>Ga0316188_10001039_pt1 | contig 13022 bp, 10 predicted proteins | sample Phiworburrow1_MG_FD_204933 | JGI IMG/M metagenome (GOLD analysis project Ga0316188, IMG submission 204933) | Coastal sediment microbial communities from Maine, United States - Phippsburg worm burrow 1 | ecosystem: Environmental > Aquatic > Marine > Coastal > Sediment | place: USA: Maine...
GACAAACGGATTTGAAATATATAAATGCATATGCATCTGTTAGTCACTTAGGTTTGGTTCTGTTCGCTTTATTAACACTAAATAAAATAGCTTGGAACGGAGCTATCATTCAATCTTTATCACACGGATTGCTAACAGCAATGTTTTTCGCCTTAATTGGAATGATTTACGGAAGAACACATACCAGAGATATTAAAAAATTAGGTGGGTTAATGAAAGTTTTACCTTTTATTGGAGCCATTTATGTAATTACTGGTTTGGCTTATTTGGGTTTACCTGGATTTAGCGGTTTTGTTGCTGAGATGAATATTTTTGTAGGTGCTTTTCAAAACCCTGATATGTTTCATAGAGTATTAACAATTTTAGCAGTTTCATCAATAGTAGTAACAGCAGTTTATATTCTTAGATTGGTTGGAAAAATTATGATGGGACCACTAGCAAATGAAGAATTTAAAGATTTACCAAAAGCAACTTGGTTTGAAAAAACAGGGATTTTACTATTGTTAATTCCTATTGTTGCAATGGGTGTTGCACCACTTTGGTTGAGCGATATGATAATGGCGAGTTTAGAACCTTTTATTAAAGGAGTATTATAATATAAGTTAAAAGTATAAAGTTAAAAGTTTGAATTTAAAACTTTTATAGATAATTATAAAAAATAAAGAAAAATGAATTTAAGTAGTTTTTTAATAATGAGACATGAAATTTTGCTTTTAGCAACTATATTATTGCTGCTAATAGCTGAAATATTTATACCTAAAAACAAAAAAAGTAGCATCGTACATTTCGCTATATTTTTATTTGGTATTCACACAGCAGTAGGGTTTTTTGCAATCAATGAATCGAGCATTTTTGGCGGGTCATTTCAAACAAATAATTTAATTCATTTCTTTAAAAATGTGTTAAACATAGGTGTATTTATTTTACTACTTCAATCTGCAGACTGGATTCAAGAAAAAATTGTTGCACAAGATAAAGGAACTGAGTTTTTCATTTTATTATTTTCCTCATTATTAGGAATGTATTTTATGATTTCTTCAGGTGACTTTTTAATGTTTTACATTGGATTAGAATTATCAACATTACCAGTTGCAGCATTGGCAGCTTATGAAACTTCAAAAAGAATTTCAAGCGAGTCTGGTATTAAGTTAATCTTATCAGCTGGTTTGGCTTCTGGTGTTTCCTTATTTGGTATATCCCTATTATATGCAACCTCTGGCTCCATATTTTTTCACGATATTATTGGAACTATTTCGGCAAGTAACTTAACTATTTTAGGTTTTATCTTGTTTTTCTCAGGCCTATCATTTAAAATATCATTGGTGCCATTTCATTTCTGGACAGCCGATGTTTATGAAGGCGCACCAATTAGTGTTGCTTCCTATTTGTCAGTAATTTCTAAAGGAGCAGCTGTATTTATTTTAATGATATTGTTGTTTACCATTTTTAAACCTTTGATGCATGTTTGGGGAAATATGGTGTATGTAATTGCAATTGCTACGATGTTTATTGGTAACTTATTTGCAATACGTCAACAAAATATGAAACGGTTTTTAGCATTTTCATCTATTGCGCAAGCTGGATTTATACTACTTGGTTTAATAGCTGGTACACAATTAGGAACTGCCACTGTTGTTTATTTTGTGATGATTTACATCTTCTCAAATTTAGCGGCTTTTGGTGTTGTACAAGCAATTTCTTTAAAAACCGGTAAAGAAAATATGGATGATTATGAAGGTTTGTACAGAACAAATCCTAAATTAAGTTTAATAATGCTTTTAGCATTGTTCTCATTGGCTGGTATTCCACCAGTTGCAGGTTTCTTTGGTAAATTTTTCTTATTCACAGCGGCAGCAAGTGAAGGCTATTACTTACTCGTGTTTTTAGCAGTCGTGAACGTAACTATTTCTTTATATTACTATTTGTTAGTAGTAAGAGCAATGTTTTTAAGAAAAGGCGAAAATCCAATTCCGTTTTTTAAGAATAAATTATATATGCGTTTAGGCTTAATAATTACGGTAATTGGTATTGTAGTATTGGGTTTATACAGCCCATTATATGAATATATTTACGAATTAAGCAGTATTTATAGTTCATAGTTTTAAATTATTAGTTGTTGGTTCTTCCTAAATTAAAATAGAACTTTTTGAAATTTATTATTTGTTATTTGAAAATGTAACACAAATTATGGGATTAGACGGAAAACATTCATTTGGAAGTATAGGAGAAACAAGAGTAACTTTTGTTGAGAAAAATGTTGATGAAAACAGAAAAGATTTTTTGACAAAATTATTGGAACACAATGGTTTTGAAGTTGTTATTGAAGAAGCAAAAAAGAAAACAGAAGAAGAACCTCAACTGTATACAGTTGCAACTACCGATATGGTTTTTAATCCAACTATTTGGGTATTCCAACGCAAATTAAAAACCTTTGATGGCAAAATAGTAAATCAAGATTACTGGAATCAGCTTTCAGAAGATACGAATCCACACTATTGGAAATATGCCAATTAATATCCGATAAAAAAATTCAACTTTTATATACAAAAAACCCTGTGAATTCAACTTCACAGGGTTTTTTAAAATCAATCATTTAATAACTGTCAACTTATGTAAGCGGACTCCTTATTTTATCATTAGTCAGCAAGTACAACTACTTTGTTTGCTTTCATTTCAATAGTTCCGCTTTTGATAGACAATGTAAATTCCCCTTTATTTGACGTGAATCTATTTTGAAATTGTTCTTCAATCTTCACGTCATTTCCTTTAAATCGCACATTTCCTTCAACAAGTAAAGAAACAATTGGGGCGTGATTATTCAACATTTGAAATTCACCATTTATGCCAGGAACAGCTACTAAATCTACTTCTGAATGTAATAATGTTGCTTCGGGTGTTACTATTTCTAAAATCATTTTATTTCGTTTTTAGTTGTTCGCTTTTTGTTGAAATTCAACTTAAAACTTAAAACTTTTTTATACTTCTGCTAACATTTTTTCTCCTGCATCAATTGCATCTTGAATTGATCCTCGTAGGTTAAATGCTGCTTCTGGGTATTTATCTAACTCCCCGTCCATAATCATATTAAATCCTTTAATAGTGTCTTTAATATCTACTAAAACACCCGGGATTCCTGTAAATTGTTCAGCTACATGGAAAGGTTGAGATAAGAAACGTTGAACTCTACGAGCTCTATGTACAACTAATTTATCTTCTTCAGATAATTCTTCCATTCCCAAAATAGCAATAATATCTTGTAATTCTTTATAGCGTTGTAACAACTCTTTCACGTCTTGCGCACAATCATAATGTTCTTTCCCTAAAATTTCAGCAGTTAAAATTCTTGAAGTTGAATCTAAAGGATCTACCGCTGGGTAAATACCCAACTCAGAAATTTTACGAGACAATACTGTTGTAGCATCTAAATGCGCAAATGTAGTTGCCGGAGCTGGATCTGTTAAATCATCCGCAGGTACATATACCGCTTGAACTGATGTAATAGAACCATTTTTTGTTGAAGTAATACGCTCTTGCATAGCACCCATTTCGGTTGCTAAGGTTGGTTGATAACCTACAGCTGATGGCATACGACCTAATAACGCCGATACCTCTGAACCTGCTTGTGTGAAACGGAAAATATTATCTACGAAAAACAATACATCTTTCCCTTGTCCTTCACCTGCTCCATCTCTAAAATATTCAGCAATCGTTAATCCCGATAAAGCTACACGAGCACGAGCTCCTGGAGGTTCGTTCATTTGACCAAAAACAAATGTTGCTTTTGATTCTCTCATTCCTGCTTTATCAACTTTAGATAAATCCCATCCGCCATCTTCCATAGAGTGCATAAAGTCATCACCATATTTAATAATTCCAGATTCTAACATTTCTCTTAAAAGGTCATTTCCTTCACGAGTTCTTTCTCCTACACCTGCAAATACTGATAAACCACCGTGACCTTTTGCTATATTGTTAATCAATTCCATCAACAATACCGTTTTACCTACACCTGCACCACCAAATAATCCAATTTTTCCACCTTTTGCGTATGGCTCAATTAAATCAATTACTTTAATTCCTGTAAATAAAACCTCTGTTGAAGTTGATAAATCTTCAAATTTTGGAGCTTGACGGTGAATTGGTAATCCATTTGCACCTTCTTTTGGTAAATTACCCAAACCATCAATGGCATCACCAATTACATTAAATAAACGGCCATAGATATCATTACCTACTGGCATTTGAATTGCACTTCCAGTTGCAACAACTTCAGTTCCTCTACTTAAACCATCTGTTGAATCCATTGATATCGTTCTAACAGTATCCTCACCAATATGAGATTGTACTTCTAAAACTAACAATGAACCATCCTTTTTTGTGATTTCTAATGAGTCATATATTTTTGGAAGTTCAACGCCTGATTCAAATTCAACGTCAATAACTGGTCCAATAATTTGTGCAACTTTACCTGTAACTTTTGCCATTACTTTAACTATTTATTTTTTAGTAGTTTAACCTTTCGAGGCGAGCCTCCTTTTTCAGGTTGCAAAGATAGTTTTTTGATTTTATTTTGAAAAAGAATAATAGATTTTTTTCAAAAAAGAAACGCTCTAATTTACTGGAGCGTTTCTTTTTTGAAATGTTTTTTATAAATTATGGATTGATTGTCCAAGACATATAGTACTGTGACCCAATATTAGCGTTCCCTGGCGCAACCATATATTCTTTACCTCCAAGATTAGCTCCGCCAATTTTAAATGTAGATTTTATTTTTGGTACGGTATAATTTACTTGAGCATCAACTACTGTTCTTGCATCAATAATAGCATCAGCAAAAGTAGATTCCCACAAATACTCATCGTTCCAACGTACATCTAAATTGAACCCTAAGTTTTTGAACACTTCAGGATTTCCAAAAGAAAATTTCACTTTATTTTCAGGTGTGTTAAATCCTGCTTCATAATCTGGGTCAGAAGACTGATCAAAATCAAATAAAGCCAATGTGTAATTCAGGCCAATATTATAACTCCCCCAAATTCTGCTCGACAAACCAATGCTTCCACCATAAGATGAAATATCAGCTTTAGAGTTTGTATATACTTGGAAAGGTTGATAATCTCCGTTTGCAATAGCTATTAATGCCGTTGGTCTTGGACCGCCTAATACTGGTGGCAATGGTGTAATATCAGAAAAATCTACTTGACCATAATGTGGTGCAATTACTGTTTTGTTCCCAATAAAATCTTCGTATTTATTGTAATAAGCACTTGCATCTAAAGCAACTCTTCCAAAGCCGGCTCTATAGCCAACCTCATAAGCGGTTACCTTTTCAGGCTTCACATAATCAAAATTAGCAATTTCTAACAATGCTGGATTTGGAGATCCTGCTGCTGCGCTTGCTCCAAAAGCATATAAAGAGGCTAGTGTAAATGAATTTTCATAAGCAGCTCTACCACTTAACTGAACCGTACTAGGGAATCCTAATTGTACTGCTGTATTGCTATTTGGTAGTGGATTAGATGTATATCTGTCTAAATTATCAGGTGCAGAACCCACTAAAATTGCTTTCACTGCGTCTAAACCAATGTATTGATCTTGCGTGCTTGGATTTCTAAATCCTGTTTGAAAAGAAGCTCTTAAATTACGCGTTTTACCTTTCCCTAAAGAATAAGAAACCGAAATTCTAGGCGATACATTTCCATCAAAGTTTTTAGCTTTATCATATCTTAAAGATCCTGTTAATTTTAATCTATCATCAATCAATTTCTTTTGAATTTGTGTGTATGCACCATATTCATTGTAATCTATCGGACCATCATAATCCGTAAATATGGTTCCTTGAGAATTTAAAGAATATTGTCTCCATGAACCACCCACCTGTAGATCCATAAAATGAATCTGTTCTTGAAAATTATAATTACCATCAGCATGGTAAATTTTTGAATTATCAATAAATTTTGAACCTGTTGTTAAATTTGGATCAGCTATAATTGCATCAAAAGATTCTTTAAATTCTGGAGAACCAGGTTGTAAAGTTACTGTTGCGTCAGCATATTGTCTTGCCCCAGCATGCAATTGCGATTGAACAGCTGGATCGAAAGGGTTACCTCCACCACCTAAAACTTGCCCAGCGCCTTGAGCATAAGCTCCCGCATAAGTACCAAACCATTGTGAAGCGTCTGCTTTATTCATATTGATACCCGTAAACGTCATATCATATGAATCTCCAGCGTCTTCACCTGTCATATAAGCTCTTACAAAGAAATTATTATTTCTGATTTCAAATTTATGCTGTTGCATAAAAAAGTTTTTAATCGCATACCTATTCGTTCCTTGATAAATCGTATTTCCTTGTCCAAATTTGGCATTGTAAATAATTTCTAACTCACCACCAGTTGGACGGTAATGCAAAGCTATATCTACTTTAGTACTTTGAGCCTTGTAATCGGTTAAATCCGATTCTTTATAACCTGTTCTTGACACATTGTCTTCTGGTAATAATCCACTAGCCCCGGGAGGAAGAGCTCCAATAGATTCTAAATATTGACCAACACCCTTAAGATCTCCAAAAGGTGTTTCTGAAAGTTGCACCTCATCACCATAAATATTGGCTTGATCAAATGCTGTTTGTCCGTCAATAGAAGAAATTACTGTATCTGGATTACCTGCTCCATTATCAATATATTGATTATAATCTGTTGCATACCATTCTGTTCCTCTTAAAAATGAGAAAGATGCTTTTGCCGCAAATTTTTCACTAAACTTATAAGCAGTTCTAATCCCTACATCTACAAATTGGTTGTCACCAGCTGCAATTTGAGAAGTCAATCCTGTTTTACCATAAAAACTAACACCTGAAGATTCAAATGGGTTTTTACTGGTCATAAATAAAATACCGTTAAAGGCATTCGCTCCATACAATGCTGATGAAGCTCCTGGCATTAGTTCAACAGTATTAACATCCAATTCAGACATTCCTAACAAGTTACCTAAGTTAAAGTTAAGGGCTGGAGAAGAATTATCCATACCATCAACCAATTGCATAAAACGAGTATTTGCAAATGTTGCAAAACCTCGTGTATTTACAGATTTAAAAGTTAAACTGTTTGTGTTTACATCAACACCTTTTAAATTTTCCAATCCATCATAAAACGTTGGAGAAGAAGTGTTCTTAATTTCTCTAACATCCATTCGTTCAATGGTAACTGGCGATTCCAGAATACGTTCTGGAGTTCTCGAAGCAGAAACAACTACCTCGTCTAATACTGTTGATGCCTCCACTAAAGAAACTTCAACACGTTGTTCTTCTTTTGTGATTTCAACCACTACATTTGAATATCCCATAAGAGAAACCTCAATTGAAAATGGAGGTGTCTGCATAACTTTTAATTCAAAATTTCCATCAAAATCAGTTGTGGTTCCAATTGATTTACCAACAATTTGAATATTTGCTCCCGGAATTGGCTGTCCGTCTTTTTCTTTAACTGTTCCGGTAATGCTAGTTTGGGCTACCATTACAGAACCAATAAAAAGCGCAATAAAAACACTTAATAATTTTTTCATAAGATTGTTTATAGTATTTGGTTAACATTGGTGCAAAATACAAATTTTTTCCAATTCATATAAAAATAGTAAAAAAAATGAATAAAAATTAATTTTATCTCTAAATTATTGAGAATGTGATATTTATCATTTGTCTTAAATGCTGTCTTTTTAAAAAAAAATTAAAAGTCGAAATAATTCATAAAAGAGGCCCTTTAAAAAACCTGTAAAATTGTCAAATTGAACTTTATTCAAAACCTCAAAATATTGAATAATATTCTATTTAAAAAAATATTTTTATCCTTTTACTTTTGTATTGCTTGGTAATACTTTATAACCCATATTGTAGAATGTAAATCCAAAAATATCAGCATATTGTTCAATTGTTTTTGATACTGGAGTTCCCGCACCGTGACCAGCATTTGTCTCTATTCTAATTAATGTTGGGTTATTTCCAGCTTGTTTTGATTGCAATTCAGCCGCAAATTTAAATGAGTGCGCTGGAACAACACGATCATCGTGATCCCCTGTAGTTATTAATGTTGCTGGATACTCAACACCTTCTTTAATATTATGAACAGGTGAATATCCTTTTAAATACTCAAACATTTCTTTTGAATCTTCAGCAGTTCCATAATCATATGCCCAACCTGCACCAGCTGTAAAAGTATGGTAACGCAACATATCCAAAACACCAACAGCCGGTAAAGCCACTTTCATTAAATCGGGTCTTTGAGTCATCGTTGCTCCAACTAATAAACCGCCATTTGAACCACCTCTTATTGCTAAATAATCAGATGAAGTATATTTGTTTTTAATTAAATATTCAGCCGCCGCTATAAAATCGTCGAATACATTTTGCTTTTGCATTTTTGTTCCTGCATTGTGCCAAGATTTTCCGTATTCACCACCACCTCTTAAATTTGGAACTGCATAAATACCACCTTGTTCCATCCAAACTGCATTTGCAATGCTGAAACCTGGTGTTAAACTAATATTGAAACCACCATAACCATATAAAATTGTTGGGTTTTTACCATTTAACTGTGTTCCTTTTTTATATGAAATAATCATAGGTATTTTAGTTCCGTCTTTTGAAGTGTAAAATACCTGTTTAGACTCAAAAGCCTCTGTATTAAAATCAATGGCAGGTTTTTTATACAATTCTGAAACACCCGTTGAAGGAATAAATGAATAAATTGAACCTGGGTTTATATAATTAGAAAATGAATAATACAGTATTTTGGCCTCTTTTTTATCACCAAAACCACCAACAGACCCTACGCCTGGCAATTCAATATCTCTAATTAATTTTCCATTATAATCATATTGTTTTACTTGTGAAACTGCATCAACCATATAATTAGCAAAAATATAACCACTTGCTGTTGAAGGTGATAATACATTTTCAGTTTCAGGAATAACATCTATCCAGTTTTCTGAACCAGGCGATAAAGCACTCACCTTTACAATTCGTTTGTTTGGTGCGTTTAAATTTGTAACCAATAATAAAGTTTCTCCAACATTGTCTAAAACAGCTGTGTCATTATCAAAATGACCAACAACTGTTACTATTTTGCTATTCGGGTTTGATAAATCTTTGATATACAATTCATTTCCTGAAGTAGAAATTGAAGCAGAAATAACCAAATATTTTCCGTCTTCAGTAACACTACCTCCTACATAACGTCTTTTTTCTTTTTCACCAAAAATAATTGGATCGTTTTTTTGTGAAGTTCCCAGTTTATGATAAAACAAACGATGCTGATCCGTTTTTGCAGACAATTCACTTCCTTTTGGTTTTTCATAGCTCGAATAATAAATGCCTTCGTTTGCTTTCCAAGCCATGCCGCTGAATTTTACATCAATAATGGTGTCTTCTTTAATTTCTTTGGTCAATGCATCCATAATGATGATTTTTCTCCAATCAGATCCTCCTTCAGAAATTGAATAAGCAACCGTATTTCCATCTTTTGAAAACGACAAACCACCTAATGAAGTAGTTCCATCTTCTGAAAACGTGTTTGGGTCTAAGAAAACTTCTGGTTCCTCTTTATTTTTAAACCTATATAAGACATACTGGTTTTGCAATCCGTTATTTTTATAAAAATAGGTGTATTCTCCTTCTTTAAAAGGTGATCCAATTTTTTCATAATTCCACAATTTTTCCAGACGTTGTTTTAATTCTTCTCGGTAAGGAATTTTAGCTAAATAATCAAATGTTACTTTATTTTGTTCGCCAACCCAAGCTTCGGTTTCTGAAGACATATCATCTTCCAACCAACGATAAGGATCATTTAATTTTGTGCCAAAATAATCTGTAATTGTGTCAACTTTTTTTGTAGTAGGATAGGTCAATTTTTCGATGTGTTTTTGTGATTCGGAATTATTACATGAAACGATGAAAATTCCAATAATTGAGATGGCTATTATTTTTTTCATTTAATTAAATTTTACCTAACAAATATAATTAAAAAAGGCATAATCGTATTGATTATGCCCTACTTTATACAAAGGTTGAAAGTGGCTAAAATAATGTTTTGAATTTTTTCCAATTTGCATATATCAATACTATATTTAAAATAGCAACTACTGCTGCTAAACCAACTCCTGCCGGATCCAGGGCTAAATGAAACGCAACAATATTAACCGAAATAATAGCAGCTAAAATTAAAGCAAGTCCAACCCATTTATTTAATAACAACAAAACACCTGCAACTACTTCTGTTAAAGCAATAAGTGGTAACATGTAACCTGTATTTCCCAACGCTCCCATAAACTCAGCCGGAGCTCCTTCCATAGGAGGCATTGGCAAAAAATGGAAAAATTTGTTTGCTCCAAATACCAATAGTATTAATCCCAAAAGTATGCGAAGCACCATAGTTAATTTTGAATTCATGATGATTAAAGTTTAAGTTTATAATTAGTTAATGAAGTCGTTAAATTACAAAATAATTACAGGTGTAACCAAAGTTACGTTAAAATTGTAAGTTTTTAAGTCACTTTGTCGTCAAATTAAGTGGCATAAAAATTGCTTTAACAATAAATATTAAAATTTTAAACAATGACAGAATTATTAACAAAAGAAACTTTTTTAGAAAAGGTTTTTAATTTCGAAAAAAATAAAGAATGGAAATTTGAAGGTGAACTACCTTGTATTATTGATTTTTATGCAGATTGGTGCGGACCTTGTAAAATGATCGCTCCAATATTAGAAGAATTAAGTGAAGAATATACAGGGAAAGTTCATATTTTTAAAATTGACACTGAAGTTGAACAGGAATTAGCCGCTGCGTTTGGCATTAGAAGTATTCCTTCTATGCTGTTTTGTCCAAAAGAAGGGGAGCCACAAATGTCGCAAGGCGCATTACCTAAGCATGAGTTAGAGAAAATTATAGCTGATGTTTTGTTGGTTTCAAAATAAATATCACTAGAAATCAAAGTATCATATTAATAAGGTTAAATAGCTAGTAAAAATTTACTAGCTATTTAACCTTCATTTTTTAAGCAATCTTAAACAACTAAATACTTCTTTGGTCGCTTTCTTATTTTACAATTTATAGTTCTCAAAACTGTTCCCTATTTAAAGAGAAAAATATTTAAATCTTCTTAAATTTTATTTTACTATTTTTGCCAAACTAAAAACTTCTATTATGACAAAAATGATTCACTCCTATTGGGCTTACCTTGTATTGCTAATTTTAATTGTTGCTGTAGTAAACGCCGTAATGGGTTTAACTTCAAAAAAAGAATTCACAGCTAAAGATTTAAGAATTTCATTGTTTGCTTTAATCGCATCACATATTCAATTAATTATTGGTTTTATTGCTTATTATACTTCCGATTTTTACCTAATTATGCGTGAAGCTGGTATGGGGGAAGTTATGAAAAATAGTGATTTGCGAAAAATTTTAGTAGAGCATCCTCTTGTTGGAATTATTGCCATTACTTTAATTACCATTGGTTTTTCAAAACATAAAAAGAAAACAACTGACAGTGCTAAATTTAAAACAATTGCGGTATTTTATGCCATTGCATTGCTGTTAATTTTAAGTAGAATTCCTTGGTCACAATGGTTTTCAAACTAAAAAAAGTTTAATCTCCTAAGCAATATTTGCTTAGGATTTTTTTATTTTACAATGAAAAAATTAATTTCTTACATTTTATCTTCCATTTTCTATTTTTTTTATGGAAGTTTTCTGTTGTTTTTTCACGGGTTACAATGGCTTGGATTTAATATTGGCGGCTATAAAGGACATAAATTTGCAGTAGATTTTATGAATTGTTCATTGTCCAATTTATTGTACATTTTAGGAACACGCATCACATTTATAAGCAAACATCCTATCCCAAAAAATGTGCCTTTGATCATTGTTTCTAACCACCAAAGCATGCACGATATTTGTCCGCTTTCTTGTTATTTGAAACACCGTCATCCAAAATTTGTTTCTAAAATAGAACTGGGAAAAGGCATTCCAGGTGTTTCCTATAATTTAACCCATGGCGGGTCCGTTTTAATTGATCGAAAAGATGCACGTCAAGCATTAACGGCCATAAAAGCCTTCGGAAAATATATTGAAGAAAATAAATATACGGCTGTTATTTTCCCTGAAGGAACACGTAGCAAAGATGGAAAACCAAAACGTTTTTCTGAAAACGGACTAAAAATGTTGACCAAATTTACACCTTCAGCTTATGTGATTCCGGTAACCATTAATAACTGCTGGAAATTGAATAAATTTGGCATGTTTCCTTTAGAAATTGGTGTAAAAATAATTTTTGAATTTCACGAAGCTATTGAAGCAAAATCTATGAAATTTGAGGACTTATTTGAAAAAGTGGAGACGACTATAAAAAATTCCGTAATTTAGCAGTCTACTACTACTAAAAAAATAGACATGTCGGCACACAATATCAGGTTAGAAGTTATGCTAACCTTAGAAAAGAATATCGATACTTTTGTTGAAAAATTCTTAATTACTCCCGAAAAAATTTGGCAACCTACTGATTTCTTGCCAAATTCTCAAAGTGATACTTTTATTGAAGAAATTAAAGAGATTCAAGAATTAGGTAAAGATTTAAACGATGATCTTTGGACCGTTTTAGTGGGCGACACCATTACTGAAGAAGCTTTACCAACATACGAATCATGGTTGTTAGATATTGATGGCGTTTCGCAACATATGAACGAAAAAGGTGGCGGCGATAATGGCTGGGCAAAATGGTTACGCGCTTGGACTGGTGAAGAAAATCGCCATGGAGATGTGTTAAATAAATATTTGTATTTATCTGGCCGTGTAAATATGCGAGAAGTAGAAATCACAACCCAACATTTAATTGCTGATGGTTTTGATATTGGTACTGCTCGTGACCCATATAAGAACTTTGTATATACCAGTTTTCAGGAACTGGCAACTTATGTTTCTCATAATAACGTAGCTAAAATAGCACGTCAAAATGGTCATAAATTATTGGCTAAA
>Ga0316188_10001040_pt1 | contig 13013 bp, 13 predicted proteins | sample Phiworburrow1_MG_FD_204933 | JGI IMG/M metagenome (GOLD analysis project Ga0316188, IMG submission 204933) | Coastal sediment microbial communities from Maine, United States - Phippsburg worm burrow 1 | ecosystem: Environmental > Aquatic > Marine > Coastal > Sediment | place: USA: Maine...
AAAATGCCTTCAAATATTCAACTTCATTCCGTAAAACTTTATGAAACTGCTTCCAGTTTTGCCGAATGGAATGCTTATGATAATTAATGATTTATTTATTAGGCATAAACACCTGTTTAATAGATACATACAATCAATTATTCTTTAAGATTCCATTTAATCACGGCTTAAAATTCGAAAATGATAAATATCATGGTTTAGCCGCTGTTGGCGTTATATATTAGCTCTGTATTTCTGACTTATAGGAATACAAAGGTTGATAAGTTTTGCTTTACATTTATCATGCGGTGTCATATTAAAAGTCGTTCTAATTAATTCCTTGTTTGTTTCAAAATGCCGTATGAAAAAGGGTCCCGATACTTCGGGACCCTTATCTTTTTAAATAATCTTGTATTTATTGATTTTTTATCCTCCTCCACTATAATTACCGAAAATGGTAATATTTGTAGTGCTTTTTGGATTGATCAATAAAGTTGGAATTTTAAGTTTATTGGTGATGATGTCCTGAACATTATTACTAATGATTGGTAGTATAGCATCATCATGATTCATGATAACAAAGAGATCAATATCGTATTTTTTTGCAAAATCGATGTAAGTATCAACTTCATTTTTCTTTTCTAATTGATGTGCCTCAAATTCAATCCCCGCATCTTTAAAAAATTGCTCAGAATAGGACAGATCTCTTTTCAATTTATTTAAAAGAAACTCATCTTTCTCTTTTGGAACGGTTATATAAGCTTTTGATTTAAAATTATTAGCTACCGCTTTTACATAGGATAAAATTTGTTTTGAATCCTTTTCAAGACTTAAAGGAACTAAAATCTTTTTATAACCATTAAAACTTGGAGCACCTTTTTGAACGATTAAAAAAGGAATTTCAGAGTCACGTACCACTTTTAAGGCGCGACTTCCTGTAATGAATTGAAATCCTTGTAATCCATGTGTACCCATAACAATAATTTGGGCATTGTTTTCAGTGGCAGCATTTGTAATATCAGTATAAATATCACCAATTCTTATAACACCCTCTATTGCAATGTCAGGGTATTTATCCTTTTGCTCGTCCACATGAACCTGAAGCATCTGTTTTGCTTTCTTCATTTCGCCGGCTTCTTTTACTATATGTAGTAAAATTACTTTGGCATCCATTGACATAGCTATATGAATAGCATGATCTATAGCAAATTCAGATACTTCGGTAAAATCGACAGGGGTTAGGACTATTCTCTTTTCCATAAATTTTTATTTTTTAGTTTTTCCGGCTTTATATACCGGCATTGTCCCAAATACTCTGTCCCAAAAAGGAGAAGTAACTCCAAAAGCAACTTCCTCGTTTTGATAGTGATGAATATTGTGGTTTATCCATAGCATTTTAAAAATATTTTTCGGCATTTTCCAAGCGTGGACAATATAATGAACAAATAGATATAAACCATATCCAGAAAAAAATCCTCCCATAAGGGAAAAGGATAAATTACCGATCACGAAGTAAGCAATAAAAAACAATAAACTGGAAAGTGGAATACTTAATAATAGTGGCATAACTAAGCGGCCTTGATCATTTGGGTATTCGTGATGCACACCGTGAGCTCCGTATTGAATTTTCTCTCTGATCTTATTACTAATTTCCATGTGAAATAAATAACGATGCATCATATATTCAACAAAAGTGAAGGAAAATACACCTAAAGGTAAGAAGGTTAATACACTTACTCCACTTATCAAGTGCTTAGAATAAGCGTAAAAATTTAAACTAAGACCTATTGTAATAAATAGGAAAATAGGGACATAGGGATGTGTATGGGTGAAAAATTCCGCAAAGCCTGAATTAAAAATCACCTTTCTACCATTTCCTTTTGGAGCGTAAGTCTGATTAATTTCTTGCATTTTCATGATTACAAATTTATTAATTTGGATAATTAACAAAATAATATTTTACATTTTTTGTTTAAATAAATTTGATTATTGTCATCCTTTTTGGGTAAGGCAATCATTAATTTTGTTTTTTCTATACTTAAGGACCCTATTTCAGTCTATGTTAATTTATTAGTTTAATTCATCTTTAGGAAGTTAAGAGGAGGCGCCTTAATTGAATAAATAAAAGCATTAAAAACAAAAAAGGCCTCGCCATTATTGTATTTTCGGCATGCAAAATTTAAAATTATGAAGAATTACACTTATTTACTTTTGATTATCGTTTTTATTTCTTTTTCCTTCTCTGAAAATCCTGGTTTCAGGATCTATAATGAGAAAGGTAAAAAAGTGAAATATGATAAAATGATCAAAGAACTTAATGAAGCGGATATCATTTTATTCGGAGAATTGCATAATAATCCGATTTCACATTGGATGCAATTGGAAGTAAGCGAATCTATGCTTGATCGAAATCCGGTTTTTGGAGCAGAAATGTTTGAAGCAGATAATCAGGTGATGCTTACGGAATACATGGATGGGCTTATTTCAGCTCAAAACTTTGAAGATCAAATGCGCTTATGGAAAAATAATGAAACCGATTATCAGCCTTTGGTTGAATTAGCAAAAGAGAATCATCGGCCTTTTATTGCTACAAATGTTCCTCGGAGATATGCTTCTATAGTGTTTAGAAGTGGAATTCAAGGTTTGGATTCAATTAGTGATGAAGCAAAAAAATGGATGGCCCCTTTACCTTTTGAAATAGATATGGAATTACCTGGATACAAAAGCATGGCTGAAATGGGAATGGGTCATGGCGGAGATAATATTGTTCAGTCACAAGCGCTCAAAGATGCGACAATGGCCTATTTCATTTTACAGAATAGAAGCAAAGGAGAAGTGTTTATCCATTTTAACGGAACCTACCATTCAAATAATTTCGAAGGGATCTATCATTACCTTATGCAAGCGGACCCGACGTTAAAAATCATGACGATCGCTAGTGTAGAACAAGAAGATGTTGATTCACTCCAAGCTGAAAATGAAAACCTTTCAAATTTTATATTGGTGATCAATGAAAGCATGACAAAAACATATTGATCCGTTTTATTAATATACTATTTGGCTTATATAATTTTATAACATGTTGATCGATACGCATTCTCACGTTTATCTTTCTGATTTCGAAAATGATCGAGACGAAATGATCGTTCGTGCAAAAGAAAAAGGTGTGAGTAAGATTTTGCTTCCAAATATCGACCTTGCATCTATCAATGAGCTGAATATATTGTGCCATCCATCCAATCCAATGTTTAAAGGGATGATGGGCTTGCATCCGGGATCAGTAAATAAAAATTATAAAAAGGATCTCGCAAGGATCAAAGAAGAATTATTCAAAGGAAATTATTGTGCGGTAGGAGAGATTGGAATTGACCTTTATTGGGATAGGACTTTTATTTCTGAACAAATCGAAGCTTTTAAAATGCAAATTGACTGGGCAATAGAACTTAATTTACCTATTGCCATCCATGCCAGGGATTCCTTTAGTGAGATCATTAAAGTTTTAAGCCTCTATAAAGACACTTCTTTAACCGGAGTGTTTCATTGTTTTTCAGGATCCAAAGAAGAAATGGATAAAGCCCTTTCTTTTAATGGTTTTATGTTAGGAATAGGAGGGGTTTTAACCTTTAAAAATTCCGGATTGGATAAAATTATCGATGCTGCTCCTCTAGACCGAATTGTTTTAGAAACCGATGCACCTTATTTAGCCCCGGTTCCTTTTAGAGGAAAGCGCAATGAACCTTCTTATATTCATATTGTTGCTGCTAAATTGGCTGAGATTAAAGGATTGTCAATCGAAGAAATTGAAGAGGTCACTAGTGCGAATGCAATAAAATTATTTAATCTGGATCAAAATGAGTAAGATCTTAATTATATATACCGGCGGTACTATTGGAATGATTCAAGATCCAAAAACCGGAGCTCTGCAACCCTTTAATTTTGAAAGACTAAATATCGAGGTCCCTGAGATCAATAAATTTAAATTTGAAATTGATACCATTTCATTTAAAAAACCCATCGATTCGACTAATGCCGACATCCCATTCTGGCTGGAGTTAGCTTCATTAATTGAAGAAAATTATTCGAAATACGATGGTTTTGTCATTCTTCATGGTACAGATACGATGGCTTATACCGCTTCCGCCTTATCATTTATACTAAAAGGATTGGCGAAGCCGGTTATTTTAACGGGTTCTCAGGTGCCAATAGGGATGATTCGAACAGATGGGAAAGAAAACCTTATCACTGCTATAGAGATTGCAGCGAATAAAAATGGGGGAGACCCTCTTGTTTCAGAAGTAGCGGTATATTTTGAAAACAAACTTTTTAGAGGAAATAGAACCGTTAAGATGAATGCCGAACATTTTAATGCCTTTGCTTCTCCAAATTATCCTGTATTAGCCAAAGCCGGTATATTTATTCATTATGACGACGCAGCTTTAAAACCATATCAACCTGCAAAGCTCGAATTGCAAAAAGATTTTTGCGCCGATATTTTGCTAATTAAATTATTTCCCGGCTTAAAAAAAGAGGTTTTTAATGCAATGATTGCAATTCCAAATATAAAAGGAATCATTTTAGAGACCTTTGGATCCGGAAATGCTCCGGAATTTGATTGGTTTATAAAAGGAGTGGAAGAAGCAATAAATAAAGGGATAATTATCGTTAATATTACGCAGTGTATTGAAGGGTTTGTAGCTCAGGGAAGGTATAGCACTAGTACTGAGTTAAATAGATTGGGAGTGGTAAATGGTTTGGATCTAACGACCGAAGCAGCTATTGTTAAATTGATGATGGTACTTGCAAAAAATGATGATATTAAAATAAAAAAGAGTATAATTATAGAGCCTTGGGCAGGTGAACTAACTATTAGTTCGAGCTATAAATAAAAATCGTTCTTTGTAGCCCCCAAACTTTTTCCGCGTGTGCAATTTTTTTGTATTTTGCGGCCTGATTAGAGGAGAGATGGCCGAGTGGCTGAAGGCGCACGCTTGGAAAGCGTGTATACGCCACAAGCGTATCGAGGGTTCGAATCCCTCTCTCTCCGCCAGAAATTTAAAATAAGTAATAAATAGATAGAAATAAATAAACAATTTGAAAACCATGAAAAAAGTACTTTCTCTTGCCGCTGTTTACGGATTGAGTTTAATTAGCGGAGTTTCAGCTTTTGCGCAAGATGCGGCGGAAGTGGATGCAGGAAACTCATCTTTTCATCAAATTTTGAAAGAAAAATTTATTGAAGGGGGACCTGAGTTTATGGCTGTAGTTTTGATCTGTTTGATCTTAGGACTCGCCATTAGCATTGAAAGAATAATTTATTTAAATGCAGCTACAACAAATACCAAGAAATTATTAACTAGCATCGAAGAAGCGCTAAGTTCTGGTGGAGTTGAAGCAGCAAAAGAAGTTTGTCGAAATACAAGCGGACCGGTTGCAAGTATCTTTTATCAAGGTCTTGAAAGAGCAGATGAAGGTATCGATATGGTTGAAAAATCTGTTATTGCATACGGAGGAGTTCAAATGGGTCTTTTAGAAAAAGGACTTTCCTGGGTTTCTTTATTTATTGCATTAGCTCCAATGCTTGGTTTCATGGGTACGGTAATTGGGATGATCGATGCATTTGATGCGATTGAAGCTCAAAACAATATCTCGCCAGCAATTGTAGCCGGTGGTATTAAAGTTGCTCTTTTAACAACAGTATTTGGTTTGATAGTAGCTATTATATTACAGATCTTTTATAATTATATCCAATCTAAAGTTGAAAGTATAGTTAATAGTATGGAAGATGCTTCTATATCATTAATAGATGTTCTTTACAGACATCATTTAAGTAAATAATAATCCTAAAACCCGAAGTAATTATGAATACTAAAATTGCGGGAATAGCTGGAAGAGTCTTCCAATATGGTATAGCGGTCATTGGTTCTATTTTGTTCCTATTAATCCTTTTTAAAGGAGATGACAGTTTTATTCCTTATGCTATCGGACTTTCATTATGGTCAATCTATATTGCTGCAGGAATTGCTGTCCTTTTCGGATTATTGCACTTTGTAACGAATATAAAAGACAATAAAAAAGGACTGATCGGTATTGGTGCTTTTGTTTTAATTATTGTGATAGCCAGATTTATGGCTAAAGGGCAAGAAACAACAGCCGACCTATTACAAAAAGCAGATGAAGGTCAGATTTTAATGACTGATTCTGGACTTTATATGCTTTATATCTTAATGGGAATTGCTGTATTAACAATCCTATTTGCTGAAGTTTCACGTTTATTAAAGTAAATTATGGCGAGGAGAAGAAAAAGTTCTGGACCAGGTGAGATCAATGCAGGATCGATGGCGGATATTGCCTTCCTTTTATTGATTTTCTTCTTGGTTACCACAACAATGGATACAGATGCCGGGATCTTAAGGCAGCTACCTCCACCAATTCCTGAGGATCAACCACCTCCACCAAAAGTGAAGGATAGGGATGTTTATGTTGTTTTAGTAAATAGCAACGATCAACTACTTGTAGAAGGAGAATTCATGGAAATTGGAGATTTGAAAGAAGGAACAAAAGACTTTCTTACAAATCCTTATGAATCTGAAAATCTTCCACAGAAGAAATTGATGACGAGAGCTGAAGCAGTTGAGAATATTGCAACATATAAAGCATATGTGGCAGCTGAACCTACGAATTCATTTTATATTGGAGAATTAGAGCGATGGGAAGAAAGGTTAACTACCATCAACTTAATTGGCGACTATATGGAATTACCGGGTTCGGCAGTTATTTCTCTTCGAAATGATACTGAAACCTCATACGATATGTATATACAGGTTCAGAATGAACTTACCCGCGCCATAAATGAATTGCGTGATGAACTTTCAGTAGAAAAGTTTGGAAAAAAATATGATGAGTTGGATAAATCTATTCCCGAAGAAAAGGAAATGATCATTGCAGTGCGTCAGGTTTATCCACAACGTATTTCTGAAGCAGAGCCAAATGTAACTGAAGCAACACCCGAATAATTATGTCTAAGTTTATAAGTACGAAGCAAAAATCAACACCTGCTGTTTCTACAGCTTCCCTTCCGGATATTGTGTTTATGTTGCTGTTCTTCTTTATGGTAACTACACATATGCGTGATAAAGATATGATGGTAAAGAATTCTTTACCCAGCGCAACAGAAATCACTAAGATGGAAAACAAAGCTATGGTCGATTTTATATTCGTAGGAGCACCTTTAGATGCTCGTTACGGAACGGCCCCCCGTATTCAACTTGACGATTCTTTTGCAACTATTGAAGATATTCAATTGTTTAAAGAAAAAGCAAAGGAAACCAGAGATGAAGCAGAATGGCCTTTAATAAGTTCTTCTCTTAAAGTTGATAAAGATGTTAAAATGGGTTTAGTTACCGATATTAAACAAGAATTACGAAGAATTGGCGCACTTAAGATCGTTTATTCTACGAATCAAGGTCTGCGTTAATGATTATTTATTTCTATTTTAAAAGGCTGTTTTTGACAGCCTTTTTTTATTCAGTTCAAACCCTTTATCTAGAATGAAATTAAATAGCTAATTAGTTTGATTATACTGGTCCCATACGCTAATTTTACCTAGTTTTTATAAAATAAAATAATGAGCATATTCCGTATAACTTCCATCGCCAAAAAATTTATTATGGCCTTAAGCGGTCTCTTTCTGATCGTCTTTCTTTTAGTACACTTGGGTATTAACTTATTGCTTTTAAGTGATGATCAGTCGCTATTCAATGAAGCCTCTCATTTTATGGCAACAAATCCATTGATCTTATTAATGCAGTACGTTCTCGCCTTGGGTTTCTTAGTGCATATTTTGTCAGGATTCGCTTTAACGGTTCAGAATCAATTGGCACGACCTAATAACTACGTTAGTAATAAACCCTCAGAAAATTCTAGCATTGAATCAAGAACTATGATCATTTCCGGTGTTCTTGTCCTTCTGTTCCTTATTCTGCACATGAGAAACTTCTTCTATCATCTCAAATTCGGGCAAGTTCCTGAAGGTGGTGATTATATGTTGGTATCGGATCTTTTTGATATTTGGTACTATACCATGATCTATGTGGCTTCTTTTGTGATCTTAGGATTTCATCTTAATCATGGATTTCAATCTGCCTTTCAATCGGTAGGAGCAAATAATAAAACATGGGCCCCGTTCTGGAAAAAACTGGGAACCATATATAGTGTCGTTGTCGCTGGTGGATTTTCTATCATCGCTCTTTATCTTTTCTTTAATTAAGCATATAACATCTATTCGCTATGTCAAAATTAGATGCAAAAATACCTTTAGGTCCTATCGCTGATAAATGGACTAATCATAAAAACAATATTAATCTTGTTAACCCGGCAAATAAACGAGCAATCGATGTGATTGTAATCGGTACCGGTTTGGCAGGGGGCTCTGCTGCTGCTTCTTTAGCTGAATTAGGCTATAATGTAAAAGCCTTTGCTTATCAGGATTCTCCTAGAAGAGCGCATTCTATTGCAGCTCAAGGAGGAATAAACGCAGCTAAAAATTATCAAAATGATGGTGATTCAGTCTATCGTTTATTTTATGATACAGTTAAAGGAGGAGATTATCGCTCTCGTGAAGCCAATGTTTATCGTTTAGCCGAAGTATCCGGAAATATAATCGATCAATGTGTTGCTCAAGGTGTTCCATTTGCCAGAGAATATGGAGGATTACTCGACAATCGATCCTTTGGTGGAGTGCTCGTCTCAAGAACTTTTTATGCCAGAGGTCAAACCGGACAACAATTATTATTAGGAGCATATTCAGCCCTTTCACGCCAGATCGGAAAAGGGAAAGTAGCAATGTATAACCGACATGAAATGCTCGACGTAGTTAAAATCGACGGAAAAGCAAGAGGTATCATTGCCAGAAACCTAATCACAGGAGAAATAGAAAGACATTCAGCACATGCAGTAGTCATCGCCTCAGGTGGTTATGGAAATGTATTCTACCTTTCTACAAATGCAATGGGTTGTAATGCTACTGCTGCCTGGAAAGCACATAAACGTGGTGCCTTTTTTGCAAACCCTTGTTTTACGCAAATTCACCCTACTTGTATTCCGGTTTCAGGCGATCATCAATCGAAACTTACTTTAATGTCCGAATCATTAAGAAATGATGGTAGGATATGGGTACCAAAAAATATTGAGGATGCACAAGCCATTCAAAAAGGTAAATTAAATCCGGCTACCATTGCAGAAGAGAATAGAGATTATTTCTTAGAGCGTAGGTATCCTGCATTTGGAAACTTAGTTCCCAGAGATGTTGCTTCTCGTGCTGCCAAAGAGCGTTGCGATGCCGGTTATGGCGTAAATGCTACCGGGCAGGCTGTGTATCTCGATTTTGCCGCTTCCTTTGTAAGATATGGTAAAGAACAAGCCCATGTTCATGGCCATGATTCCAATAATATGGAATTGGTAATTAAGCTGGGTAAAAAAGTCATCGAAGAGAAATATGGAAACCTATTTCAGATGTATGAAAAGATCGTAGATGCGAATCCATATGAAACGCCTATGATGATCTATCCTGCAGTACATTACACAATGGGTGGAGTTTGGGTTGATTATAATTTAGAAACTACGGTACCTAACTTATATGTTTTAGGAGAAGCAAATTTCTCTGATCATGGGGCAAATAGGCTGGGAGCTTCTGCCCTGATGCAAGGTTTAGCGGATGGTTATTTTGTTTTACCTTATACAATAGGGGATTCACTATCAAAGGATATCCGTACCGGAAAAATACCAACTGATGGTCCTGAATTTGAACAGGCAGAGAAAGAAATAAAAGAAAAGATCTCCTTCTTTATGAATAATAAAGGGACTAAAAGTGTTGACCATTTCCATAAAATTCTAGGTAAGATCATGTGGGATAAAGTTGGGATGGCACGTAATGCTGAAGGACTTACAGAAGCAATTGCAGAAATTAAAGCACTTCGTGAGGCTTTTTATAAGGATGTATTTGTACCGGGTTCTTCAGATAATATGAATCCTGAACTTGAAAAAGCATTGCGTGTTTCAGATTTCCTTGAATTAGGAGAACTATTCGCTATGGATGCTTTGGATCGAAATGAATCTTGTGGAGGTCATTTCAGAGAAGAATATCAAACTCCGGAAGGAGAAGCCTTAAGAGATGATGAGAACTTTAAATATGTTTCAGCATGGGAATATAAAGGAGAGATCGCTGATTCAGTATTGCATAAAGAAGAATTAAAATTTGAGTTTATTGAACTGAAACAACGTTCATATAAATAATTACAGACATAAAAAGGATAAAAGATGAATCTGACGTTAAAAATATGGAGACAAAGTGGCCCAAAAGAAAAAGGTCGCATGGTAAATTATCCCATTTCGGATGTATCACCTGATATGTCTTTTCTCGAGATGCTCGATGTATTAAATGAAAGTTTAGTAGCTAAAGGTGAAGATACGATCGCCTTTGATCACGATTGTCGAGAGGGAATATGTGGAACATGTTCACTTTATATCAATGGTGAAGCACATGGTCCGGATAGAGCAATTACAACATGTCAGCTGCACATGCGTAAATTTAAAGATGGAGAAACGATCTATATCGAACCATGGAGAGCCAAAGCATTTCCGGTTATTAAAGATTTAGTTGTAGATCGAACTGCTTTCGAAAGAATTATGCAGGCAGGAGGCTTTGTTTCTGTAAATACTTCCGGAAATACTCAGGACGCAAATAGTTTACCTATTCCGAAAGTGAATGCAGATCTTGCCTTTGATGCTGCTTCTTGTATTGGATGTGGAGCTTGTGTTGCAACCTGTAAAAATGCTTCTGCAATGCTTTTTGTTTCTGCAAAGGTATCTCAGTATGCTTTGCTACCTCAAGGGCGCATAGAAGCGAAAGAAAGGGTTTTAAACATGGTGAATCAAATGGATCTGGAAGGATTTGGAAACTGTACAAATACAGGTGCCTGTGAAGTGGAATGTCCGAAAGAGATATCACTTGATAATATCGCTAGATTAAACAGAGAATTTATAAGTGCTAGTGTAACTTCTAAGTAATAAATAATTGATAGTTGAAAGGCGTTTTCTTTGGAAGACGCCTTTTTTTATTCCCTATAATGTAGGCTTATTTTTACTACAATAAACCTCCCCTTTCTACATACATTAAGTCCATTCCTATATTTCGCTTTTTCCAAAGGAGATAAAAAAGAAAAGCACCTAGCGCTAAACCCGGGAGAATAAAAAGCCACTCACTATTCGCTCCGATCGTATCAATATTCTCATCGATCATCCCATGCTGTATCAAATAAGCAAAAGTTAAAGAGGTAAAATTATTGACGAAATGACCCACCATAGGGTAGATGATGTTTCCTGAATAAACCAACAGATATCCAAAAGCGACTCCTAAAAGTAAACGCGGGAAAAAACCGAAGAATTGAAAATGTATAGCAGAAAAGAAAAAAGCCGAGATCCATATTCCCGCATGATAAGAATGGAATTGTTGAGCAAATAAGCGCTGGATAATTCCACGAAACATAAGTTCTTCTCCTATTGCCGGTAGAATAGCGACTATAATCACCATATAAAGATATTCAGAAAGACTATCCATTGAAACGATCGCGTCCGTTAAAAGAGCTGCTGCATCCTCCATATTACGCATCATATTCTCGACGCCACTTAAAAAATCGGGTAAGTGCAATCCTCCATTCCAAACAATTAGAAGATTTATAAAAGGCATAATAGCTATCAAAATAACGATAACCATGAGTAGATCTTTAATAGAATATTGACGAGACCACAGTATGAAATTTCTTGGATTTCGAGTGCTTACATATAAAAATATCAGACTAGGAACGATAAATAATCCGAAATGTTGAAATAGCAACATCAGTCTATTTGCATCAACTACAAAGGGATCTGAAAAATTTTCTAAAAGCGTTGGATCCGAAATAAAATCAAATCCCCATAATAATTTCATCACCAGAGAAGAAAAAAAGAGAAATACAGATAGACTTCCAATAGACAAAACAAGTAGAAAAAAAAGCTTCACCATCGGTGACTGATATTCAAGAGCTGATTTAATCATAAAGGCATCAATTGAAGGATTATAACATCTGTTTATTAAATGACAAAATTAAATGATAATTTTGCCGGGATTTTAAAAGATGGTAAAGATAGGTAATATTGAACTAGGGGACTTCCCTTTATTGCTCGCTCCAATGGAAGACGTAAGTGACCCTCCTTTCAGAGCTTTATGCAAGCAACATGGTGCAGACCTTATGTATACGGAGTTTATTTCCTCCGAAGGATTGATCCGTGATGCTTATAAAAGCGTTCAAAAATTAGATATCTATGATTATGAGCGGCCTATTGGAATCCAGGTTTTTGGCAATGATATCGATAATATGGTCGAGGCGGTTAATCGAATTGAAGCGGCAAACCCCGATCTGATCGATATAAATTTTGGTTGTCCGGTAAAAAAAGTGGTTTGCAAAGGAGGAGGAGCCGCTATTCTAAAGGACATTCCTAAAATGGTCCGCCTTACTCAAACTTTAGTCAATGCGACTAATTTGCCCGTAACCGTTAAAACCAGATTGGGATGGGATCATGATTCCAGATTTATTGTTGAAGTGGCTGAGCGATTGCAGGACGTCGGGATCAAAGCGATCTCCATACATGGAAGAACGCGTACCCAAATGTATAAAGGGAGTGCCGATTGGACCCTCATTGGCGATGTGAAAAACAATCCGCGAATGAATATCCCTGTGTTTGGGAATGGTGATATCGATAGTCCTCATAAAGCCATTGAAATGAAAAACAGATATGGGGTAGATGGCGTTATGATCGGTAGAGCAAGCATTGGTTATCCCTGGATATTTAATGAAATTAAACATCTTTCACGTACTGGTGAATTACCAAATGTTCCAAGCATTGCGGATAGAATTGAAGCAGCTCGTCAACATTTAATGCATTCTGTCGAATGGAAAGGCGCCGGATTGGGAGTATTAGAGATGAGACGTCATTATGCC
>Ga0316188_10001041_pt1 | contig 13013 bp, 10 predicted proteins | sample Phiworburrow1_MG_FD_204933 | JGI IMG/M metagenome (GOLD analysis project Ga0316188, IMG submission 204933) | Coastal sediment microbial communities from Maine, United States - Phippsburg worm burrow 1 | ecosystem: Environmental > Aquatic > Marine > Coastal > Sediment | place: USA: Maine...
ATTTTCGAATTGCTAAAGAGCACCGACCTGAAGGTGGAAGCAGCGAAGATCCGTGAAGAAATCGAAGGTACCAAGTCAGAGACCAAGCTGAAGAAATTCGGCAAGCGCCTGAAGTTGATCGAGGCCTTCCTGGATTCCGGCAACAGCCCGGAGTGGATGGTTATGACCGTCCTGCCGGTATTACCTCCGGAATTACGCCCATTAGTACCGTTGGAAGGCGGCCGCTTTGCGACGTCGGACTTGAATGACCTGTATCGCCGCGTGATCAACCGCAACAACCGTTTGAAGCGACTGCTGGATTTGAATGCGCCGGACATTATTGTGCGCAACGAAAAACGCATGTTGCAGGAGGCGGTGGACGCCTTATTGGATAACGGTCGCCGTGGTCGTGCAATTACCGGTTCCAACAAGCGCCCGCTCAAGTCACTGGCTGACATGATCAAGGGTAAACAGGGTCGCTTCCGTCAGAACCTGCTCGGCAAGCGTGTCGACTACTCCGGTCGTTCCGTGATCGTGGTCGGTCCTGCACTCAAATTACATCAGTGCGGTCTGCCGAAGAAAATGGCGTTGGAGTTATTCAAGCCGTTTATTTTCTCCAAACTGGAGCGTCGCGGCCTGGCCACCACGATCAAGGCCGCCAAGAAGATGGTGGAGCGTGAAGGCCCGGAAGTCTGGGACATTCTCGAAGAAGTGATTCGTGAGCACCCGGTCATGCTGAACCGGGCGCCAACCCTGCATCGTCTGGGTATCCAGGCGTTCGAGCCGATTTTGATTGAAGGTAAAGCCATTCAGTTGCATCCGCTGGTGTGTACTGCGTTTAACGCCGACTTTGACGGTGACCAAATGGCCGTTCACGTGCCGCTTTCGCTGGAAGCACAGCTGGAAGCTCGTGCGCTCATGATGTCGACCAATAATATTTTGTCACCGGCCAACGGTGAACCGATTATTGTTCCATCACAGGACGTGGTGTTGGGCCTTTACTGGATGACACGGCAACGTATCAATGCCAAGGGCGAAGGCATGATGTTCGCCGATACCGCAGAAGTACATCGCGCTTATACCAATAACATTGTGCATTTGCAGGCGTACGTCAAAGTCCGCATTTGCGAAACCAAGATTGATAGCGAAGGTAACAAGACCAAACACTATTCAGTCAAGGATACGACTGTAGGTCGCGCATTGTTGTGGGAGATCGCCCCGGAAGGCATGCCGTTCAGCTATTTCGATCAAGACATGAATAAGAAGGCGATTTCACGCCTGATTAATGCCTGCTATCGCGAGATGGGCCTGAAGGATACGGTCATTTTCGCTGACCAGTTGATGTATACCGGTTTCCGCTATTCAACCAAGGCTGGTGTGTCGTTTGGTTTAGAAGACATGGTTATTCCGCAGGCGAAGACAGCAATTTTGGCCAAGGCCGAAATAGAAGTAAAAGAGATCGTTGATCAGTATACCTCGGGTCTGGTCACCAACAACGAGCGCTATAACAAGGTCGTGGATATCTGGTCACACACCAACGACCAGGTTGCCAAGGCCATGATGGAAAAACTTGGTAAGGAAGATGTGATCGATAAAGACGGTAATACCGTTAAGCAGGCATCTTTCAATTCGGTCTTTATGATGGCCGACTCCGGTGCGCGTGGTAGTGCTGCGCAGATTCGTCAGCTTGCTGGTATGCGGGGTTTGATGGCCAAGCCGGATGGCTCCATTATCGAACAGCCGATTACCGCCAACTTCCGTGAAGGCTTGTCAGTGTTGCAGTACTTCATCTCCACCCACGGTGCACGTAAGGGTCTGGCCGATACCGCGTTGAAAACCGCGAACTCCGGTTATCTGACCCGTCGTCTGGTTGACGTCTCTCAGGACCTGGTTGTCAGTGAAGAAGATTGTGGTACCGATGGCAGTGTCACGCTGACCTCCATGATTGAAGGTGGCGATGTGGTCGAGCCGTTGAGCGAACGTGTGCTGGGTCGTATGGTGGCAGAAGATGTGTTGTCTGCCGAAGGTGAACTCCTGATTGAGAAGGGCACCTATCTAGATGAACAGTGGGTCAGCCGCCTGGAAGATCTGGCCATCGATAGCATCCAAGTCCGCTCACCCATTACCTGTAAGGCCCGTCACGGTGTTTGTACAAACTGTTATGGACGTGATTTGGCGCGTGGGCATAAGGTGAATAATGGTGAGGCCGTCGGTGTTATCGCGGCACAGTCCATTGGTGAACCGGGCACTCAGTTGACCATGCGTACCTTCCACATCGGTGGTGCAGCTTCGCGTTCAGCCGCGGTCAATAACATCCAGGTCAAGAGCAAAGGTACGGTACGTCTGCACAACATGAAGAGTGTGCAGCACGCCAGTGGTAATAACGTGGCGGTATCGCGTTCCGGTGAAATCACCGTGCTCGATGATCACATGCGTGAACGTGAGCGTTATAAAGTGCCTTATGGTGCGTCGATCTCCGTCAACGATGGCGAAAGTGTCGAAGCCGGGCAAATCATTGCCAACTGGGACCCGCATACTCACCCGGTTATTACCGAAGAAGCGGGTAAAATCAAATTCGTGGATATCATCGATAGTGTCACGGTATCCTCCGAGGTCGATGAAGTCACCGGTCTGTCATCCCTGGTGGTCATGGATCCCAAACAGCGCAGCTCTTCAGCCAAAGACATGCGTCCCATGGTCAAACTGGTTGACGAGAAGGGTGCGGACATGAAGATTGCCGGTACGGATATTCCGGCTAACTACTATTTGCCCTCCGGTGCCATCGTCTCACTGGTCGACGGGGCCGCGGTGGGTGTGGGTGACGTCGTTGCCCGTATCCCGCAGGAATCCTCCAAGACCCGTGATATTACCGGTGGTCTGCCGCGTGTAGCGGACCTTTTTGAGGCACGTAAACCCAAGGAATCCTCCATCATGGCGGAAGTTTCCGGGACGGTTTCCTTTGGTAAAGAGACCAAGGGTAAACAGCGCCTGGTAATCACCCCCAATGAAGGGGATGTCTACGAAGAGCTCATACCTAAGTGGCGCCATGTCACCGTATTCGAAGGCGAACATGTGGAAAAGGGTGAAGTCATCGCCGAGGGTGAGACCAATCCCCATGACATCCTGCGCCTATTGGGTATCAAGGAGTTGGCGAAATACATCGTTAACGAAGTGCAGGAGGTCTATCGCCTGCAGGGTGTGAAAATTAACGATAAGCACATTGAAGTCATCGTCCGTCAGATGCTACGCAAGGTCGAAGTTGTTGACGCCGGGGACAGCAAATTCCTGGCCAATGAGCAAGTGGACCGCGGCCGGGTCATGGAAGTGAACGAAAAGCTCATCGCCAGCGGCAAACAGCCGATCAAATTCAACAATATGCTTCTGGGTATCACCAAGGCCTCCCTGGCGACAGAGTCATTTATCTCTGCCGCCTCCTTCCAGGAGACCACCCGCGTGCTGACCGAGGCCGCTGTGACCGGTAAGGTCGATGATCTGCGCGGGCTGAAGGAGAACGTCATCGTTGGCCGTCTGATACCGGCAGGTACCGGCATGGCCTTCCACAAGGAGCGGCGCCGCAAGCGTCAATCCAGTGACGTTATGGAAGCCTTGTTGGAAGAGGCCGCCTCGGGTGGAAGCGGGCCTGAGGGCGATACGGAGACCTCGAAAGAAGCCACCAGCAGCTAACCGTAAAAAAAACCGGATTTTCTTGCCTCTGGGGCCCCAGTCGGCTTGACGTTACAGTCCGGTTTCACTAAAATCTCGCGCCTCAAGACAGGTCGGGTCACGCCCGGCCTGTCTTTGTTTTCAGGAACTTAGAGAAAGAAGCAAAAATGTATGGCAACGATTAACCAGTTGGTACGTAAACCACGTCAGCGCAAGCCCGAAAAAAGCACGGTGCCGGCGCTCGAGGCCTGCCCGCAAAAGCGTGGCGTGTGCACACGTGTGTATACCACGACGCCGAAAAAACCGAACTCGGCTCTGCGCAAAGTCGCACGGGTACGCCTGACCAACGGCTATGAGGTCACCAGTTATATCGGTGGTGAAGGACACAATTTACAAGAACACTCGGTGGTGCTGATTCGCGGCGGCCGTGTGAAAGACCTGCCGGGTGTGCGTTATCACACCGTGCGAGGGTCACTGGATACAGCGGGTGTGAATGACCGCAAACAGGCCCGTTCGAAATACGGCGCCAAGCGACCCAAGTCCTAAGTCGCCATAACAATTTGGAGTAAACGGCTGGTTGTATAAGTCACCGGCCGTTTTCGTGTGTAAGAAACAGGAAAAAACCAATGGCAAGAAGACACGCAGCAATTAAACGATCCATCCTGCCGGACCCGAAATTCGGCTCCGAGATGGTGGCCAAATTCATCAATATGTTGATGTTTGATGGCAAGAAATCCGTGGCGGAAAAGGTCGTCTACGGGGCTTTGGATACCATTACCCAAAAGACCAAGGCCAATGCCATGCAAGTGCTTGAATCGGCGTTGGACAATGTGCAGCCCATGGTGGAAGTAAAATCCCGCCGCGTGGGTGGTGCCACCTACCAGGTGCCAGTGGAAGTGCGTGCGGACCGCCGTGTGGCCCTCGCCATGCGCTGGTTGGTCGATGCCGCCCGTGCCCGCGGTGAGAAGGGCATGCGTGCCCGTCTGGCCGGTGAAATACTGGAAGCGTCTGAAAAGCGTGGTTCGGCCGTGAAGAAGCGCGAAGAAACACACCGCATGGCGGAGGCGAACAAGGCCTTTGCACATTACCGCTGGTAAACATATATATAGGTATGATGGTACAAGACCGTGGCACGCAAGACACCTCTAGAACGTTATCGCAATATCGGCATCATGGCGCACATCGATGCTGGTAAGACGACGACTACAGAACGTGTTTTGTTCTACACCGGTATTTCCCACAAGATAGGTGAAGTACACGACGGCGCCGCGACCATGGACTGGATGGAGCAGGAACAAGAGCGCGGTATCACCATAACCTCCGCTGCCACCACCTGTTTCTGGCAAGGCATGGCAAAGCAGTACCCGGAACATCGTATTAACATTATCGATACCCCGGGGCACGTGGACTTTACCATCGAAGTTGAGCGCTCATTGCGTGTACTCGATGGCGCCTGTGCGGTGTTTTGTGCCGTGGGTGGTGTTGAGCCTCAGTCTGAGACAGTCTGGCGTCAGGCTAACAAATACCATGTGCCACGCCTGGTCTTTGTAAACAAGATGGACCGCGCCGGGGCGAATTTCCTGCGCGTAGTCGAGCAAATTAAAAAGCGCCTGGGCGCGAATCCTGTACCGGTGCAATTGAATATCGGGACAGAAGAAAAGTTTAAGGGTGTGGTCGACCTAATCAGGATGAAGGCCATCATGTGGAATGAGGCCGATATGGGTGTCACCTTTAGCGAAGGTGATATTCCTGCGGATATCAAAGACAAGTGTGTTGAACTACGTGAACACATGGTCGAGTCCGCCGCCGAGGCTAGTGAGGCCTTGATGGAGAAATACCTGGAGCACGGGGACCTGTCCTCTGAGGACATTAAAGCCGGCCTGCGTATGCGTACCCTCTCCAATGAGATTGTGCCCTGCCTGTGCGGTTCGGCCTTTAAGAATAAGGGTGTGCAGGCGATGCTGGATGCTGTCATTGACTACATGCCAGCGCCGGTCGATGTGCTTGCCATCAAGGGGCACCTTGATGATAAGGATGAAACCGAGGCAGAGCGTCACGCCAGCGATGAAGAGCCGTTTGCGGCCCTGGCATTCAAGATTGCGACTGACCCGTTTGTCGGTACCTTAACTTTTATTCGGGTGTATTCAGGTGTGCTGCGTTCTGGCGACACGGTTTACAACCCGATTAAAGACAAAAAAGAGCGGATTGGTCGTCTCGTGCAAATGCACGCCAATTCGCGCGAAGAGATCAAGGAAGTCCATGCTGGCGATATCGCCGCGGCGATTGGTTTAAAAGATGTCACCACGGGTGAGACCCTGTGTGACATCAATAACGTCATCATCCTGGAGCGTATGGAGTTTCCTGAGCCGGTGATTTCGGTGGCAATTGAGCCGAGAACCATGGCCGACCAGGAAAAAATGGGTATTGCGTTAAGTAAGCTGGCGCAGGAAGATCCGTCGTTTCGTGTCCGCACGGACGAAGAATCCGGCCAGATCATTATCTCCGGTATGGGTGAGCTGCATCTCGACATCATCGTCGATCGGATGAAGCGAGAATTTAAAGTCGAGGCCAATGTCGGTGCGCCGCAAGTGGCTTATCGCGAGACGATTCGCAAGACCGTGGATAAGGTCGATGGCAAGTTTGTTCGCCAGTCCGGCGGTCGCGGTCAGTACGGTCATGTGGTGTTGAAGTTAGAACCGCAAGAGTCTGGTGCAGGCTATGAATTTGTGAATGGCATTGTCGGTGGTGTGATTCCGAAGGAATACATCCCCGCGGTAGACAAAGGCATTCAAGAGGCCATGGGTAACGGTGTGATCGCCGGTTTCCAGATGGTCGATATTAAAGTGACATTATTTGATGGTTCTTTCCATGAAGTGGATTCATCGGAAATGGCTTTCAAGATTGCCGGCTCGATGGGTTTTCGCGAAGGCGCCAGAATGGCGAACCCGACTTTACTTGAGCCCATCATGAAAGTCGAAGTGGTGTCGCCGGAAGAATACATGGGTGATGTCGTCGGAGATATTAATCGTCGCCGCGGCATGATCCGGGAAATGGAAGAAAGCCCGAGCGGTAAAATCGTGCGCGCCGAAGTGCCATTAAAAGAAATGTTTGGTTATGCCACTGACTTGCGCTCACAAACGCAAGGCCGTGCGACTTACAGTATGGAGTTTGAGAAATATGCTGAAGCGCCCAATAGCATCGCCGATCAAGTTGTTAAAAAAGCATCATAAGTTTCAAGAATTAACTTAAGAGGAACACAGCCGTGTCTAAAGAGAAATTCGAACGCAAAAAACCACACGTCAACGTGGGCACGATTGGTCACGTCGATCACGGTAAGACGACCCTGACGGCAGCGATCACGAAGGTGATGGCGGAGAAGCATGGTGGTGAATTCAAGGATTACGCCAACATTGACAGCGCTCCGGAAGAACGCGCGCGCGGCATCACGATTGCGACCGCCCACGTGGAATACGAATCCGACGCACGCCATTACGCGCACGTCGACTGCCCCGGGCACGCGGACTATGTGAAGAACATGATCACCGGTGCGGCGCAAATGGACGGCGCGATCCTGGTGGTGAGCGCGGCGGACGGCCCGATGCCTCAGACCCGCGAGCACATTCTGTTGTCCCGCCAGGTGGGTGTTCCCTACATTGTGGTGTTCATGAATAAGGCGGACATGGTGGATGACGCCGAATTATTAGAGCTGGTGGAAATGGAAGTGCGCGAGCTGTTAGACAAATATGATTTCCCGGGCGACGACACCCCGATCATCACCGGTTCAGCGCTGAAGGCCCTGGAAGGGGATACCAGCGAGATTGGCGTACCGGCGATTGAAAAGCTGGTGGCCGAGATGGACCGCTACATCCCGCTGCCCGAGCGCGCGGTAGACGGCGCGTTCCTGATGCCGATCGAAGACGTGTTCTCGATTTCGGGTCGCGGTACGGTGGTGACCGGTCGAATTGAGCGCGGCATCGTCAAAGTCGGTGAGGAAGTGGAAATTGTGGGAATCAAAGATACGACCAAGACCATCGTCACGGGCGTGGAGATGTTCCGCAAACTGCTCGACCAGGGTCAGGCGGGTGACAACGTGGGTGTGTTACTGCGGGGTACCAAGCGTGAAGATGTGGAGCGTGGCCAGGTGTTGTGTAAGCCGGGTTCGATCAAGCCGCACACCAAGTTTGAAGCCGAAGTGTACGTATTAAGCAAGGAAGAGGGTGGCCGTCATACGCCGTTCTTCAATGGTTACCGCCCGCAGTTTTACTTCCGGACCACGGACGTGACCGGGGCGTGTGATTTACCGGAAGGCACCGAAATGGTGATGCCGGGAGACAACGTCAACATGATCGTGTCCCTGATTGCGCCGATTGCGATGGAAGAAGGCCTGCGCTTTGCGATTCGCGAAGGTGGCCGGACCGTCGGTGCCGGTGTGGTCGCAAAGGTTATTGAGTAATCTGTATCTGTTTGGAAAAGTCGAAACGGGCTACGGTCTATTTCGGGGAAATGACGGGGCAGACAGTGTCTGTCCCGGTTTTTATGTAGAAGGCCAGTAGCTCAATTGGCAGAGCGACGGTCTCCAAAACCGTAGGTTGGGGGTTCGATTCCCTCCTGGCCTGCCATTAAAAAGGTTTGTGAATGTTCGACAAGGTAAAACTTGGCTTTGCTATTCTGCTGGTCATTGGCGGTATTGCGGCTTTCTACATGGTTGAACCGCAGGTCCCCAGTGTCTTTTATCGGACCTTGGGATTGCTGGTGGTGATGGGGCTGGCCGTTGCTGTGGCCGTCACGACGGAATTAGGTGGCCAGGCTGTGGCCTTCAGTCGCAGTGCGGTCATGGAAATGCGCAAGACCGTATGGCCGACACGCCGTGAAACCACCCAGACCACTCTGATCGTGGTGGTGGCAGTGACCATCTTGAGCATTATCATTTGGATCATCGACCAGATTCTACGCTGGATCGTGACATTATTACTTTAATACGGGGCGACGGAATGAGTCTTCGTTGGTATGTAGTACACGCCTATTCGGGTTTCGAATCGCAAGTGAAGCGGTCCCTCGCGGAGCGCATCAAATTGCGATCCATGGAGGATAGTTTCGGCGAAATCCTGGTTCCCACCGAAGAGGTGGTAGAAATGCGTGACGGACAGAAGCGCAAGTCGGATCGCAAATTCTTCCCGGGTTATGTCCTGGTGCAGATGGAAATGAATGATGAGACCTGGCACCTGGTAAAAGATGTGCCCAAAGTAATGGGTTTTATCGGCGGGACCTCGGACAAACCGGCGCCGATCAGCAATCGCGAGGCCGATGAAATCCTGAATCGTGTTCAGGAAGGCGCCGAGAAACCGCGTCCGAAGATTCTGTTCGAGCCGGGTGAAGTGGTGCGGATTAATGATGGCCCGTTCAATGACTTCAACGGCGTGGTTGAGGAAGTGGACTACGATAAGAGCCGTCTGCGGGTTGAAGTGTCGATTTTTGGCCGTTCTACCCCGGTGGATCTGGATTTTAGCCAGGTCGAGAAAGGCTAATAAATTCGTTTTCTACCCGATTTAGGGAGGATCCTGGCAAAAAGCTGGTGTATAATCCGCCACCCTGATTTAGCCCCATGACTTTTTGGGGAAGGCAAAAACCGAATTTTTTCTCTCTCCTGATGGGGTGAGGTGTAAGTTTGATCTACTTGGGGAGCCCTCGCCAGGCGTTCGCACCCGCTAAGGAGTAAACAGTATGGCCAAGAAAATTGATGCTTATATCAAGCTGCAAGTCGCTGCGGGTGAAGCCAATCCTTCACCGCCTGTGGGTCCCGCCCTGGGTCAGCGTGGCGTTAACATCATGGAATTCTGTAAGGCATTCAATGCCCAGACCCAGCAAATCGAAAAGGGTATGCCGATTCCGGTTGTTATCACCGTTTATAGTGATCGCAGCTTCACCTTCATTACCAAAACCCCCCCTGCCTCCATTCTGTTGAAGAAGGCTGCTGGCATAAAATCGGGTTCCGGTGTCCCCAATCGCGACAAGGTCGGTAAAGTGACCCGCGCGCAATTGGAAGAGATTGCCAAGACCAAGGAACCGGATATCACGGCTGCTGATATGGATGCCGCGGTGCGTACCATTGCGGGTACGGCACGCAGCATGGGTATTGATGTGGAGGGCGTGTAACATGGCAAAATTAAGCAAACGTCAAAAAGTGGCGCGTGAAAAACTCGATCGTAGCAAGCTCTATCCGGTCGATGAGGCGATGGCGCTGATCAAAGAATTACCTAAAGCCAAGTTTGTCGAATCTATCGATGCCGCCATCAATTTAGGCGTCGACCCGCGTAAATCCGATCAGGTCGTGCGTGGTTCCACCGTGTTGCCCCATGGCACCGGTAAAACCGTGCGCGTCGCCGTGTTCGCCCAGGGCGAGAATGCTGACAAGGCCAAGGCCGCCGGTGCCGACATCGTCGGTTTCGAAGACCTGGCGGAAGACATCAAGAAGGGCAATATGAATTTTGATGTCGTTATTGCCACCCCGGATGCGATGCGCATCGTCGGTCAGCTGGGCCAAATCCTGGGACCCCGTGGTTTGATGCCAAACCCCAAGGTGGGTACCGTGACCCCGGATGTCAGCACTGCAGTGACCAATGCCAAGGCCGGCCAGGTGCGTTACCGGACTGACAAGGCTGGAATCATCCACTGCCCAATAGGGAATGTGGAATTCGATCCCGCCAAGTTGCGCGAAAATCTGGAAGCGCTGGTGGCAGATCTGAAGAAGGCCAAGCCGTCTTCTTCCAAAGGCCAGTACTTAAGAAAAATCACCATATCGACGACCATGGGTCCCGGTGTGGTGGTTGACCACGCTGTCTATTCGTAACCGATACAGACGTGAAGGGTCAGGCCTTTGCCTGACGTAAACAGACTTTGTGGCTTCGTTGCCGGGCAAGAGTGTTAACTCACCCGCAACGGATCCATCAAAGACCGTGGGTAGCCAAACAGTCTGGTACTGGGCGGCAGTAAACACCGGAATTTAGGTGGCCGACGTAGATGGTGAGCCAGGAATTTTGGCCCATCGATAAATGGGTGTAGTGCATTGGATAGATACCAGCGCACTGCGTTAAATCATTAACTGAAAAGAGAGGTAAATTCGCGTGGCACTCAGTCTTGAGCAAAAGAAAGCCATCGTGGCTGATGTCGCCGAAGTTGCCGCCGTTGCACATTCTGCTATTGCAGCAGAGTACACCGGCCTGAGTTCGAACGATATGAACGACTTGCGTGCAGAAGCGCGTAAGGGCGGGGTCTACCTGCGTATCGTCAAGAATTCACTGGCCAAACGTGCAATGGAAGGAACGGACTACGCATGCATGAGTGAGGTCCTCATCGGGCCGCTGCTGCTGGCATTTTCGCAAGAAGATCCCGGTTCAGCCGCCCGAGTATTGAAGGCCTTCGCGAAAACGCATGACAAACTGGTGGTCAAGGCACTCTCCGTCAGCGGGCAATTATTGCCAGCTGGCGATTTGGAGCGTCTGGCTTCATTGCCGACCAAGGAGCAGGCAATCAGCATGCTTATGTCGGTGATGCAGGCACCCATTGGCAAACTTGCTCGTACCATTAATGAAGTACCTGGCAAGTTGGTTCGGACCGTTGCGGCTATTCGCGATCAGAAGTCCGCGGGCTAAGCGAGTTTTATTCGCCTCAATTGAGGTAACTTTAATTTTTTAGGAGATACAAAATGGCTGTTTCAAAAGAAGACATTTTGGACACAATTTCAAATATGACTGTTATGGACGTTGTTGATCTGATTTCAGCGATGGAAGAGAAATTTGGTGTTTCTGCTGCGGCTGCCGTAGCGGCGGCACCGGTTGCCGCTGCTGGCGGTGAAGCGGCTGCTGAAGTCAAGGATGAGTTCGACGTGATCCTGGCCAGCTTCGGCGACAACAAGGTTGGCGTCATCAAGGCGGTTCGTGCCATCACCGGTCTGGGCTTGAAAGAAGCCAAGGACCTGGTCGAAGGTGCACCCGCACCGTTGAAAGAAGGCGTTAACAAGGCTGAAGCCGAAGACCTGAAGAAGCAGTTGGAAGAAGCCGGCGCCAAGGTCGAGCTGAAGTAAGGGTATTCACCTGTTTTGTATCTCCGGGATCTCCCAATTGGGGGGGAAACCGGTTACACTGAGCTCTATCAGGTGACATCTTTATTTCATAGAACATAATGACAATTCCCAGCCGGTGACCGAAAGGCCACTGGCTGGTGTTGTTGTGTTTTGCTTTTAAGAAAAGAGTGACGGGTCCACCCGACCCGATGACGAACATACAGAGGGCAAGAAGCGATGGCCTATTCATATACCGAGAAAAAGCGCATACGTAAGAATTTCGGTAAGCAAGCAAGCGTGTTGGATGTACCCTTTTTGCTTGCGACGCAAATCAACTCGTACAAGGAATTTCTGCAGGAAGAGTTCGACCCGGATAAACGCGCTGATCAAGGTCTGCATGCCGCATTTAAATCGGTATTCCCCATCGTCAGTTATTCCGGCAACGCCGCGCTGGAGTTTGTCAGCTATCGTCTGGGCACGCCCACCTTCGACACCAAAGAGTGTTTGATGCGGGGTGTCACCTACGCCGCCCCACTGCGCGTCAAGGTTCGTCTGGTCATTTATGACAAGGAAGCCAAGACCCAAACCGTCAAAGATATCCGCGAACAGGAAGTCTACATGGGCGAAATGCCCCTCATGACCGATACCGGTACCTTTATTATCAATGGAACCGAGCGGGTCATCGTTTCCCAGCTACATCGCTCACCAGGTGTATTTTTCGATCACGACCGGGGCAAGACCCATTCCTCCGGGAAACTCTTATTTAATGCACGCGTGATCCCCTATCGCGGTTCCTGGCTCGATTTTGAATTCGACCCCAAGGACTGTGTGTTCACGCGTATAGACCGTCGCCGCAAGTTGCCTGTCACAATTCTATTGCGCGCACTGGGCTACAACACCGAACAAATACTCGATATGTTTTTCGAGAAGAACACCTTTCGCTTTACCAAAGACGGTATCTCGCTAGAACTCATCCCCGAGCGTCTGCGCGGTGAAACCGCCACCTTTGATATTCAGATCAAGGGTAAGACCTTGGTTGAAGAAGGGCGTCGTATTACCGCCCGGCATATCCGTGAATTCGAGAATTCCGGCATCAAAGAGCTGGATGTACCGGTAGAGTATCTGCACGGTAAGGTCTTGGCCCATGATGTCGTGGATAAGGAGTCAGGCGAAGTTGCGCTTCCCGCCAATACCGAAATTACAGAAGAAGTTTTGGCCAAGCTGACGGAACTTGGGCTGAAGAAGTTCCAGACCATCTTTACCAATGACCTGGATCAGGGTCCGTACATTTCCAGTACGCTGAATATCGATC
>Ga0316188_10001043_pt1 | contig 13012 bp, 13 predicted proteins | sample Phiworburrow1_MG_FD_204933 | JGI IMG/M metagenome (GOLD analysis project Ga0316188, IMG submission 204933) | Coastal sediment microbial communities from Maine, United States - Phippsburg worm burrow 1 | ecosystem: Environmental > Aquatic > Marine > Coastal > Sediment | place: USA: Maine...
GTAGGCGCCCCAGGGCCACGCGGCGATCATCAGGTGGATCGTGCAGCCCTTGGGGCTGACGCCGAGCTTTTCCGAGCCGATCCAGGTCAGCGGACGCAGGTAGCAACTCTTCAGGCCGTTGGCGCGCACGACCTCGCGCTGCGCCTCCATCACCCGCTCATGCGTGAACGGGATCTTCATGCGCAGGATCTTGGCACTGTTGAACAGCCGCTCGGTGTGCTCACGCAGGCGGAAGATCGCCGGCCCGGCCGCCGTCTCGTAGGCACGCACGCCTTCGAAGGCGCCGCAGCCATAGTGCAGCGTGTGGGTCAGCACATGGATCTTGGCGTCGCGCCATTCGACCAGCTCGCCGTCCATCCAGATCTTGCCGTCGCGGTCGGCCATGGACATGGGGGGTTCCTCTGCTTCGGGTGGATTCCGACATTCTAGGAGCCTGCGGGCTTCAGATCCGGCGCGATCTGGCCGATATGACGGGCAGAGCCCCCCGATGAGAGCCACCGCCCTGACCACCCTCCGCCAGTTGGCCCACCGCGCGCTGCGCCGGGCATTGGCGCTGCTGCCGGTCGAGCGCCGCTTCGCGCTGTACCGCCGGCTGGTCGATTGCCAGCCCCGGCCGTCAGGCGCGCTCGTGGTCAAGGTGGCCGAGACCGCCGAGGAGCTGGAGGCCTGCTTCCGCATCCTGCACGACGCCTATGTCGGCAACGGCTTCATGCCACCCCACCCGTCGGGCCTGCGCGTCACGCCCTGGCACGCGCTGCCGACCACGACCACGGTCTGCGCCAAGGTCGGCGGCGAGGTCGTGGGCACCCTGTCGATGGTGCGCGCAGGCGTCTTCGGCCTGCCGCTGCAGAGCGCCTTCGACCTGTCGCGCGTGCGGGCCAGGCCGGGCAAGGTGGCCGAGATCTCGGCGCTGGCGGTGCGCAAGGACTTCCGCCGCACGGGCGGTGCGATCCTCTTTCCGCTGATGAAGTTCATGTACGAGTACTGCACGCGGTACTTCGACACCCGCCACCTGCTGATCGCGGTGAATCCGAACAAGATCGAGATGTACGAGTCGCTGCTGCTTTTCGAGCGCCTGTCGGCCAGGCCGGTGGACCACTACGCATTTGCCAATGGCGCCGCCGCGGTCGGGGCCTGGCTGGATCTGGCGGACGCCCCGGCACGTTACGAGACGCTCTACGCCGGCCAGCCGCCGCAGCGCGATCTCTACGCCTACTTCGTGGAAACGACGCTGCCGCAGCTTCAGTTGCCGCCGCGGCCGTACTTCACCACCAACGACCCCGTCATGACGCCGGCCTTGCTGGACGAGTTCTTCAACAAGCGCACCCAGGTCTTCGACACCTTGACCGCACGCCAACGCCAGCTGCTGCGCGGCGTCTACCATGGCCCGGCCTACCGCGACGTGCTGCCGCCAGCGGACGCCGACCCGGCACCCGAGCAGCCCCTGCGGGGCAGCCAGCGGCACTCGATCCGGTGCCCCGGCTGGTTCGTCGCCGCCGACCAGAGCGTGGCGCGTGCTCGCCTGCCGCTGCACCTGCTCGAAATATCGCATGGGGGCTGCCGCGTCACGCTGGAGTCGCAGACCCTGGTCAAAGGCACGCGCGGCGAACTGCAGGTGACGCTGGGACCGGGCCGGACGTCACGCGTGCAAGTGCGCGTCGTGCGCCGCGCCGGCCCCGCCGCCTGGGGCCTGGCCGTGGAAGCCAGCGACCTCGCCTGGCGGCGCTGCGTCGACACGCTGGAAGGCAGCCAGACCTACCGCGAACTGTCCACGCCGCCGGTGGTCGAGGCCGCCTGCGCGGCCTGATCCCCTCGATCGCCCGCCGCGACTGCCGCCGCACTGTCGGCGCGCGACAGGCGCCAGGCGCACAGGCGCCCGCCGCGCAGCTCGATCGTGAGCTCGGCGCCCCCGGCGTCGGCCCAGTGCCAACGCTCGGGGTCGTCGCCGACGCGCCGCCCCAGGCTGCGCGCGAGCAGGAGCACCTGCCGCAGCGGCATGCCTCGGCGCAACTGCGACTGCAGCATCACTGCACTGTCCACCCGGCCCACCGGCCGCTGGCCGGCCGCGCGCAAGGCGCGTGCCGCCAGGCTGAACTGCAGCAGCAGCCACAACACGATGGCGCTGAAGGCCACCGCAACACCGCGCCAGCCATGCTGCCAGGCGCCCACCATGAGGCCTGCAATCGCCAGACCCCAACCGGCAAGTGGTCTCAATGCAGGATCTCGGCCTCGGTGCGGCCGACAAAGCCCGGGGCCAGCGCGTCGGCCCAGTCACCCCGCCCGGCACGCTCCGCCTGCCGCGCCGCCGCCGTCCAGTCGGAGGCCGTGCAGCGCAGTTGTGCCTGCCAGCCCGCGGCGGTTCGCTCGACCACCGCCCAGCGCGCATGCGGGCTGCCGGTCTCGATGCAGTGGTAGTGCGGGTGCGTGTCGTCGAACGCTGGCAGCCCCAGGCTGCCCGGATTGACGAGCAGACAGCCGCGGGCCTGCAGCACGCGCGGCTGGTGGCTGTGGCCGCACAGCACGACGTCGGTGCGCGCGTCGACCGGGCCGCCCGGGTCCTCCACGCGCTCCGCGACCTCGCTGGCGCTGGCCCTGCGCACCCCGCGCGAGCCGTCGCGGCCAAAGTCGGGCGTCACCGTCTCCAGCAGGTAGCGAAGGTCGCTCGTCGGCGTCCCATGGCAGGCCAGGCCGCGGCCGTCGGCGAACGGCGCCGTGGCCGGCAGCCTGGCCAGCCAGCGGCGCGCGGCCTCGCCCAGCCGGTCGGCGGCATAGGCGTCGCTGGCGCCCATGCCGCTGCGCGCGGCCAGCACCTGGCGCTCGTGATTGCCCCGGATCGTGTGCCAGCCGCTCGCCTGCGGGGACATCAGCCAGGCGCAGGTCTCGGCCGGCCACAGCGGACCGGACGCGATGTCGCCCAGGTTCCAGACCGCGTCCACGCCGGCGTGCGCGATCTCGGCAGCCACCGCCTGCAGCGCCGGCAGGTTGCCATGGATGTCGGAGACGACGGCCAGCCTCAAAGCTCGCGCACCCGGTCCATTGCCTGCTCGACGCGGTCCACGGCGTGGATCGTCAGGCCTTCGATCGGCTTCTTCGGCGCGTTGGCGGTCGGCACCAGGGCGACGCTGAAGCCGAGCTTGGCCGCCTCCTTCAGGCGCTCCTGGCCGCGCGGCGCCGGCCGGATCTCGCCCGCCAGCCCGACCTCTCCGAAGGCGATGAAGCCGCGCGGCAGCGGCTTGCCGCGCAGGCTGCCCTGGATCGCCAGCAGCACCGCCAGATCGGCCGCCGGCTCGGAGATCCTGACGCCCCCGACCGCGTTGACGAACACGTCCTGGTCCATGCACGACACACCGGCGTGGCGGTGCAGCACCGCCAGCAGCATCGCCAGCCGGTCGCGCTCCAGGCCGACCGAAAGCCGGCGCGGACTGGGCCCACCGCTGTCGACCAGCGCCTGGATCTCCACCAGCAGCGGGCGCGTGCCCTCCAGCGTGACGAGCACGCAGCTGCCCGGCACCGGGTCGCCGTGCGTCGACAGGAAGATCGCGCTCGGGTTGGCCACGCCCTTCAGCCCGCGTTCGGTCATGGCAAAGACGCCGATCTCGTTGACGGCACCGAAGCGGTTCTTGATCGCTCGCACGAGGCGGAAGCTGCTGTGCGTGTCGCCTTCGAAGTACAGGACCGTGTCGACGATGTGCTCCAGCACGCGCGGGCCGGCCAACGCGCCTTCCTTGGTCACGTGGCCGACGAGCACGATGGTGGTGCCGCCGGACTTCGCCAGCCGGGTCAGCTGGGCGGCGCACTCGCGCACCTGCGCCACCGAGCCGGGCGCCGACGTCAGCTGGTCGGAGTACACGGTCTGGATCGAGTCGATGACGCAGACCGCGGGCTGCTCGGTCTCGATCGCGGTCTGGATCTTCTCCAGTTGGATCTCGGCCAGCACGCGCACCGCCGAGCCGTCCAGCCCCAGCCGACGCGCCCGCAGCGCCACCTGCGCGCCGCTTTCCTCGCCCGTGACGTACAGCGTCTTGACGCTGCGCGACAGCGCGTCCAGCGCCTGCAACAGCAGCGTGCTCTTGCCGATGCCCGGGTCGCCGCCGATCAGCACCACGCCGCCGGCGACCAGGCCGCCGCCGAGCACGCGGTCGAGCTCGCCGACGCCGGTGGGCGCGCGGTCCACGTCCGAGGCCTCGATGTCCGCCAGCGTGGCCACCGGCTGCGCCTTCACCAGCGACTGGAAGCGGTGCCGGCCCGGCGTGTCGGCCACGCTCTCGACCAGCGTGTTCCAGGCCTTGCAGTGCGGGCACTGGCCCATCCACCGGGGCGTGCTGCCGCCGCACTCGCTGCAGTTGTAGACGGACTTGTCCTTGGCCATGCAACCCAGTCTACGGTGGCTACGGCTCGCCGCGCACCTTGCCGCGCAGCGACTTGACCTCGCTGCGCACCGCCTTGCCCTGCAGCCGGCGGCGCTTGGACGCCAAGGTCGGCCGGGTCGGGCGGCGCGGCCGCGGCGGGTCGGCCACCGCGTCGACCAAGGCCTGCAGGCGCGCCAGCGCCGCGGCGCGGTTCATCGGCAGGCTGCGGTGTTCCTGGGCCTTGATCACGAGCACGCCATCGGCCGTGAGCCGCTGGTCGCCCAACGCCAGCAACCGCTGCTTCACGTCCTCCGGCAGCGACGAGGCGGGAACGTCAAAGCGCAGGTGGGCCGCGCTCGAGACCTTGTTGACGTTCTGGCCGCCGGCGCCCTGTGCGCGCACGGCGCTGAACTCGACCTCGGCCGGGTCGACACGCAGAGTGCGCCGCATTGCCGCCGCGCGGCTCAGCCTGCCGAACCGCCGCCGTCGCGGCCGCGCAGCTTCTCGACCACGAACAGCAGGATGAGGGCGCCGACGATGGAGCCGATCCAGCCCGCGCCCTGGCCGGCGCGGTACCAGCCCAGCGCCTGGCCCAGGAAGCCCGCCAGCAGCGATCCGCCGATGCCCAGGGCGCCGGTCAGGATCCAGCCCATCTTCTGCTCGCCCGGCATCAGGAAGCGGGCGATGGCGCCGACGAGCAGCCCGACCACGATCGTGCCCACGATGCCCATGACCTCTCTCCTTCTCGATCGAACGTGACGGGCGGCTCGCCCTGTGGGTCGATCCTACCCGTGGCGGCTCATGCGGCGGCGTCCGCGGGCGCGACCCGCACCGGCACGCGTGCGGCCAGCGCGCACATCAGCTCGTAGCCGATCGTGCCAGCCGCCTCGGCCACCTCGTCGATCGGCAGCACCGCCGTGCCCGGGCCGCGGCCCCACAGCGTGAGCTCGCTGCCGATGCCGGCCTGCGGCAAGGCCGTCAGGTCGACGGCCAGCATGTCCATCGACACCCGGCCGACGGTGCTGCTGCGCACGCCGTCCACCAGCACCGGCGTGCCCGTGCCGCAGTGGCGTGGGTAGCCGTCGGCGTACCCGCAGGCCGCGATGCCGATGCGCATCGGCCCCGGGGCCACGAAGCGGCTGCCGTAGCCGACCGTGTCGCCGGCCTGCAGCGCCTGGGTGGCAATCAACCGCGTGCGCAGCGTCATGGTCGGCTGCAGGTCCCAGTCGACGATGCCATGCGCCGGGTGGTCGGGCGCGCTGCCGTAGACCATGATGCCGGCGCGCACCCAGTCCGCCGCCACGGCCGCGTGGCGCAGCACGGCGGCACTGTTGGCCAGGCTGCGTTCGCCCGGCAGGTCGCGCGTCGTCTCGTCGAACACCGCCACCTGGTGCGCGATGCCGCGTGGCCCGTCGGCGTCGGAGAAATGCGTCATCAGCGAGACCTCGCCCACCTGCGGCAGCGCGTCCAGCCGCGCCCAGGCGCTGCGGTAGGCCGCCGGCGCGAAGCCGAGCCGGTTCATGCCGCTGTTCATCTTCAGGAACACGCGCTGCGGCACCTGCGTCTTGTGCGCCGCCAGCCAGTCGATCTGTTCGGTGCAGTGCACCACGTGCCACAGGCTCAGTCGCGAACACTGTTCCAGGTCGCGCGGCTCGAAGCAGCCTTCCAGCAGCAGGACCGGCCCGCGCCAGCCCAGCGCGCGCAGGCGCTCGGCCTCGGCCAGGTCGAGCAGGGCGAAGCCGTCGGCGGCGCGCAGCCCGTCGAAGGCGCGCTCGATGCCATGGCCGTAGGCATTGGCCTTGACCACGGCCCACACGCGTGCATCCGGCGCGGCGCGGCGCGCACACGCCAGGTTGTGCGCCAGAGCGTCGAGATGGATGAGCGCTTCGATCGGGCGCGGCATGGAGCCACCATTCTGCCAGGGGGTGCGTGCTATAAACCGCGCGCCCACTGACGGAGACTAGCTGGCGGCCCCGCCGCACCCAGGCCGCGCGCGACCGCATGAAAAAAGGCTTCACGACCATCATGTCGGCGCAGTTCGTCAGCTCGCTGGCAGACAACTCGCTCTTCGTCGTGGCCGTGGCGCTCCTGCGCGACGCCGGATCGCCCGAGTGGCAGCGCGCGGCACTGGTGCCGATGTTCGCGCTCTTCTATGTCGTGCTGGCGCCCTTCGTCGGCGCCTTCGCCGACGCGATCCCCAAGGGCCGGGTGATGTTCATCAGCAATGCCATCAAGGTGGTCGGCTGCCTGATGATGCTGTTCGGCACCCACCCGCTGATGGCCTATGCCGTCGTCGGCCTCGGCGCGGCGGCCTATTCGCCGGCCAAGTACGGCATCCTCACCGAACTGCTGCCGCCGTCGCAGCTGGTCAAGGCCAACGGCTGGATCGAAGGCCTGACGATCGCCTCCATCATCCTGGGTGTTCTGCTGGGCGGGCAGCTGATCGGACCGGTGGTCTCGCCCTGGCTGCTGGCCATCGACCTGCCGCGCATCCACACCGGCATCGACAGTGCGCCGGAGGCCGCGATCGCGGCCACCTTGTGGCTGTATGTCATCGCGGCGCTGTTCAACCTGAGGATCCCGCGCACCAGCGCGCAGCTGGAGTCGATGAACGGCCACCTGGTCGAGCTGGTGCAGGACTTTGCCCGCTGCAACACCCGCCTGTGGCAGGACAAGTTGGGCCAGATCTCGCTGGCGACGACGACGTTGTTCTGGGGCGTGGCCGGCAACCTGCGCTACATCGTGCTGGCCTGGGCGGCCGTGGCGCTGAGCTACAACACGACCAAGGCGTCGGCGCTGGTCGGCGTGGTGGCCATCGGCACCGCGCTGGGCGCCTTGCTGGCGTCGGCGCTGATGCGGCTGGACCGCGCCACCGCGGTCATCCCGCTGGGCACCGCGATGGGGCTGCTGGTGATCGGCATGGTCGGCATCCGCCACGTCGAGCTGGCGGCGCCGTTCCTCGTGCTGCTGGGTGCGCTGGGCGGCTTCCTGGTGGTGCCGATGAACGCGCTGCTGCAGCACCGCGGCCACAACCTGATGGGGGCCGGGCGCTCGATCGCGGTGCAGAACTTCAACGAACAGGCTTGCATACTGGCGCTCGGCGCCTTCTATGCCGGGCTGACCAAGTTCGGCCTGTCGGCCTTCGGCGCCATCGCGATCTTCGGGCTCACCGTCGCCGCCACGATGGAAGCCGTGCGGCGCTGGCACCGGCACAACGTGCGCAAGCACGGCGCCGAGGTGGAGCACCTGCTGGCCCTCGCCCGCTCCGACAGCCATCACCCGGGCTGAGGTCGTGAACCCGGCAGCGCCCCTGGCAGCCCTGGCGCTGCTGTTCAACGCGTTCACCTGGGGCGTGTCGTGGTGGCCGTTTCGCCAGCTCGAGGCACGCGGCCTGCACCCGCTGTGGGCCACGGCCGGGGTCTACCTGCTGTCGGTGGTCGCCATCAGCGCGTGGCGGCCGCGTGCGTGGCGCGAACTGCTGGCTACCCCGTCGCTGTGGTGGCTGGTGCTGGCCGCGGGCACCACCAACGCCACGTTCAACTGGGCGGTGACGGTGGGCGACGTCGTGCGCGTGGTGCTGCTTTTCTACCTGATGCCGCTGTGGGCGGTGCTCCTGGGCTGGGCGCTGCTCGGCGAGCGGCCGACCCGGCTGGCCCTGGCGCGCGTCGTGCTGGCCCTCGTCGGCGCTGCCATCGTGCTGCGGCCCGACGCCGGCGGCTGGCCGCGCCCGGCCACGCAGGCGGAGTGGCTGGGCCTGATCGGCGGCTTCAGCTTCGCGCTCAACAACGTGTTGTTGCGGCGCGAAGCGGCGCGTTCCAACGGGGCCCGCGCGCTGGCCATGTTCAGCGGCGGCATGCTGGTGGCCGGCGGCCTGGCCGGCCTGCTGACGCTGGGTGGCGCGGTCCCGGCCCCACCGGCGCCCGCCGCGGGCTGGCTGCTGGGCGCGGCGGCGCTGGCGCTGTGGTTCCTGGCCGGCAACCTGTCGCTGCAGTACGGCGCCGCGCGCCTGACCGCCGGCGCGACCGCCGTGGTGATGGTCACCGAGGTGGTGTTCGCTGCCGGTTCGGCGGTGGCGCTGGGCGCTGGCGCACTGACGGCCCCGCTGCTGCTGGGCGGCGCCATGATCATGGCCGCGGCCCTGCTGGCCACCTTGTAGGTCGCTCCGGGACGTTCAGCGCGATCTGGCTGGGCCCGGCATAGGCTGGTGCACCTGCAGCTCGGGGATCCAGCGCTCCAGTTCGCTGCGCAGGCGCTCGAGCAGCAGCGGCTTGGTGAGGAAGCCGACCATGCCGGCGTCGCGGCAGGCCTGGGCGTCGGCCGCCATCGCGTGCGCGGTCAGCGCGATGACGGGAAAGTCGGCCAGCTCGCCACGCGCCTGCCATTCGCGCAGCTGACGCGTGGCCGTCAGCCCGTCCATCACCGGCATCTGCAGGTCCATCAGCACCAGCCGCGGGGCCGAGGCGCTGCACGCGGCCAGCGCCTGCTCGCCGTTCTGCGCGGTGCGCACGGTCAGGCCCAGCAGGCGCAGAAACTCCTCGGCGATCATGCTGTTGACGGCGTTGTCCTCGACCACGAGCACGTCGCCGGCCAGCGCCGCCGCCACGACCGGCGGCGCGACCTCCGGGGCCGGCGGCAGGCGTGCCGCCGTCATCAGGCGCAGGTCCCTGGGAGTCAGCGGCATGATGTCCAGCGCCATGCCCAGCGCCAGGGCGCGCTGCTCCAGTTGCGGCTGGTTCCAGTCGGGCCGGATCAACAGCCCGATCCGCGCCGCCGGCAGCGCCGCACGCAGGGCGTCGAGGTCGGTGTCGGGCGCGAGCGCCTGCTCGGCAACGATCAGCAGCGTGGGCCGGTCGCCGGCGGGCAGGTCGCTGGCCCGTCGCACCGCCTGGGCGCAGCTGCGCAGCGGCTCGCTCGTCCAGCCCAGCCGCTGGAGCCGCCGCTGGATCCAGGCCGCCGGCGCGTCGGCGGCGAAGACGAGCCACGCATGGCCCTCAGGTGAGCTGCCGACCGGGTCGGGGTCGGGCGCACTCTCCAGCGGCAGCGACAGCGTGAAGGTGCTGCCCTGGCCGGGTGACGTGCGCAGGGCGATTTCGCCCCCCATCAGGCGCGCCAGTTCGCGGGCGATGGTCAGGCCCAGCCCGACACCGCCGTGCCGCCGGCTCAGGCTGTCGTCGCCCTGCACGAAGGCGTCGAAGACCTGGCGCGCCTGCTCCGCCGACATGCCCGGGCCGGTGTCGTCCACCGTCAGTGTCAGCAGCCGGCGACCGGTCTGGCCCGCAGCGTCGGCCAGCGTGCCCTGCACCTGAACCTGTCCCTGGGTCGTGAACTTGACGGCGTTGTCGACGAGGTTGGCGACGATCTGACGCAGGCGCAGTTCGTCGCCGCGCACCCAGGTCGGCTCGCCCACCCAGTCGTACCGCATGGACAGGCCGGTGGCCCGGATGCGGGCCAGCGCGCCGCGCAGCACCTCCGCCACCGCCTCGGCCGCATCGAAGGGTTCATCGGCCAGCGGCAGGGCGCCGTCGCGCAGGCGGGACAGGTCGAGCACCATGTCGATGGTGCGCTGCAGCACCCTGCCGGATTGCATCGCCACGTCCAGATAGCGGCGCTGCACCGGGTCCTGCGCCAGCCGGTGGGCCAGGTCCAGCAGGCTCAGCAGGCCCGCCAGCGGCGTGCGCAGTTCGTGGCTCATGTGCGCCACGAAACGCGACTGGGCCTGTGCCGCATCGAGTGCGTCGGTCGGGGGGCTGGCGTGCGGCGACATGATCGTCTGGGCATCGATGTTACGTCGGCGCACGCCTTACCATGCGGCCTTCAGCCCTGCCCGGAGACCCCATGGCCGCAGCCAGCATCTACGATTTCGAAGCCCTGTCGATCGAAGGCAAGCCTGCCCACCTGTCCACCCAGCGCGGCAAGGTGCTGCTGATCGTCAACACCGCCAGTGCCTGCGGTTTCACGCCCCAGTTCGGCGGCCTGGAAGCGCTGTGGGAAAAGTTCCGCGACCGCGGCCTGGTGGTGGTGGGCTTTCCGAGCAACGAGTTCGGCGCCCAGGACCCGGGCAGCAACGACGAGATCTCGTCGTTCTGCCAACTGAACTACGGCGTCAGCTTCCCGATGATGGCCAAGGTGCAGGTCAACGGCAGCAAGGCGCACCCGATCTGGAAGTGGCTGAAGGCGCAGGCGCCGGGCCTGCTCGGCAGCGAAGCGGTGAAGTGGAACTTCACCAAGTTCCTGGTCGGACGGGACGGCCGCGTGATCAAGCGCTACGCACCCACGGACACGCCCTTGTCGCTGGAGCGCGACATCGAGCAGGCCCTGGCCGCCTGACAGAAGCGCCACCATGTTCCAGCACCTCGATCCCTACGCCGGCGACCCGATCCTGAGCCTGAACGAGGCCTTCCAGAAGGATCCGCGTGCCGACAAGGTCAACCTGTCGATCGGCATCTACTTCGACGACCAGGGCCGCATTCCCGTGCTTCCCTGCGTGCACGAAGCCGAGAGACAGCTCCTGGCCGAGAACGCCGCCAAGCCCTACCTGCCCATCGAGGGCTCGGCGCCGATGCGGCAGGCCGTGCAGGCGCTGCTGTTCGGCGCCGGACACCCGGCGCTGCGCGAAGGCCGCGTGGCCACGCTGCAGACCGTGGGCTCCAGCGGCGGGCTGCGCGTGGGGGCCGACTTCCTGAAGCGCTGGCTGCCTGGCAGCCAGGTCTGGGTCAGCGACCCGACCTGGGACAACCACCGCGCGATGTTCGAAGGCGCCGGCCTGACGGTGCACACCTACCCCTACTACGACGCCGCCACCGGCGGTCTGCGGTTCGACGCCATGCGCGCAGCGCTGCAGGCGCTGCCACCGCGCAGCGTGGTGCTGCTGCACGCCTGCTGCCACAACCCGACCGGCGTCGACCTGACGCGCGACCAGTGGCAGCAACTGGTCCCGGTGCTGCGCGAGCGCGAGCTGCTGCCGTACCTGGACGTGGCCTACCAGGGCTACGGTGAGGGCATCGACGAGGACGCCCATGCGATCCGCCTGCTGGCCGACGCCGGGCTGCCGTTTCTCGTCACCAACTCCTTCTCCAAGAGCATGAGCGTGTACGGCGAGCGCGCGGGGGCCCTGAGCGTGGTCTGCGACAGCGCCTCCGAGGCGGCGCTGGTGCTGGGCCAGTTGAAGGCCACCGTGAGACGCAACTACTCCAGCCCGGCGCTGCATGCGGCGGGCATCGTGACCAAGGTGCTGACGGATCCTGCGCTGCGCGCGTCGTGGCAGGCCGACGTGTCGGCGATGCGCGAGCGCATCCAGGCCATGCGCCGACGCATGCACAAGGTGCTGAGCGAGCAGGTGCCCGGGCGCGACCTGGGCTATTTCCTGACCCAGCGCGGCATGTTCAGCTACACCGGGCTCGGCGCGGCGCAGGTGGACCGGCTGCGGGACGAATTCGGGGTCTACCTGGTGCGGTCCGGCCGCATGTGCGTGGCCGGGCTGAACGGCGGCAACGTCGAGCGCGCCGCCGGAGCGATGGCCGCGGTCATGGGCTGACCTGTCGGCCGGCGTCAGCCGCGCGGGGGCGCGGCGGCGGCCTCGCTGGCAAACCCGGCCGCTGCCTGCGCCGCGTCACGCAGCCAGCGGTGGGCCGGCTCGGCGTCGCGCCGCGCCAGCCAGACCATCTCCAGCGTCAGGGGCGCAATGGTCACCGGCAGCGGCCGCGTCACCAGCGCCTGACGGCTCGCGACCGACGGCACGAACGACGCCGGCAGCACGGTCACCAGGTCGGACTGCGTGATCACCTGGCCCGCCGTCGTGTACTGGTTCACCGTGATCAGCACGCGGCGACGGCGGCCGAGCAGCGCCAGCGCCTCGTCGATCTCGGCGTGCGCCTGGCCCGACACCGTGACCAGCACGTGCTGGGCGGCGCAGTAGCGGTCCAGCGTGAGTTCGCCATCGGCCAGCGGGTGACCCCGCCGCATCACGCAGACATAGTCGGTTCGGTGCAGCGGGAGGTGGCGCACCAGCGCCCGGTCACCCTCCGTCACCAGCGCGCTCAGCAGGGCCGGGAAGTCGCCGATCGCCAGGTCGGCCAGCCCGTCGTGCAGCAGCGCCCGCGGGTCCCGCGTGGTCAGCGGCAGGATGCGCAGGTCGGCGACCGCCTGCGCGGCCACCAGCGCCCGCACCATGCCGGGCGCCAGGGTCGCCGCTGCCGCGGCGGCCATCGTGACGTGGAACTCGATCGCGTCGCGCGCCGGGTCGAAGTCGGTCGGTGCCAGCGTCTGCTGCAGCGCCATCAGCGCCGAGCGCACCGACGGCCACAGCGCCACCGCGCGTGCGGTCGGCGTCATGCCGACGGCGCTGCGCTGGAACAGCGGTTCGCCCACCCACGCGTGCAGGCGCTTCAGGGCGTGGCTGGCGGCCGGCTGGGTCAGGGACAGGACATCGGCCGCACGCGTCAGGCTGCCTTCGCTCATCAAGGTGTCGAAGACGCGCAACAGGTTCAGGTCGAGGGTCCGGAAGTTCTTCAACGCGCTCTCAGTATATAAACATTGTGAATACACACAATGCTAAACATTCATTTGATGATGTACGGGTTAACACTAATATCTGGTCATGAACCCAGGCACCGTCTGCCCGGGAGATTCGAAAGGAATCCAGATGAACACCGTGACCATGCAAC
>Ga0316188_10001044_pt1 | contig 13004 bp, 9 predicted proteins | sample Phiworburrow1_MG_FD_204933 | JGI IMG/M metagenome (GOLD analysis project Ga0316188, IMG submission 204933) | Coastal sediment microbial communities from Maine, United States - Phippsburg worm burrow 1 | ecosystem: Environmental > Aquatic > Marine > Coastal > Sediment | place: USA: Maine...
CCGGATGAGACGTGCGTTAACTCGCCGTGATTCCTGCGCGTAGCCGCCCAGCAACGCCCGGTCACAGATAACGTTGATCAGGCGCGGGACACCCTGGGACAGGCGGAATATTTCACGCTTGGCGCCCGAGTCGAATACTTCACCCAGCGCGCCGGCCACCTTGAGTCGGTGCTCGATGTAGCTCGACGTTTCTTCACGCGACAGGGGCTCGAGGTGATAGCGTCCCGTAATGCGCTGCGCGAGCTGGCGCAGGTCGTTGCGGGCCAGCAGGTCGCGGAGCTCTTCCTGGCCAATCAGGATTATCTGCAACAGCTTCTGTTTGGCTGTTTCAAGATTGGTAAGCAGGCGTACCTGTTCCAGCACGGCCGGCGCCAGGTTTTGGGCTTCGTCGACCACCAGGATGGTGCGTCGGCCTTCTGCGTGCGCCTTAAGCAGATGGCGATTGAGTGCGTCGGTCAGCGCCTTGGCGCTTCCCCTGTTGTGCGGTACTTCGATATGAAGCTCTTCACAGATCGTGGCGAGAAACTCGATGACGGATAACTGCGGGTTTAGAACGACCGCGACATCGGCATTATCCGGCATGCGATTGAGTAGCAAGGAGCGAACCAACGTCGTCTTGCCGGTTCCGACTTCGCCCGTCAGCTGGATGAACCCGCCACTTTCGGTAACGCCATAGACGAGATGCGCGAGGGCCTCCCCGTGCCGTTCGCTCAGGAACAGGTAACGCGGGTCAGGCGTTATCGAGAACGGTTTGTCGTTTAGTCCGAAGAAGCTGGTGTACATGGTTCCTTGCCGGAAGCCAGGCGAACTCCGGATTCTACCCTAGAAGCTATCTCATAATCAGTGTCGGTCGAGCGTCCGTGCGCGGGCGAGCACGTCCTTGCCGAAACGGTCCCGGATCTCGTCCACTGTCTTGTCCACGACCGTCTCGGTTTCGCCGGCCGCAAACAGGTCGGGTTGTGCCGCCGGTGCGAGGTCGCTGCCGCCCACGCCGAGCAGCCGGATCTTCGCGTCCGGATTGCGACCAAGCCAGGTGCCCAGCAGGTCACAGGCGACGGCAAATATCTGATCGGTACCGTTCGCTGGCGGTCGAATGCGGCGCTGCCGCGTGTAGGTCCTGAAGTCTGACTGGCGAATCTTGATATGCACAGTATTGGCAGCGAGGTCAGCTTTGCGTAAGCGTGTCGTCGTTCGTTCTGTCAGCCGCAGGAGTTCGCGCTCCATCTCCTCGCGCGTGGCGAGATCGGTATCGTAGGTTTCTTCTGCGCTGATCGATTTCTCGGCACGAGACGACACAACCGGCCGATTATCGATGCCGGCTGCACGCTCGCGCGTCTTCTGCGTGTAACGGCCGAACACAGGCTCGAGAATCCGGTCATCGGCGAGGCGCAGGTCGCGCACCGAGCTGATCCCTGTCCCTGAAAGCCGTTTCATCGTCTCGCGGCCGATCCCCGGGATGACAGACACCGACAGAGGATCGAGTTTCGCCTCGTAGTCGGCCGGCAGGATCACTGTGAGTCCATCGGGCTTGTCGAGATCGGACGCGATCTTCGCGACAAGCTTGTTCTGTGCGACACCAACGGACGCTGTAAGCCGGGTTTCCTCGAGAATTTTCAGCTTGATCGCCTTAGCCATTTCGACAGGTGCGCCGAACAGGGCCATGCTTGCTGTCACATCGAGAAACGCCTCGTCAAGCGAGAGGCCTTCGACCAGTGGTGTGAAACTGCGAAATACCTCGAAGATCTGCTTCGATACGGCCTGGTAGTGATCCATGCGCGGCTGCACGCGCAGCAGGTCAGGGCATCGCCGGTATGCGTCGCGCATCGGCATGGCCGATCGGATGCCGAACTTCCTCGCTTCGTAGCTGGCCGCCGCGACCACGCCACGGTTGGTGCTGCCACCGACGACGAGCGGCTTGTTGCGAAGTGCCGGGTTGTCACGTTGTTCGACTGACGCATAGAAAGCGTCCATATCAACATGCAGGATGCAGCGCGCTGACGGGGTCATGGTTTACTTGCCGCGTTCTACGATGTACCGCGCCAGCCATTTGAGTGGGGCGGCAGCGTCGCCGAAGGGCGCCAGGCCGGTCAGGGCGCTTTGCAGCAATTCGTCACAGCGCCTGCGCGACGCATCGACGCCAAACAAAGCGGGGTAGGTTGCTTTGCCCAGCTTCTCGTCCGATCCCGATGGTTTGCCGATGACGAGGGTTTCCCCCTCGACGTCGAGAATGTCATCCCTGATCTGGAAGGCAATGCCGATGTCTCTTCCAAAACTGTCGAGCGCAGAGGCGCTCGCTGCATCAAGGTCCTCGCTCAACAGGCATGCGGACACGATCGACGCATGAATCAGCGCGCCTGTCTTCAGCGCATACATGTGCTCGAGTTCGCGAGCAGTCAGTGTCTTGCCTTCGGCGGCCAGGTCGATCGACTGGCCGCCGGTCATACCGATCGAACCACAGGCATCGGCGATCAACCGGACGAGCGCATTTCTTGCCGTAGCCGGGGTGTGTTCGATGCGGGCAAGCACCGCAAAGGCGAGTGGTTGCAGCGCGTCAGCGGCGAGAATTGCCGTTGCCTCGTCATACTGGATGTGGACTGTCGGTTTACCGCGGCGCAGGTCGTCATTATCCATCGCGGGCAGGTCGTCGTGCACCAGGGAAAATGCATGGATGAGTTCGATGGCGACCGCCGGCCCGTCGAGGAGCTCGGCATCGACACCAAGGCATTCGCCAGCTGCGTACACCAGCAAGGGCCGTACCCGCTTGCCACCGTTAAACACGGAATAGCGCATGGCGTCGTGCAGACGTTCAGGTGCGAGTGTTGCCGGTGGCAGTGCCTCGTCAAGTCGTCCATCCACGCGCTGCTGGTAGTTCGTCATGCGGTCTTTGAACTGCTGAGGCAACGTGCTGCTTCCTGCGTCATTGGGGCATGTAGCCTACACCGAAACGAGTCGCTGTGCGCGCGCCTCGCTGGGCTATAATTCGCGTCCTTTGTGACACATTGCAGGATCATCCGGGCATGCAGGGAACGGCGATCGCACAGCCGAATATCGCGCTCATCAAGTATTGGGGCAAGCGCGATATCGAGCGCAACCTGCCTGCGGTAGGTTCTATTTCGATCACCCTGCGTGAGCTGTTTACGCGCATGCACGTTGAATTTGATCAGTCCCTTACGGCGGATACGCTGGTGGTCAATGGTGCCGCTAACGACAAGATGCTGCCGCGCCTCGCGGCGTGCCTCGACCAGGTCGCCGGGGCTGATCGACCGCGCGCTCGCATCGCAAGTACCTGCAATTTTCCGATCGCGGCGGGACTCGCATCCTCCGCCTCCGCGTTCGCGGCAGTCACTGTCGCGGCGGCGAAGGCAGCGGGGAGTGTGCTCGATGTCGATACGCTCGCGACGCTTGCAGGACGAGCGTCCGGCTCGGCAGCCCGCTCTTTGTTCGGTGGATTCGTAGAGCTGCAAAACGTCGACGACGATATTCGCTGTCGAACCATCGCGCAGGCAGATGACTGGCCTCTCGCCGTGGTCGTTGCGATCACCGAGAAAGGTCCAAAAGCCGTGGGTTCCACCGAGGCCATGGAAATCAGTCGGCAAACGTCACCATTTTATTCAAGTTGGGTCGAACAACAGGCGTACGACCTTGATACAGCGCGCACCGCGATAGCGACTCGCGATTTCGAGAAACTCGCAGCAATTGCCGAGCACAATTGCCTGAAAATGCATTCCATGATGTGGGCTTCGCGGCCGCCGATGGTGTACTGGAATGCGGCGACCATGCGTTGCCTGCAAACGCTGCGGCAACTGCAGGGGCAGGGTATCGGCGTGTTCTTCACTATTGACGCAGGACCACAGGTGAAAGCCGTTTGCCTGCCTGAGCATATCGACAATGTCGAAGCGGCCCTGCGCGCGACCGCCGGCGTTACCGACATCATGACGACGGGACTCGGTGGGGGTGCCCGGCTGGAGGACGGCTCGTGACCGTTGTGGCAAGTGCGCCGGGGAAGATCGTGTTGTCGGGCGAATACGCAGTGCTTTTTGGCGCACCAGCTGTCTGTATGGCCGTTACGCGGCGTGCGGTCGTCACGGTGGCCGATAGCGCCGACGGCGAGTGCCATGTGACGACGCCAGGTTTCACCGGTGAGGGCTCTTTTGCGGTGGTCGATGCCGTATACGGAGACACACGTCCCGCCAGGAATATCGATCTCGATACCCGGGCTTTCTCAAGCGATGGCCAAAAGGTGGGCATCGGCTCCAGTGCCGCGCTGACGGTTGCGTTGGCGGCGGCCCGAAGCAATTCCGTGGATGTACTTACGGCTGCGCTGGACGCGCACGCTGCACTGCAGGGTGGCGCTGGCAGCGGGATTGACGTAGCGGCGGCGGTCCACGGCGGGCTTATTGAATACGAGATGTCGTCGCGGAACGTGCGGACGCTATCCTGGCCGGTCGGCCTGCGAATGCGTGTTCTCTGGACAGGCGTGCCGGCGAGCACGGGCTTGAAGCTTGAGAAACTTGCCAACCAGGCAGTGCAACCGTCGCGGTCGGCCCTGGGGCAGGCTGCCGCTGAGATGGCAAGTGTGTGGCGCAGCGGCGATACGGACAGGATCCTTTCTGAGTACATGGCTTATATCGGCGCGCTGCGGCAGTTCAGTGTTGACCACGACCTCGGCATATTCGATGCTGGTCACGAGGAACTGACGGACGCAGCGATGGCGAACAACCTCGTCTACAAACCAGCGGGCGCCGGCGGCGGCGATATTGGCGTACTTTTCGGTCGCGACGAGGCAGAGTTCGACGTGTTTACGGCGAAATATGCCGACCGTATTCATGGCGTCGTGTTCTGCGGCCTGGACCCGGACGGGGTGCGCCTGGAGCCGGTATGAAAAACTCCCGCATCGCCGGCTTCTACCGGATGAGTATTCCTGATCGCATTGCCAGGCTCGAGGAGCTGGGTTGCCTGTCGGCCGCCGATGCTGCGCGCCTGCGCGATGGCCGCCACGTACTGGCGTCTGCCGCTGCTGATCGCATGATTGAAAACGTGGTTGGTGTATTCGGCCTGCCGTTCGCGATCGCCCCGAACTTTGTCGTCAACGGTCGTGAGCATGTCGTGCCTCTTGTGGTTGAGGAACCTTCCATCGTTGCCGGATTGAGTAATGCAGCGGCAATGGCGCGCCCCACGGGTGGCTTTAAGGTGGAGAGTGAAAGCTCGTTGCTGATCGGCCAGGTGCACGTGACGGGAGTGGATGATGCCGACCACGCCATCGCGGCCATTGCGGACGCAAAGGCCGGGTTGCTTGGTATGGCCAACGCAGTGCACCCACGACTGACAGAGCGTGGCGGGGGTGTTCGCGATATCGACGTACGCCTTTTGGCGCTGCCCGATGGCAAGCCAGTGATCGCCGTGCACCTGCTGGTCGATACCTGCGACGCCATGGGCGCGAATCTGGTTAATACGATCTGCGAAGCACTCGCCCCGGACATTGCAGCGCTGTGTGAAGGACGGGTTGCTCTTCGAATATTGTCGAACCTGGCTGACGGTTCGCTCTTCACCGCGCGCGTGCGGTACTCGCTACCGGACGACGTGCGCGACGCAATTGCGATGGCAAGTGATATCGCGATCGTTGATCCTTACCGGGCAGCGACTCACAACAAGGGCGTCATGAACGGCGTTGATGCGCTCGCGATAGCGACGGGCAACGATTGGCGGGCCATCGAAGCCGGTGCGCATGCGTTTGCCGCGGCGATGGGCAGGTACCAGTCATTGTCACGCTGGAGCGCTGCCGAAAATGGCGACCTTGTCGGCGAGCTCAAAATGCCCCTCAAAGTCGGGACCGTCGGCGGGACGCTGGCAAACAATCCCGCTGCTCGCCTGGGGCTGGCTTTGGCCGGGACGAATAATGCCCGCGAGCTCGCGGAGCTAATGGCCGCTGTTGGTCTGGCGCAGAACTTTGCCGCGCTGCGAGCGCTTGCGACCAGCGGCATCCAGACCGGACACATGAAACTCCACGCGCGCAGCGTTGTCGCCTCGGTGGGTACGCCCGACGATGTGTTCGACACCGTTGTCGAGCGCCTGATCGAGAGCGGCGAGATCAAGGACTGGAAGGCCCGGCAGATCCTGGGTGCGTTGCCGGGTGCCGACGCGGCTGGACCGAGCGCATCGGCTGCCGGAAAGGTCATATTGTTGGGCGAGCATGGGGTTGTGTATGGTCGCCATGCGCTGGCATTGCCCATTCCGGGCGCCGTCAGTGTTTCGATCTCTGCAGCGGAAACGCTGACGCATGCTTTACCCGACGAGTTTGTCGCGGTGCTCCTGCGAGAGCTCGGTGTCGAGAATACCAATGTGCGTATCAATGTCGACTCGCGGCTTCCTTTCGGAAAAGGCCTTGGCTCTTCAGCGGCTATCGCCGTTGGCATTGTCAGAGCGTTCGACGAGCGCCTGGGTCTCGGGCTGGATGACGAGCGGATCAACGCGATTGCCTTCGAAAGTGAGAAACTCGCACACGGAACGCCATCCGGTATCGACAACACGCTGTCCACGTATGCGCGGCCAATGCTGTTCTGCAGGAATGACGGTCTGCAGGTCGAAGCTCTAGACCTGGACATATCGCCACCGCTGCTCATTGCCTGGGGAGACGAAACCGGGCGGACCAGCGAGATGGTGGCTGGAGTTCGCGCTCGCCGGGAACAGGCACCGGAGCACTTTGATGCCGTGTTCGACCAGATGGACAGGCTGAGCCTGGAGGGCGCTGACTACCTGCGCACCGGTGCCTGGGAAGAGCTGGGTGCCGCCATGAACATCTGTCATGGCTTGCTGAACGCCATCGGTGTATCCACACCGCAGCTCGAGCGCATGGTCATGTTGGCCCGGCAAAGCGGTGCGGTCGGCGCCAAGCTGACCGGTGCTGGCGGGGGCGGGTCGATCGTCGCGCTGTGTCCCGGTTGCATTGACGAAGTACGGGATGCAATGGAACAGGCGGGTTACAGTACGCTGGTGCTCGCCGCAGGTGACTCGTCGTGAACAACCAACACAGAATCGTCTCGTCAGAGAGTGAAGAACTCATCCTGGTCGATCGGGACGACAACGAAATTGGCTACGCCTCAAAAGCGGACGCCCACGATGGCGGCGGTATCCTGCACCGCGCTTTTTCTCTTTTCCTTTTCAACGAGGCGGGTGAATTGCTGCTGCAGCAGCGTGCGCCATCGAAGCGGCTGTGGGGCGGCTATTGGTCGAACAGTTGTTGCAGCCATCCGCGACGCGGTGAATCGCTCGCGGTGGCGACCTCCCGTCGTCTGCTGGATGAACTCAATTTCGATACTGAGCTCGAGTATGTTTACCGGTTTTGCTACGAGGCGGAGTTTGGCAGTGCAGGCTCAGAGAATGAGCTTTGCCACGTCTTTCTGGGCAAAGCGGCTAAGAACGTTCAGCCGAACGAAAGTGAAATCTCAAGCATTCGTTATATTACTGCCGACGACCTTGCCAAGGAGCTGGAGCAGCACCCCGACAGCTTCACGCCCTGGTTTAAACAGGAATGGCGGGAGTTAAACAGGAACTATGCGGGGCAGCTGGCGAGCTACTGCGCTGATTAGGCGATGTACTTGTAGTACTCGATGCCAAGGTCGGCAAAATGGCGCTCGTCCGAGCCGCCAACACGTTCAATAACAAACTCGTTATTAGGCACATAGTCGAGACCGCTGGCGCGTCGCCCATCGTGCAGTGCCTTGTACTGGTCAAACGTCAGATCAACCGCAAACTGCATCGCATCGGCAAAGCGAATCTTGCGAGTGGCTTCTTTCCAGCCATCGGCCATGAAGAACGGGATAACCTCAGCTGCGTCGCCGCTGCCGTATCCGAGCGTCAGTACTTCCTGGCCCGCCTCGAGCGAATGTTCTTCAAGTGCCTGCTCGAAGCCGGCGGCCATCCATGCCGGCAGTGCAGCTGTGTACAGGTTGCCGAGATCCAGCATCGTGTCGCTGCCGAGTTTCATCTTGTCCAGAATCTCGCGGCGGAAGTGGCGTGACGCGCGGAATGCGCGCAGTGCGGCCATAGCCAGCGGATAAGCCTCGTAGTTGAGGGTGTCAGGTTGCGCGAGGCTAGCAACCTGGGGCTTGGACGCCATTTCCTCAAGCATCAGGGCCACATCGATGCCGGCCTCGTAACAGTAGGATGCAAGCTCTGCCTTGTCCTCGCTGTTGCCGTGGCCCAGGGCAAACAGATAGGACACAGCCCAGCCCGTTTCGGGCATGCGGCGATACGGGCGATGCATGAACACGGTACGCAAGGAACGCAGGTACTGGCTTGGGTCCAGTTTGCGCTTAACGTACATGTCGTTCAAAGCGTGCAGCGTCTCGTCGATGTAGCAGGTTGTGGAGTACTTGCCGTTAAATACCGGGAAGTCCTGAACCTGGTGCGATTCCGAGCGATCCTGGCCGCAGAAACGTGCCATTGGCTTGCGGAAGTCCATGATCCGGTAGTCAGATGCTGATCCGGAGCCCACCAGGTCCACAACAGCCAGCTGCGGATTCTCCTCGAGCAGCATAGCCACAGCACCAGCACCCTGAGTGGGTTCGCCCGAGCTGCCGCGCGCGTATTCGGCGATATCGGCGCAGACGACGATTGCCTGGCTGCCGGCGCCATCGAGTGCGAGATGCCGAATCGCACCCTTCATGCCGTAAACGCCGCCGAGACAGGCGTGCTTGAACTCCGGCACTTCACAACTGCGGGAGATGGGCGGTTTGCCGCGAGCGATCAGCGCCTCGTCGACCATGCCCTTGATGATGATGGCGCCGGCCGAGTTGTCGGTACTGGACTCGGTCCCCAGCCCGAGGAACTTGACCCGTGTTGGATCAACATCGTATTGGTCGATCAGGCGGAGGACGGCATTGGCCGCCATCGTATAGACGCTATGGTTGGGCCCGCGCACCCGGAAGCTGCGCCCCACGACTTCCCGAATCTTCGGCCACTGGTTTTCCGTCCAGTCACACCAGTCTTCCAGCCATACGCGGTATGGCGGGATGTAGGCGGCGAGGCCGCTGATACCGATGGGTCGTGTGTTTAGGGGCTGATTCATTTGAATAGTTCGCTATAGCCCGGCGATTTTAGAGCGCCCGGCCTTGTCACTCAATACTTTATTCAACCAGAATCGTAATCGGATCGGACACCAGCGGTGGATCGTGGGGGATATGCAGGTGATCTCCCAGCAGCATTTGCAGCGTGTGCTGGCCCGGCTCGAGCGTTATTTCGGTCTCTGTGCTGCCGTCCCCGAAGTGGACGTGCTGGGCGTCCTTGGGTATTGGCAGGGCCAGATCGGGCAAGCCCGTATCGATCAGGAGGTGGTGGTGGCCCGAGTGCGCGGCGGTGTCTCCAGCCGGGACGACTTCCATGCCTTCGATGCCAAAGACCACCCTGACCGGATTGCTGACCGTGTCACCGTCCGCAGGGCTTATGAAAAACACGTTTGCGCCGGCAATCGAGGCGGTGCGCGGAAGCGTGGTGGGTTCCGGGTCATCAGCGGGGGCCGCAACACTGGCTGGCTCAGGTGGTTCGCCACCACAAGCGGTGATGAGCAGTAGCAGGGAACAGAGGGGCAGAATTCTCTTTTTCATTAACGTGCCTCAGAGAGGATCAAACGGAAACGAGCGCGAACAGCAGCGCACCCAGCATCGTCATCCCCAGGCCGACCGTATAGGTGCCCGACAGGATGACGTATTTAAATGCGGTAACGAGGTGCCCCTGGGCGTAAACGCGCCGCATGGCCTTGTAAAGGTACACGGGAATATAGAACGAGGCCGCAACGATCGTCAGGACCTTGATGGCTTCAGGTATATGCACGAATTCGGCGAAGCTCGCAAATAGGACCTGGAGCGTCAGGATCAGGAAGAAAAAGGAGTGAAAATGCACGAAGAACAACAGATGCTCGACAAAGTAGCGGCGTGACAACGGATACAGCCCCTTCAACACCAGCGCCATGATCGGCATCAGCACAATCAAAGCGACGGGGATGTTGTCCAGTAGCAGGTTGCTGAGCGTCTTGCCCTCGTCGGCGCCGACGCGTTCGCAGATGGTTTCGAGCCGCTCCTTGGTGAGCCGCCGCTGCAGCCAGTCCGGCATCTCTTCGGTACCACTGAACGTGCATTCACCGGTCTCAGGGTTGACGTTGAAGTTCAGCCCGCCTTCGCCATCGGGATTGTCAGCGGTGACACCGAATACGACGCCGCCTACCTCTTTCGCTTCATCGATGTCGGTGGTGTCAATAATGCCCTCGTCCCTGAGTCCCTGCAGAGCCTCGTTGACCTCGGCCTCAGCAGCCTGCCGCTTCGCCGCTATCTCCTCCTGCTGAGCCGCCACCTCTTCAGGCGATGGTGGTGGCTGGGGCTCGTATAGCAGGCTGAGATCATTTTCAGGGTCGAAGAACGCAACGACAAAGAAAATGACGCTAAGTACGAGGTACATGCGAAATGGCGGCATGTAACGCGCGCGTCGACCCTCGAGATAGTCGAGCGTCAACTTGCCCGGTCGGACCAGCAATGGAATCAGCGTGCGCCACAGCCTTGAGTCAATTTCGAAAAGATCGCCGAATGCATCCTGCAGGAGTTCCCACAGGCTAATGAGTCGGCCGCGGGCACGCTGACCACACGTTCCGCAATATTGCCCTCGAAGCTCCGTACCGCAGTTAAGGCAGTTCGGATGATCTGGCGTTGGCGCGTGTTTGCTGGCCATGCGTCAGGTTTTCGCGATCTTCTTTTTACTGGCTTTCTTGCGCGTCGCTTTCTTCTTCGCAGCCGGTTTCTTCGCAACAGGCTTCACGGCTGCAGGTTTTGCGGCCGGCGCTGTTCGCTGCAGTTCGTCCGACGCGAAGTCGTCTACATCGAGCAGGGCGGCGACTTTCTCATGATAGTCGCGCAGGCTATTGGCTTCCGCCTTGCTAATGACCTGGGCTTTCTCCGCCTCTTCAATCTGCAGGCCGATGTAATCAGACGCGACCAGGCCTTCCTTTCTCGCCTGCCGCAAGCGCTTTTCGAGCGGCGCATGTTCCTTCGCCAGTTCGAGCGCTTCCTGCAGCTTGCCGAGCGGGTTGCCCGGCTCCAGGGTTGTGTACGCAAACTCGCTTAGTCGCTCTCTTGCCTCGCCAGGCGATGTAACCAGGTCGACAACCTTGCGCCCGATCTCGTCAGACGGCGTCTTGTAAGTACGGCCGCGCGGGAAGATAAAGAAGCGCAGGAACCACGCTACCGATCGATTCGGAAAGTTCAGCAGGAACGCGTGCAGTGCTTCCTGTGCCTGGTACATAAGCGTCCGCACCGACCACTCGACGAGCGGCAGGTCGGTCGCTCTCCGACCCTGGTTCTCGAAGTGCTTGAGAACGCAGGACGCGAGGTACATGGAACTCAGGACGTCACCCAGTCGCGCCGACAGCAGTTCGCGTTTCTTGAGTCCGCCCCCGAGTGTCAGCATGGCGAAATCCGACGCCAGGGCGAACGCTGCGGTGTAGCGATTGATGTTCTGGTAATAGCGACGGGTCGGCGTATTCAGTGGAACCTTGCTGAACTTCGCATGCGTCAGGGCCAGGAACAGTGAGCGGGCCATGTTGCTGATGGCGTAGCCGATATGACCGAACAATGCGTCGTCGAAATCGATCAAACCGCGATCGTGATCTTCGTCGCTGGCGGCCTGCAACTCGCGCAGCACAAACGGATGGCAGCGTATCGCGCCCTGGCCGTAGATGATCAGGCTGCGCGTCAGGATATTGGCACCCTCTACGGTGATCGCGATCGGCGTTGCCATGTACGCGCGGCCAAGGTAGTTGTTCGGGCCCATCATCACAGCTTTGCCGCCATGCACGTCCATGGTGTCGTTGGAAATCTTGCGGCCCAGTTCTGTGCAGTGGTACTTGAGGATGGCTGACGGGACCGCCGGCTTCTCACCCTGATCGATCGCTCCCGCCGTCACCGACAAGGCGGAATTGATAATGTAGGTATGGCCTGCGATCCGCGTCAGCGCCTCGCCGACACCTTCGAAATTTGCGATCGAGGTATTGAATTGTTTGCGAATGGTGGCGTACGCGCCTGTGGCATAACTGGCAGCCTGGCCGCCACCACACGATGCGGCCGGCAGCGAAATCGCGCGACCAACCGAAAGCAACTCGACCAGCATCTTCCAGCCTTTGCCCGCCATCTCGGGGCCACCGATGATGTAATCGAGCGGCACGAAGACGTCCTTGCCCGAGGTCGGACCATTCTGGAACGCAATCGTCAGAGGGTAGTGTCGGCGGCCGACTTCGACACCCTTGGTATCGGTCGGAATTAGCGCAGCTGTAATCCCGCACTCTTCCTTGTCGCCCATCAGGCGTTCGGGATCATACAGTTTGAATGCGAGCCCGAGTACGGTGGCTACCGGCGCCAGCGTAATGTAGCGCTTGTTCCAGTTGAGCCTGATGCCGGTGATCGTCTGGCCATTCCATTTTCCTTTGCAGACGACGCCGCTGTCGATGAGCGATGCGGCATCCGAGCCGGCCTGTTGCGAGGTCAGGGCAAAGCACGGTATTTCCTTGCCGGAGGCGAGGCCCGGCAGGTATCGATCCTTTTGCTCATCCGTGCCGTAGTGCAGCAGAAGTTCGGCAGGGCCGAGTGAGTTTGGTACACCGATCGTCGAGCCGACCGTTGCACTGCGACCGCCTATTTTGCTCAGGACCATGGCCGTGGCATACGCCGAAAACTCCAGGCCACCATATTGCCTGGGAATGATCATCGCGAAGAAACGATGCTCGATGATGTAGTCCCAGACTGACCTGGGCATGTCGGCAAGTTCGTGGCAGATTTCCCAGTCGTCGATCATGCGGCACAGTTCTTCGCATGGACCATCGATGAACGCCCGCTCCTCGTCCGACAGTTTCGGCGGGGGGAATGACATCAGCTTGTCCCACTCCGGCATGCCAGAGAACAGTTCGCCGTCCCAGCCGACGTTGCCTGCCTCGAGCGCCTCGCGTTCCGTATCGGACATCGACGGCA
>Ga0316188_10001045_pt1 | contig 13002 bp, 13 predicted proteins | sample Phiworburrow1_MG_FD_204933 | JGI IMG/M metagenome (GOLD analysis project Ga0316188, IMG submission 204933) | Coastal sediment microbial communities from Maine, United States - Phippsburg worm burrow 1 | ecosystem: Environmental > Aquatic > Marine > Coastal > Sediment | place: USA: Maine...
CTGGTCGCTGCGGGCGACGATGGCGACCTCGCCGAGCCGGCGTTCGACGCGTTCCTGGCCGCACGCCAGCGCGTGACGCTCTACCAGGACGTGGTGCCGGTGCTGTCCCGATGGGCGCAGCGCTATCGGCTGGTCGCGGTGAGCAACGGCAATGCCGACATCGCACGGATCGGGCTCGGCGAGTACTTCACCGCGAGCGTCAGTGCGCACGAGGTGGGTTTCGGCAAGCCGGACCCGCGGATCTTCCTGGAAGCATGCCGGCGCGCGGGCGCCGACCCGGGACAGGTGCTGCACGTCGGCGACGACCTCGATCTGGACGTTCGCGCGGCGCAAGGCGCAGGGCTGCAGGCGGCATGGATCAGGCGAGCGGACCTGGCGCGCGCGCAGGATCCGGCGGCGGGCGCGTCGCTTCAGGGGTTCGACAGCCTGCAGGCACTCGACGTGCACCTTCACCCGCCCCCGGCGCGCTGACGGCGCGCCGGCTCGGTTGCGCAGGCACCGGAACCGATCCGCGCCGGTCCCGCGAAAGCCTGACCTGCGCCGATGGCCGCCGCTGGCGCGCGTCGGTCAGGCCGGGGGCGCGGTTTGCGCCACGGCCTGCGCCCGCGTCGGCCAGGTGATCAGCAGTACCCCCGCCGCCGCGAACGCGAACGCCACCGCGTGCACCCCGGTGAAGCGCTCGCCGAGAAACGCCACGGCGACGACGCTCGCCGCCAGCGGCATCGCGATGGTGAAGACCCCGCTGTGGCTGGCCGGCACCAGCTTGAGCCCTGAGAGCCAGAGCCAGGTCGAGAACACGCTGGCGGCCAGCGCGTAGAACACGAGCAGACCCCAGACGCCGGTGGTGACGCCTGCGAACGGATATCCGATCGCCTGCCAGATCCCGAACGGGGTCATCAGTGCGAGGCCGAACAGGTTGATCAGCGCCGAGATGCGCATCGCCGAGAGCGTCGCGGTCAGGCGCTTGCCGATCACCACGTAGACCGCCTCGCACCACACGCATCCGAAGACCAGCAGATTGCCGAGCACCGACTGCGCCCCCCCGCTGCCGAGCCCGCGGCCGAGCGTGAGGATCACGACGCCGCAGACGGCGAGTGCGACCGCGAGCCACGCCCTGGCGTTGAGCCGCTCGCGCAGCACCAGCCACGACAGCAGGGCGACCACGGCGGGCAGCGTCGCCAGGATCACGCCGGCCGCGCTCGCCGAGGTCATCGAGACGCCGTACAGCATGAAGATCGAGAACAGGAAGTTGCCGAAGAAGGACTGGAAGAACAGCGCTCTCCACTCGCCCCGCCCGATGCCGGGTCGCCCCGCCGGCCGCTGCGGGCCCGGGCCGAAGGTCCACGGAAGCATCGCCACCGACGCGATCGCAAAGCGCAGCCAGGCGAGCAGGAACACCGGCATCGCCGCGGTCAGCGGTTTGGACAACGCGACGTAGGTGCCCACGACCGCCATGCCGGCGGCGAGGAGCGCGTATCCTAATGGTCGATTCGGGGCCACGCTCGAAGTAAAGAGTCCTTGTCCTATTCCCGGGTTCCGGAGGCGGGACGGTCAGGATAACCTCCCGGTCGAGGCAGACACGATGAATGCACCCCAGGAACTCCGGCATGCCGACATTACCGCGGCTGCCACCCCGCAGCGGCAATCCGAGGTCGTCGCGCGCCTGCGCGCGGTGCTCGACCCGCACTGTGTGCTCTTCCGCGAGGAAGAGACGCGGCCCTACGAGTGCGACGGCCTGAGCGCGTTCCGCCAGCTGCCGATGGTGGTGGTGCTGCCCGAGACCGAGGCGCAGGTCCAGCAGGTGCTGCGGATCTGCCGGGATCTCGACGTGCCGGTGGTGGCGCGCGGTGCGGGCACCGGATTGTCCGGCGGCGCGATGCCGCACGCCTCCGGGGTCGTGCTGTCGCTGGCCAAGCTGAACAGGATCCTGTCGCTCGACCCGCTGGCGCGAATCGCGCGGGTTCAGCCGGGCGTGCGCAATCTGGCGATCTCGGAGGCCGCCGCGCCTTTCGGCCTGTATTACGCGCCAGACCCGTCTTCGCAGATCGCCTGCACGATCGGCGGCAACGTGGCCGAGAACTCCGGCGGGGTGCACTGCCTGAAGTACGGGCTCACCGTGCACAACGTGCTGCGCGTTCGAGCCGTGACGATCGACGGCGAGATCATCGAATTCGGCTCCGAGGCGCTCGATTCGCCCGGGCTGGACCTGCTCGCGCTGATGATCGGCTCCGAGGGCATGCTCGCCGTGATGACCGAAGCCACGGTCAAACTGATGCCGAAACCGCAGCTGGCCCAGGTGGTGATGGCTTCCTTCGACGACGTGAAGCGGGCGGGCGACGCGGTCGCGACGATCATTGCCGAGGGCATCATCCCGGCGGGGCTGGAGATGATGGACCAGAAGACCACGCGAGCGGTCGAGCCGTTCGTGAAGGCGGGCTACGACCTGGACGCTCAGGCGATCCTGCTCGCCGAGTCCGACGGCACGCCCGAAGAGGTCGCGGAGGAGATCGCCAGCATCGAGCGGGTGCTGCGGGACGCGGGCGCGACCGCGATCAAGGTGTCGGGCAGCGAGGCCGAGCGCCTGCGCTTCTGGTCGGGTCGCAAGAATGCGTTCCCCGCGGCGGGCCGGATCTCGCCCGACTACTACTGCATGGACGGCACGATCCCCCGCAAGAACCTCGGCCAGATGCTGGTCGCGATCGAAGAGATGGAGCACAGGTATGCGCTGCGTTGCATGAACGTGTTCCACGCCGGCGACGGCAACCTCCACCCGCTGATCCTCTTCGACGCGAACGATCCCGACGAGTGGCGTCGCGCGGAGGACTTCGGCGCCGAGATCCTGGAAAAGTGCGTGGAGTTCGGCGGCACGGTCACCGGCGAGCACGGCGTGGGCATCGAAAAGATCAATTCGATGTGCATCCAGTTCTCCGACCGCGAGCGCGAGGCGTTTTTCGCGGTGAAACGCGCGTTCGATGCGCCGGGCCTGCTCAATCCGGGCAAGGCGATCCCGACGCTGTCGCGCTGCGCCGAATACGGCAAGATGCACGTGCACGGCGGCAAGCTGCCGTTTTCCGATCTCCCCCGTTTCTGAGCGCACCGATGTCTGCACTTGTCGAAATCTGCGACCGCGTCCGCGAGGCGGCGGCGCACGGTCGGGCGCTGCGCATACGCGGCGCGGGAACGAAGGACTTCTACGGGCAGGCGCTCGACGGCGAGTTGCTCGACACGGGGGCGTACAGCGGCATCGTCGCGTTCGAGCCGACCGAACTGGTGGTGACGGCGCGATGCGGAACGCCGCTGTCCGAACTCGAGGCCGCGCTCGCGCACGAGCGTCAGATGCTCGCTTTCGAGCCGCCCGCATTCGGCGAGGGCGCCACCGTCGGTGGGATGGTGGCCGCAGGGCTGTCGGGGCCGCGGCGCGCGGCGGCAGGGTCCGTGCGCGACTTCCTGCTCGGTGCCGCGATGGTCGACGCTTCCGGGCAGCTCAACCGTTTCGGCGGCCAGGTGATGAAGAACGTCGCCGGCTACGACGTGTCGCGCCTTCTGTGCGGCTCCCTGGGGGTGCTCGGGGTGATTGCCGAGGTGTCGCTGAAGGTGCTGCCGGTGCCGGCCGCGCAGGCCACCCTGTCGATCACGATGAGCGAAGCCGACGCGCTTCGCTGCCTGAACGAGTGGGCCGGCCAGCCATTGCCGATCACCGCGAGCGCCTGGCACGCCAGCACGCTGCGGCTCCGGATGTCCGGCGCCGCCGCGGCGGTGCAGACCGCGCGTGACCGGTTCGTCAAGGCCTACGGCGCGGCGGAAGTCGCGCCCGATGCGGCGGATGCTTACTGGTCGGGTGTGCGCGAGCAGACCGACGAGTTCTTCGCGGGCGAAGAGCCCCTGTGGCGACTGTCGCTGCCCTCGGTCGCGCCCGCGCTGGTGGCGCCCGGGCGCCAGCTGGTCGAGTGGGGCGGCGCGCTGCGCTGGCTGAAGACGACGTCCGGTGCCACCGAGGTGCGTGCCGCGGTGCGCGGCGTGGGCGGCAGCGCGACCCTGTTCCGTGGTGCCGACAAGTCGGCCGGCGTGTTCGAGCCGCTGGCCGCGCCGGTGGCCGCGGTGCATCGCCGCCTGAAGCAGCAGTTCGACCCCAAGGGCATCTTCAATCCCGGCCGCATGTACCCGGAATTCTGAACGATGGAAACGCATCTGGCCGACTGGCTCAAGGGCACGCCCGACGGGATCGAAGCGGAAGCGATCCTGCGCAGCTGCGTGCATTGCGGCTTCTGCACCGCCACCTGTCCGACCTACCAGCTCCTCGGGGACGAACTCGACGGTCCGCGCGGGCGGATCTACCTGATCAAGCAGGTCGTCGAGGGCAGCGCGCCCACCGCGTCGACGCTCGATCACCTCGACCGCTGTCTGACCTGCCGCAACTGCGAGAGCACCTGTCCGTCGGGCGTGCAGTACGGCCATCTCGTCGACATCGGCCGCAAGCTCGTCGAGCAGCGCGTCCGGCGCCCGATCGGGCAGCGCCTGGTGCGCGCGATCCTGCGCGAAGGCATGACGCGTCGATGGCTGTTCGACCCGGGGATGCGGCTCGGCCAGGCGATGCGACCGCTGCTGCCGCCGCTGCTGCGCGACAAGGTGCCCGAGCGCCGGGAACCCGGCGCCTGGCCGACCGGCGAACACGCGCGCAAGGTGCTGCTGCTGAACGGCTGCGCGCAGCCGGCGATGATGCCGCGCATCGACGCGGCGACCGCGCGCGTTCTCGACGCGATCGGGGTGCAGGCGATCGTCGAACAGCGTTCCGGCTGCTGCGGGGCGATCCGCCAGCACCTGGGCGACGGCGACGGCGCGCTTGCCGACGCGCGGCGCAACATCGATGCCTGGTGGCCGCACCTGAACGGCGATCGCCGGGTCGAGGCGATCCTGATCAACGCGTCCGGATGCGGCGCGATGGTCAAGGACTATGCGCACCTGCTGCGCGGCGACCCGGCATATGCCGAGAAAGCACGGAAAGTCGTCGACGCGACGCGCGATCTCGCCGAGTGGCTGCCGCGCGAGTTCGCCGCGGCGGGCGAGCGGCTGAGCGCCCTGGCCAGACGCAAGCCCGCGCAGACCGTCGCGTTCCACCCGCCGTGCTCGCTGCAGCACGGCCAGCAGGTGCGCGGTGAGGTCGAGCGTTTCCTCGCGTCGCTGGACGTCGAGGTACTGCCGGTGACCGACGCGCACCTGTGCTGCGGCTCGGCGGGCACCTACGCGGTGCTCCAGCCGGTGCTCTCCAAGCAGCTTCGCGACCGCAAACTGGCCAATCTGCAAGCGCTGCGTCCGCGGGTTCTGCTGTCGGCGAACATCGGTTGCATCAGCCACCTGCAGGCGGGCACCGAGACGCCGGTTCGTCACTGGATCGAATGGCTCGACGACGCGATCGCCGATTGATGGTTGCTGTATATTAGAAACAGGTAATGCAGTGCATCAAAGGGGAACAGCAATGAACGAAAACGTCAATTCCGACAAGCTGGTCACCGATGTCAAGACCGTGCTTGGCGATGCGGAAGATCTGCTGCGCCAGTCGGCCGCGTCGACCGGGGAGCAGGCGGCGCAACTGCGTGAGCGGGGCATGGCGTTGCTGAGGCAGGGGCGCGAAAAAGCGCAGGAAATCCAGGAAAAGGCCGTCGCGAAGAGCAAGGCCGCGGCACGCGTGACCGACGACTATGTGCACGAGAATCCGTGGCGCGCGATGGGTGTGGCATTCGGCATCGGGCTCGCGGCCGGGTTGTTGCTGAACCGGGCTCGCTGATTCGCGCGCGGAGGTTCGCGGCGCGAGGCTGCTGATGGCTGAAGATCCCGGCAAGACGCCGGGACTGTTCGGCTCGGTACGCCGGCTGGGCGCGACGCTGCTCGCGCTAGGGCAGACACGCCTCTCGCTGGCCTGCGTCGACCTGTCCGAGGAGCGCGACCGGATCCTGAAGCTCGCGCTCTTCACGCTGGCCGGGTCCCTTGCCGTCGTGCTGGCCCTGGGCGCGCTGTCGGCGTTGCTGGTGATCGCATTCTGGGACACTGCGCGGCTGCAGATCCTGGGCCTGCTGCTGATCGTCTATCTGGTGATCGCCATGTGGTGTGTCAGTCGCGTTCGCGCGCTGGGTCGCGAGGCGCCCGCCCTGCTGGAATCCACGCTCGCCGAACTCGAACGCGACGCGCAGGCGCTGCGCCGCACCGACTGATCGATGGGCCCGATGGATCGCCGACTCCCGCTGGCTGTGCGCAAGGAACTGCTGATTTCCCGCGCGCAACTCGAACGGCTCGAACTCGCTCAGGCGTTGGCAGACTTCCGGCGCGCCAGCCGGCCGTTGCGCATGGTGGGGGACATTCTGTCCGGCCGGGCCGGTGCCGGCGGAGGCGTCGGTGCGGCGATGGTTTCCGCGTTTTCCTTTGCGCGCCGGTATCCGTACCTGGGATCGATCGCGTCGATCGCGCTCGGTGCGACCGGGCGATCGCGCGTCGGACGCTGGATCCGCCGGCTGGGTGTGCTGGCGGCGCTGGCTGCCGGCGGCGTCTGGCTCGCCAATCGCCGGGTGGAGGCACCCGTGCGACCGGAACCGGGGCGACATGAGGGCTGAAGCCGGCGGCGCGGTTTCCCCGTAGCGCTGCGCGTTCGTATGCTGCGCACGCTCGCGACGCTGCTCGTCTTCCAGTGCCTCGGCGAAGTGGCGAGCTTCGCGCTGCGCCTGCCGGTGCCGGGGCCGGTGCTGGGCATGCTGGCCTTTCTGGTGTATCTCGCGATGGTCCCCGGCGCGGTCGACGCGCTGCGCGACAGCGTGCGCGATCTGCTCGGGCACCTGTCGCTGCTGTTCGTGCCGGCGGGTGTCGGCGTGATGCTGCACGCGCGGCGCCTGGCGGACGAGGGGTTCGCGATCGCGGTCGCGCTGATCGCGAGCACCGCGCTGTCGATCGTGGTCACTGCGCTGGTCGTCGACCGTACGCGCCGCTGGCTGGGGCGCGGCGACAACGCGCAGAGCCCTCGCCCGGACGGCGGCGGGCGCTGAGAATGCAGCCACGCCTCAACGAGATCTGGGTCTACCTGTCGGCAACGCCGCTGCTCGGCCTGACCGTCACGCTGCTCGCCTACCTGTTCGCGTTCTCGATCTACCGCCGCCTGGGCATGCACCCGCTGGCCAACCCGGTGGCGATCGCGGTGCTCGTCCTCGTGCTGCTCCTGTCGATCACCGGCACGCCGTACCGGACCTACTTCGAGGGCGCGCAGTTCGTCCACTTCCTGCTCGGGCCCGCGACGGTCGCGCTGGCGCTTCCGCTGTTCGAGCAGCGCGCTCGCATCCGCCGGCTCGCGCTGCCGCTGTTGGCCGGGCTGTGCGCAGGCGTGCTCACCGCGGTCGTGTCGGCGGCGGGCATCGCGCTCGCGCTCGGAGCTTCGGTCGAAACCGTGCTCTCGCTCGCGCCGAAGTCGGTGACCACGCCGATCGCGATGGGCATCGCCGAGCGCATCGGCGGACTGCCGAGCCTGACCGCGACACTGGTCATCGCCACCGGGATGCTCGGGGCCATGATCGCGCGCCCGCTGCTCGACCTGGTGCGGGTGCGCGAACACGACACCCGGGGCTTCGCGCTGGGCGTCGCATCGCACGGAATCGGAACCGCGCGGGCCTTCCAGGTCAGCGAGGAAATGGGTGCGTTCGCAGGCCTGGCGATGGGCCTGTCGGCGCTGCTGACCTCCCTGGTCGTGCCGGCGTTCGCCGCGTGGTCGGGGCTCATTCGCTAGGAGACACAATGGACTTGCCGAAGAACGAATTCAAGCGGGCGCTCGCCGCGGGACAGCAACAGATCGGCCTGTGGTCGAGCATGCCGTCGAGCTATGTCGTCGAAGTGATCGCGGGCGCCGGGTTCGACTGGATCCTGCTCGACACCGAGCACTCGCCGAACGAGCTCGAGAACCTGCTGACCCAGCTTCAGGCCGCGGCCGCGTATCCGGTGTCGGCGGTGGTCCGGGTGCCCTGGAACGACCTCGTCGTCATCAAGCGCGTGCTCGACATCGGTGCGCAGACCCTTCTCGTGCCCTTCGTGTCGACGGCCGAGGAGGCGCAGCGCGCGGTCGCGGCCACGCGCTACCCGCCCAGGGGCGTGCGAGGTGTCGCGGGCACGACCCGGGCATCGCGGTTCGGGCGCGTTCGCGATTACGCTCGCCGCGCGCACGAGGAGACCTGCCTGCTGGTGCAGGTGGAGACGCGCGAGGGGCTCGACAACCTGGAAGCGATCTGCGCGGTCGACGGCGTCGACGGCGTGTTCATCGGCCCGGCCGACCTGCACGCCTCGCTGGGCCATACCGGTGAGACCGCGAATCCCGCGATCGTGCCGCTGATCGACGACGCGATGCGCCGGATCCGCAAGACCGGCAAGGCGCCGGGGTTCCTGACCGCGGTAGAGGCCGACGCGCGCCGCGTTCTGGGATGTGGCGCGCAGTTCGTCGCGGTGGGCGCCGACATCGGGATTCTCGCTCGCGGCGCAGAGGCGCTCGCAGCGAAGTTCAAATCCTGACAGCACCGGAGGCGCGCGCGGGAAGCAGGCAATGGGGCTAAATTGCGCCGACTCGGGGTCCTGTGGCGAGCGAATCGTCATCGCCAGAACGAAGTTTTCACCGAACGCCCGCTCGATTGACCGCTTGCAGCGCCTGGCGATAGAGTGGCGGTCATTGAAAAAGGTGGTTTGAAAATCCGGTCCGCGCCAGAGCTCGAAGACGTCGGGCACAGACCGGGGAATCGGGATCTCGCATTCGGCCGACACCTCCTGCAGGATCAACCCCATGGGAAGCAGCGACGCCGGGTCGTCGGGACCGACTGGCTGCAGCGCGCACCTGTTGGTCTAGTATGCTTCGAGATCCATTGAGACACATTCAACCTAGAAGAGGAGACTCACCTGATGCGTACGAAAATGAATCTGATACCGGTCGCCACCGCCGCGCTGATGTGCCTTGCCGGTGCCGCACAGGCCCAGCAGGTCAAGCTGATGACGGGTCCGCAAGGTGGATCGTGGTATCCGCTGGGCGGCGCCATCGCCAATATCGCCGACAAGGCCGGGCTGAAGGTCCAGGTCCTGCCGGGCGCCGGCATCGCGAATGTCAAGGCGATACAGGGCGGCAAGGCCGACCTCGGATTCGCCAACTCGATCTCCACCGTGGACGGCGTGGCCGGGCGCCCGCCGTTCGACGCCAAGGCCACCAACGTCTGCAACGTGGCCACGCTGTACCCGCAGTACTTCCAGCTCGTGGCCAATGCGGATGCGGGCGTCAAGTCTCTGGCTGACATGAAGGGCAAGAGCCTCGCGGTGCAGCCCAAAGGCAACACGGCGGAATTCATCAGCCAGCAGGCGCTCGAAGTCTACGGCCTGAAATACAGCGACATGGGCCGCGTGAGCTACGTCTCCTACACCGACGCCGTGTCGCTGATGAAGGACAACAATGCCCAGCTCTTCACGCTCGGAACCACCGTGCCGGCGTCGGCGATCATGGACCTGGCCTCCGCGCGGGACATCCAGATCGTGGGCATCCCGGACGACAAGTTCCAGGCCATGCGCAAGCTGAACCCCGGCTACACCAAGCTGGTCATCCCGGCCGGCAGCTATCCGAAGCAGACGCAGGACGTGCAGACCATCGGCTACGCGACGCATGTCATCGCGCGTTGCGATCTGGACGAGGCGGTGGTCTACAAGGTCCTCAAGGGCATGGTCGACAACAAGGCCGACCTTGCCGCGATCGCCAAGGCCATGGCAGCCACGACACCCAAGATGATGGCCGAGGACATCGGCGTGCCGCTCCACAAGGGAGCCATGCGCTACTACAAGGAAGCGGGCGTCCTCTGAAGACCTGAAGACCCTTCCAGCGCGGGCTGCGGCCCGCGCTGCGAACTTCCCTTGTGGCGCCTGAGGGCGCCGGAGCGCGTCCATGTTTCAGCTTCCCGTGTCCCTCACGCGGCCCCTCATCACCGTCATCGCGGTGGCGATGTCGATATTCCACCTCTACGTGGCCTTTGTCGGGCCGCCCAATGCCTACGTGATGCGCGGTTCGCACCTGGCGTTCGCGCTGGTGCTGGCGTTCCTGATCTTGCCGGGGCACAACGGGCGCGCCGAACGCGTCGGGTGGTGGGACGTGCTGCTGCTGCTGGTGGCGGCCGCCGCGGCGCTGTACCCCAGCGCCAACCTGGACTACGTCGAAAACCGGATGTACTACGTCGACGACCCCACGGTCGCCGACTACGTGTTCGGTGGGGCGCTGATCTTGATGATCATCGAGGCCACGCGGCGCGCCACGGGCTGGGCGCTGCCCGTCACCGCGCTGGCGTTCATGGCTTACGGGGTGACGCTGGGGGACCAGTCCGTCGGCATCATGCTCGATCAGTTGTACCTGACCACGGAAGGCGTCTTCGGCATTCCGCTGTATGTGTCGGCGACCTACGTCATGCTGTTCATCCTGTTCGGCTCGTTCGTCGAGCGCAGCGGGGCGGGGCAGTTGTTCATGGACTTCGCGCTCGCGATTGCCGGCCACACCTCGGGCGGACCGGCCAAGGTGGCGGTGATCACCAGCAGCCTGTTCGGCACGGTCTCGGGCAGCGCGGTGGCGAACGTGATGACGACGGGCACCTTCACGATTCCGCTGATGATGCGCACCGGCTACCGGCCGGCATTCGCCGGAGCAGTGGAGGCGGTAGCGTCCACCGGCGGCCAGCTGATGCCGCCGATCATGGGTGCCGCCGCCTTCGTGATGGCCGAGTTCCTGGGCGTGTCCTACCTCAGCGTGGCGGGCTTCGCCGTGCTGCCCGCGGTGCTGTATTACCTGGCCGTGTTCATGGCCGTGCACTTCGAGGCGCGTCGCATCGGACTCAGGGGCCTGCCCAAGGCCGATCTGCCGCGCATGCGGCAGGTGCTTACCGAGCGCGGGCACCTGTTCCTGCCGCTGGTGGTGATCATCGCGGTGCTGCTGAGCGGGCGCAGCGCGGCGTTCGCGGCGCTGTGCGGCATCGGTTCGGTCATCCCGACCACCTGGCTGCGCGCCAGCACCCGTGGAACGTTCACTTTGCGCGCGATCGTCGAGGCGCTGGAGGGCGGAGCGCGCAACACGGTCGTGGTGGCCCTGGCCTGTGCCTGCGCCGGCATCGTCATCGGGACCATCACGCTCACCGGGCTGGGCCTGGCCTTCACCGGCGTGGTGCTGGCCCTGTCGCAGAACTCGCTGCTCCTGGCGCTGTTCCTCACGATGCTCGCGGGCATCCTGCTGGGCATGGGCCTGCCGACGACGCCGGCGTACATCGTGCAGGTAGCGCTGCTGGTTCCGGCGCTGGTCAAACTGGGCGTGCAGGTGGAGGCGGCGCACTTGTTCGCGCTGTATTTCGCCGTGTTGTCTTCCATCACGCCGCCGGTGGCGCTGGCGGTCTACGCGGCCAACGGCATCTCGCGCGGTACGTTGATGGACACCAGCTGGGCGGCGGTCAAGCTCGGCCTCACCGGCTACATCATTCCGTTCATGTTCGTGTTCGCGCCGTCGCTGCTGCTGATGGGCGATTTCGTCACCGTGTCGCTGGCGGCGGTGACGGCGTCCGTCGGCGTCATCTGCCTGGCCGGCGGGCTGCACGAGTACTTCTTCCTCGGCCCGACGCGTCGCTGGGAGCGGGTGCTGCTGATCATCGCCGCGCTGGTCCTGATCAAGCCGGGCTGGATGAGCGACGTCGTCGGCCTGGTGCTGATCGCCCTGATCCTGGCCAGCCAGCGCTGGTTGAGGCCGTCCGGGGCGGCAAGCGGCAGCGCTGCGCAACCGCTCGACCCCAAGTGACCCGCCAACGAGCAACGGTTTCGTGAGCGTCCGGTTCTGCGCCTTCGACACACAACCGACGCAGGATCCGCGTCGCGCGCGAGGAAACGGGCCTGCCCGAAGAGGCGCACATCGTCGACATCACCCGGCGCGAGCGGGTGGTCACGCTCGCGACGACGTCGGGCGGTGCGCCCGTCAGGCGGGCCGATACTCGATCAGTTCCCAGGCGACGGAGTTCTCTTGCAGCGGGGGCTCGCGCCACATGCCTGCCCATCGGTAGCGGCCGGTCCACTCGCGCCGTACCCAGCGGTTGACCTGCGGTGCGTACCAGAGGGTCTCATCGCGCGCGCTGTGCAGGCGGAACGGATCGGGATCCTCGAAAGCGATGCGCCGAAGCACCCGCAACGCGACGAACTCACCGGCGGGCACGCGGATCTTCTCCCAGCCCCGCGCGTCGATCCACTCCGACCAGAAGCACCACCGGTCGCCTGAAAGCTTGCGGAACTCGTTGACGACCCGCTCCGAGCCGCCCGTGTCCAGGCGCGCCGGAAGCACGGGCGTGGGCACGCGAAAGACGATCGGATCCCCGTAGGCCGGCTCCTGTATGACGCGCCAGGGGCTCGCATAGATTTCGTCCTGACGAGGCATCCCGGAGGCGTCGGTCACCCGCACGCGCAACTGGGGCGCGACCTCGGCCACCTCCATTGTCAACTCTGTGGTGCGCGCCTTCCGGTAGAGGTCGCTCTCCGCATAACGCCAGCGGTCGCCGAGCCGCACTGTCGGAACGGTTCCCGCGCCAGCGGGTGCGGGAACGGACGCGGGCGTCGCACAGCCGGCCAGCAGGGCACCGGCGCCTGCGAGCAAGATGCTTCGCCGGGCAGCGATTGGTCGGTCGTACATGACGGGTCCTCGATCGTGACTCGGGTCTTCGCGCGATGGAGCGAACTTCTCAGCCTGCCGGCCTTCCGTCGAGCAGGCGCAGCAGGCCTTTCACCATGCGGTAGAGAAACCAGAGGCAGGGAATCAGAAACAGGAACGACAGCAGGCCGAACGTGACCATGGTCAGCAGCAGCGACGGGACGAACGCGACGACGACCCAGAACAGCGTCCACCAGAACGTGGCGATCATCCAGTCCATGTGGGAGCGGTAGATCGTCCCGTTGGCGTCGTCGCGCTTGATGTAGTTGATGATCAGCGCGACCACCGAG
>Ga0316188_10001046_pt1 | contig 12980 bp, 10 predicted proteins | sample Phiworburrow1_MG_FD_204933 | JGI IMG/M metagenome (GOLD analysis project Ga0316188, IMG submission 204933) | Coastal sediment microbial communities from Maine, United States - Phippsburg worm burrow 1 | ecosystem: Environmental > Aquatic > Marine > Coastal > Sediment | place: USA: Maine...
CTCGACCAGGTGAAGAGCCACACCGACGGACTGAGCCTTTTCTACACCGATCTGGACCGGCGCTTCGTCGAGGTCCGCGAGATCGAGAAGATGGGGCGCAAGGCGGTGGACTCCAACCAGGTGTTCATCGACGGTCTGCGCGTTCCGGTGGACGACCGCATCGGCGAAGAGGGCAAGGGGTTTCGCTACATCCTGCACGGCATGAACCCTGAGCGCGTGCTGATCGCCGCCGAGGCCATCGGCCTGGGCAAGGCGGCGCTGCGCCGGGCCACGCAGTACGCGAACGAGCGCGTGGTGTTCGACCGCCCGATCGGCAAGAACCAGGCGATCCAGCACCCGCTGGCCGAATGCTGGATGCAGCTCGAGGCCGCGAACCTGATGACCTTCAAGGCTGCGGACCGGTTCGATCGCGGATTGTCCTGCGGCGCGGAGGCCAACGCCGCGAAGTTCCTCGGCGCCGAGGCCGGCTACCAGGCCTGCCTGGCCGCGGTGATGACCCACGGCGGGTTCGGCTACGCGAAGGAGTATCACGTGGAGCGCTATCTTCGCGAGAGCCTGATCCCGCGCATCGCGCCGATCAGCCCGCAACTGGTGCTGTGCTTCATCGCCGAGAAGGTGCTGGGCCTGCCGAAGTCGTATTGAGGTTCGCCCTGCCGCTCGTCGGCCGGTGAGCGCCGTTCGTCTGCGCACTGTTGCACCTGACCACCAGCTGACAAACCTGCGCAAGCTTCCTGGGTAGCGTATTCCGACGGACCACGCGATGCCCCATTTGAAGGAGGCCGTCCATGGGAACCTATACGTACGTCGGGCCGCCCACGCTAAGGCCTGTTGCCGCGCCCGACCGCAAGCCTGCGGCCGCGCCCGGCACCCCGGCGCGGGCGGCGCCTCGCGAGCCGTTGACCGACTCGGCGGCGCGGCTGCTGAAGGCGCTCCCGTTCGACGCAGGCATGCCTTGCACGGCAAGGGACTTCCCCCACGTCCTCAACCGGATCGCTGAGGCCTGGAGCGACGTGCGCACGTTCAGCAAGCTGATGAACGGCCTGCTGATCGACGATCGGCCCGATCGGGAGGGGTTTCCTGCCGCTGTGATTCTCGAGCTCGACGCCCTGCAACAGCACCGGCTGAGACTGCTGCGCAGAAACGGCAGCTGAGCGCGGGCGCGAAGCTCGGGCCCGACGCGGCAAGGCCGTGCATGCGATGGATTTGCTGGTCGGGGTGAGAGGATTCGAACCTCCGGCCTCTACGTCCCGAACGTAGCGCTCTACCAGGCTAAGCTACACCCCGAAATCGTGCAGCGATACGTGCGACGACTTGCAGCACTCGACTGTTTCGACCCCCGGCCGGGTCGGGAAATCCGGGGCTCGTTGCGCTGACCTAGCGGTCGCGCTCGATCGAGTAAGCCGCGAAGTATAGCAGGGCGTCGCGATAGGCGGAAGGCGGCACGCAGGCGACCGCGGCAGTCGCCTCGGCGGCTTCGGCGCGCGCCTGCTGCATCGCATAGTCGAGCGCGCCGGTGCGCCGGATCGCGGCCATGATCTCGTCGAAACGCTCGGTGTGGCCGTGCTCGATCGCCTCGCGCACCATGCCGCGCTCCTGCGCGTTGCCCTTTTCCATCACGTAGATCAGCGGCAGCGTCGGCTTGCCCTCGCGCAGGTCGTCGCCGACGTTCTTGCCGATGTCGGCGCTCACGCCCGAGTAGTCGAGCACGTCGTCGACCAGCTGGAACGCGGTGCCCAGGTGCCGGCCGTAGGCGGCAGCCGACTCCTCGACCGCGGTCGGCGCCTTGCAAAGGATCGCGCCGAGCTGCGCGGCCGCCTCGAACAGCTTGGCGGTCTTGTACCGGATCACCTGAAGGTAGCGCTGCTCGTCGACGTCCGGGTCGTTGCAGTTGATGAGTTGAAGCACCTCGCCTTCGGCGATCGTGTTCGTTGCATTGGCGAGCACTTGCATCACCCGCATCTCGTCGGCCTCGACCATCATCTGGAAGGCGCGCGAGTACAGGAAATCCCCGACGAGCACCGACGCAGCATTGCCGAACGCAGCGTTCGCGGTCTTGCGCCCGCGCCGCAACTCGGACTCGTCGACCACGTCGTCGTGCAGCAGCGTCGCGGTGTGGATGAACTCGACGACCGCGGCGAGCAGGTGGTGGTGCGACCCGGAGTAGCCCAGTGCGCGTGCCATCAGCAGCAGCAGCACCGGCCGCATCCGCTTGCCGCCGGCCGCGATGATGTAGTCGGACACGCTGTTGACCAGCGCCACCTCGGAGGTCAGTCGCTGGCGGATCACCCGGTCGACCTCGGCGAGGTCGCTGGCGAGCACGGGAAACATCTCGGCGGGCTTCACGTAGTGTCGTGCTCAGTTCGAGGCGAGGGTAGTTGACGCGGGCATCGGCCGCGCGCGGGTTGACGAGTGTGACGGTCGGCGAATTATAGTGCGCCGGCCCGCGCCCGCCCGGCGGTCACGCGGAGCGCGCCCGGCACGCTCCGCCGACCACCCCGGGGAAACTTGCGTGACCGCCTAAGTCATTGTATTATCTTGGGTTCTTCAGGCCCGCCCGGCGCATTGCCCGGCGGGAGTTTCAACCAAGACCTTCGAGGTTTCCATGTACGCGGTCATAAAAACCGGCGGCAAGCAGTACAAAGTCGCTGCCGGCGACAAGATCAAAGTAGAACAGATGCCAGCGGACATCGGAGCCGAAGTCACGATCGACCAGGTGCTGGCGGTTGGCGCGGGAGACCAGATCTCCGTGGGCGCGCCGCTGGTGGCAGGGGCGACGGTTTCGGCGACGGTTCTGTCCCAGGGACGTCACGACAAGGTGCGCATTTTCAAGATGCGCAGGCGCAAGCACTACCAGAAGCGCCAGGGCCATCGGCAGAACTACACCGAGCTCTTCGTCAGTCGGATCGCTTCGCCGTTGGGCGAAATCACCGCCACGGCGCCCGCAGCGGCGGCCCCGGCGCAAGCAACCCAGGAGTAACGCACCATGGCACAGAAGAAAGGCGGCGGCTCCACGCGCAACGGCCGCGACTCGCAGCCGAAGATGCTGGGGGTCAAGGCGTTCGGCGGCCAGACCGTGTCGGCCGGATCGATCATCGTTCGTCAGCGCGGCACGCGCTTTCACCCCGGCGTGAACGTCGGCCTGGGCAAGGACCACACGCTTTTCGCGCTGGTCGACGGGCAGGTCAAGTTCGCGGTGAAGGGCCCGTTGGGCCGTCACACCGTGAACATCGTGCCGCAGCAGTAATCCCGCTCGCGGCATGGCCGCGGTCCGCCGGAAGACGGCAGGCGCGCAATCGCGCCGTCCGGCAGCCGCGGACCCACAGAGCCCCGCCGCGCGGGGCTTTTTTGTGGGGTGAACGATGAAATTCATCGACGAAGCGCGTATCGAAGTCATCGCCGGCGACGGCGGCGTCGGCGTGGTGTCGTTTCGGCGCGAGAAGTTCATCCCGCGGGGCGGACCCGACGGCGGCGACGGCGGCCGCGGGGGCAGCATCTTCGCGATCGCCGATCTCAACATCAACACGCTGGTCGACTACCGTTTCTCGCGCAGGCACCAGGCGCGCAACGGCGAGCGCGGTCGCGGCAAGGACCAGTACGGCGCCGGCGCCGCCGACATCGTGCTGCGCATGCCGGTGGGCACGCAGATCTACGACGAGAACACCGGCGAACTGATCGCCGACCTCGTCGAACACGACCAGAAGGTCCTGATCGCCAAGGGCGGCCAGGGCGGACTCGGCAACATCCATTTCAAGTCGAGCACCAACCGTGCCCCGCGGCAGTCGACGCCGGGCGAGCCCGGGGAAGAGCGGCAACTGCGCCTGGAACTGAAAGTGCTCGCCGACGTCGGGCTGCTCGGGCTGCCCAACGCCGGCAAGTCGACGCTGATCGCCGCGGTGAGCAACGCGCGGCCCAAGATCGCCGACTACCCGTTCACCACGCTGCATCCGAACCTCGGCGTGGTGCGCGTGGCGCCGAGCAAGAGCTTCGTCATCGCGGACATCCCCGGGCTGATCGAGGGAGCGGCCGAAGGCGCCGGCCTGGGGCACCAGTTCCTGCGGCACCTGCAGCGCACGCGGCTGCTGTTGCACCTGGTGGATCTCGCACCCTTCGATCCCGATGCCGATCCGGTGCGCGACGCCCGCGCGATCGTCAACGAACTGCGTAAGTACGATCCCGGGCTCGCGGCCAAGCCGCGCTGGCTGGTGCTGAACAAGGTCGACATGGTGCCCGCCGAAGAGCGCGAGGCGCGCATCGACGCGATCGTCAAGGCGCTGAAGAAGGGGCGCGGACGCAATGCGGTCAAGGTCGACCGGGTGTTCGTGATCTCCGGGCTGACACGCGAAGGCTGCGAGTCGCTGATGCTCGCGATCTACGACTACCTCGAATCGATCCGCCCGGCCGACCCGTCGGTCACCGACGTGCGATTCGACGCCGAGACGGGCGGCGGCGATGTCTGAATCCGCGGATCGTGCCTCGCGCCCACGGCGCGTGGGCGCGCCCGGCACGACAGCTTCCGCCGGCGCGGCCGCCCCCGTTCCCGCGCCTGCGCGCGACGCCGAACCGGCGTTGCGGGTGGCGCGTCGCGTCGTCGTCAAGGTCGGCTCGAGCCTGGTGACCAATGAGGGCCGCGGCCTCGACGCGCAGGCGATCTCGCTGTGGGGTGGCCAGATCGCCGGCCTGCGTGCACTGGGCAAGGAAGTCGTGATGGTCTCTTCCGGCGCGGTCGCCGAGGGGATGAAGCGCCTGGGCTGGGCGCGCCGGCCCAGGGAAATGCACGAGCTGCAGGCCGCGGCAGCGGTCGGACAGATGGGGCTGGCGCAGGTCTACGAGTCGTGCTTTCGCGAGCACGGCCTGCGCACCGCGCAGGTGCTGCTCACGCACGACGACCTGGCCGACCGCAAGCGCTACCTCAACGCGCGTTCGACGCTGCTCACGCTGCTGAAGCTGGGTGTCGTTCCGATCATCAACGAGAACGACACCGTGGTCACCGACGAGATCAAGTTCGGCGACAACGACACGCTGGGCGCATTGGTCGCGAACCTGATCGAGGCGGACTGCCTGGTGATCCTGACCGACCAGCAAGGCTTGTTCACCGCCGACCCGCGCAAGGATCCGGCCGCGCGGCTGCTCTCGCGGGTGGCCGCGGGCGACCCGGCGCTGGAGGCGATGGCGGGCGGCGCGGGCAGCGTGCACGGCAAGGGCGGCATGATCACCAAGGTGCTGGCCGCCAAGCGCGCGGCCACCAGCGGTGCGCATACCGTGATCGCCTCGGGCAGCGAGACCGACGTCCTGTTGCGCCTGGCCGCGGGCGAGGCGATCGGCACACAGTTCGTCGCGCCGACCGGGCGCATGGCGGCGCGCAAGAAGTGGCTGGCCGACCATCTGCAGCTGGGCGGGTCGCTGCGGCTCGACGCCGGCGCCGCGAAGGCGCTGCAGAGCGGCGGCAGGAGCCTGCTGCCGATCGGCGTGGTCGACGTCAGCGGCGAGTTCGAGCGCGGCGAGGTGGTGGCCTGCGTCGATCCCGACGGGCGCGAGATCGCCCGCGGGCTGGTGAACTATTCGAGCTTCGAAGCGCGGCGCATCATGCGCAAGCCTTCGTCCGAGATCGAAGCCATCCTCGGCTTCGTGGAAGAACCCGAACTGATCCACAGGGACAATCTGGTGCTGCGCTGAAAGCGCGGCACCAGATTGCGGCGCCCGACCTACTTCTTCGGCACCGGCGGATTGAGCATCAGCTGGCCGTCCTTCACCGGAATCTGCTTGCCGGGGTTGTACGCCATGCGCACGGTGCCCTCCTTGCCGTCGAGACGGTACGTCACGTCGTAGCCGAGCAGTTTCTCTGAGGTCTCGTTGACCGTCTTGCACCGCTTCTCGGTCGTCGTGACGGTGTCTTTCTGCTGCGCGTTCTTCTGCACCTCGTTGCCGGCGTAGGCGCCCGCCGCGGCGCCGGCCACGGTGGCCACCGTCTTGCCGGTGCCGCCGCCGATCGTGCTGCCCAGCAGGCCCCCGGCCACGCCGCCGATGACCTTGCCGGCGATGCGGTTCTCGTCCTTCACCGGCGCCTGCTTCTGCACCTGCACGTTCTCGCAAACCTCGCGTGGCGTCGTGACCTTCTCCTTGGCCTCCTTGACCGAGATCACGTCCGCGAACTTCGGCTCGGTGGCGGCGTTGCAGTCGGCGACAGCGCCGGCGGCCATGACCACCATCACGATGCCGCCGATCAGCACGCCGTTCGCCATTGACTTGTCCATGTTCGTACCCTCATGTGTCCAATTGGTCGCACTGTCCATTATCCGCGCCCTGAACCTTGCCAGCGCAATCCGGACTGTGCCCGGCGCGTGCCTTCGACGGTAAGACCAGAGACTGCCGCGTCAGCGGCTGGCGTTCCACTGGAGGATCCGCTCCAGCGGCAGGCGCTCGAGGTCCGGCACCTTCGCGTCCGCGCGCGGATAGCCGACCGGCATCACGAGCACCGGTTTCTCGTTGGGCCCGCGGCCGAGAAGTTCGCGCAGGAATCGCATCGGGTTCGGCGTGTGCGTGAGGGTCACCAGGCCCATCATGTGGATCGCGGTGACGAAGAGGCCCGCGGCGATGCCGACGGACTCGTCGACGTAGTAGTTCTTCCGGTGGCTCCCGTCGGCGTTCAATCCGTACTTCTCCGCGAACAGGACCACCAGCCACGGCGCGTCGGTCATGTGCTCCTTGACGTGGTCGGTGCCCAGCGGATGGAGCGCTTCGCGCCATTCGTCGGTCATGCGCTCGCTGTAGGTCCTGTACTCCTCCTCCTCGGCCGCAGCGCGCAGCCTGCGCTTGAGTTCCGGGTCGTCGATCGCGACGAAGCGCCAGGGCTGCCGGTGCGCGCCCGACGGCGCGGTGCCGGCGGTCAGCACCGCGAGCTCGATCAGCCGCCGCGGCACCGGGTCGCTGGAGAAGTGGCGCGTGGTTCGCCGCAGGGCCATCTGCGCGTGGAAGCGCTCGGCGCGGGCGAGCATTTCTGCGGGGTCGAGTCGCTCGTAGCCGGGCAGCGGCACGAACCGCGGCTCCGGCAGGTGGCGCGTCAGCGCCTTGTAGTCGTCACTGGCGGACGTCGTCATCCTGAAACCCCTGTCTTGAGCGCGGGCCGGGGCGGCGGCGCGCCGAGCCGCGGGCTCGACGTCGGATCGGACCCGCGGTTGCCGGCGGGCCGAAGCCCGTCGACCTCGCTCAGAAGATCTCGAACAGCCCCGCGCCGCCCATGCCGCCGCCGATGCACATCGTCACCACGCCGTACTTCGCGCCGCGCCGCTTGCCCTCGACCAGGATGTGGCCGGCCATCCGCGCGCCCGACATGCCGTAGGGGTGGCCGATCGAGATCGCGCCGCCCGAGACGTTGAGTTTGTCGTTCGGGATGCCGAGCTTGTCGCGGCAATAGAGCACCTGCACCGCGAACGCTTCGTTCAGCTCCCAGATGCCGATGTCGTCCATCTTCAGGCCGTGCTTGGCCAGCAGCTTGGGCACCGCGAAGACCGGTCCGATGCCCATCTCGTCCGGGTCGCAGCCGGCGACCATCATGCCGCGGAAGACGCCCAGCGGCTTCAGGCCGCGCTTCTCGGCCTCCTTGGCCTCCATCAGCACCATCGCGGACGCGCCGTCGGAGAGCTGCGACGCGTTGCCGGCGGTGATGAAGGCGCCTTCCTTGACCCGTTGGCCGTTCTTGAACACCGGCTGCAGTTTCTGAAGGTCGGCGAGCACGGTCTGCGGACGATTGCCCTCGTCGAGCTTGAGCGTGACCTGCTTCTTCGAGGTCTCGTTGGTCTGCTTGTCGGTCACGAGCATCGTCGTGGTCGTCGGTGCGATCTCGGCCTCGAAACGACCTTCGGCCTGCGCCGCGCCGGTACGCTGCTGCGACTGCAGCGCGTACGCGTCCTGCGCCTCGCGGCTGACGCCGTAGCGCTCGGCGACGACCTCGGCGGTCTCGAGCATCGACATGTAGGTCTGCGGAAGGTTCGCGACCAGCCACGGATCCTGGCCACGGAAGCGGTTGATCTTGTCGTTCTGCACCAGCGAGATCGATTCGACGCCGCCGCCGATCGCGACCTGCATGCCGTCGTACATGATCTGCTTGGCCGCGGTCGCGATGGCCATCAGACCCGACGAGCACTGGCGGTCGATCGTCATGCCGGGCACGGTGACCGGCAGGCCGGCGCGCAGCAGCGCCTGGCGCGCGACGTTGCCGCCGGTCGAGCCCTGCTGCAGCGCGCAGCCCATGATCACGTCCTCGATCTCGGTCGGGGCGATGCCGGCGCGCTTGACCGCGTTCGCGATCGCGTGGGCGGCGAGTTCCTGCCCCTGGGTGTCGTTGAAGGCGCCGCGATAGGCCTTGCCGATCGGCGTGCGGGCGGTGGAAACGATGACGGCTTCACGCATGGAAATGTCCTTTGTCCGTTGAGCGGGTGTCTGTTCGGCGCGGGGCCGCTTACTTCATGTCCTGGAACCGCTTGCCCTCGGCGGCCATCCGCTCGAGCAGCGGCGAAAGGGAGAACGCCGGGCCGAGCCGCGGTCCGTATTCCTTGAGCTTCGCGACGACGTTGGCCAGGCCGACCGTGTCGGCGTAGAACATCGGGCCGCCCCGATACACCGGCCAGCCGTAGCCGTTGATCCAGACGATGTCGATGTCCGAGGCGCGGATCGCGATGCCCTCGTCGAGGATCTTCGCGCCCTCGTTGATCATCGGGTACACGCAGCGCTCGAGGATCTCCTGCTGCGTAATCGAGCGCGGGGTCACGCCCTTCTTCGCCATGAAGTCCTTGATGATCTTCTCGGTCACCGGCGACGGCTTCGCGGTGCGCTTCTCGTCGTAGTCGTAGTAGCCGGCACTGGTCTTCTGGCCGCGCCGGTCCATCTCGCAGAGCACCTCGCGCACCGTCGAACTCTTCGAGGTCTCCTTGGACCAGCCGATGTCCAGGCCCGCCAGGTCCGACATCGCGAACGGTCCCATCGGCAGGCCGAAGTCGTAGAGCACCTTGTCGATGTCCCAGGGCATCGCGCCCTCCAGGATCATCGACTGCGCCTGCAGCGTGCGCGCGTACAGGATCCGGTTGCCGATGAAGCCCGGGCACACGCCGGACAGCGCGGCGATCTTGCCGATCTTCTTGGCGATGCCCATCGCGGTCGCGATCACCGGCTTGGAGGTCTTCGCGCCGCGCACCACCTCGAGCAGCCGCATCACGTTGGCCGGCGAGAAGAAGTGCATGCCGATCACCGCCTCGGGGCGCTTGACCGCGGTGGCGATCTCGTTGACGTCGAGCGCCGAGGTGTTGGTGGCGAGCACCGCGCCGGGCTTGACGATCGCGTCGAGCTTTCCGAACACCTCTTTCTTGATCGCCATGTTCTCGAACACCGCCTCGATCACCATGTCGCAGTCGGCGAGCGAGTTCAGGTCCAGCGTGCCGGTGAGCAGCGCCATGCGCTTGTCGACGTCTTCCATCGTCATCCGGCCGCGCTTGGCGGTGTTCTCGTAGTTCTTGCGGATCACCGACATGCCGCGGTCGAGCGCTTCCTGCTTGGTCTCGACCAGCGTCACCGGGATGCCGGCGTTGGCGAAGTTCATCGCGATGCCGCCGCCCATCGTGCCGGCGCCGATCATGCCGACCTTCTTGACCGGGACGGTGGGGGTGTCCTCGGGCACGTCCGGGATCTTCCAGGCCTGGCGCTCGGCGAAGAACACGTAGCGCTGGGCCGCGGACTGCGTGCCCTGCATCAGCTCCATGAAGAGCTTGCGCTCGACCTTCATCCCTTCGTCGAAGGGCAGGTTCACCGCGGCCTCGATGCAGCGGATGTTGAACTCGGGCGCGTCGAACCCGCGGAACTTGCGCGCGTTGGCCTTGCGGAACTCGGCGAAGATCTCCGGCGTGGCGCGGGCGGCGACGACCTTCTCGTCGGACTCCCGCACCTTCTTCAGCGGGCGGCTTTCCGAGACGACGCGTTTCGCGAACGCGATCGCGCCGGCGCGCAGTTCGCCCTCGGCCACCAGCTCGTCGACCAGGCCCATCGCCAGGCACTGCTTGGCGCCGACGTGCTGGCCCGAGGTGACCATTTCCATCGCCTTCTGCGCCCCGACGATGCGCGGCAGGCGCTGCGTGCCGCCGGCGCCCGGCAGCAGCCCCAGCTTGACTTCCGGCAGGCCGCACCTGGCCGACGGAACGGCGACGCGGTAGTGGCAGCACAGCGCGACTTCCAGGCCGCCGCCCAGCGCGGTGCCGTGGATCGCGGCGATCACCGGCTTGGCAGCGTTCTCGATCGCGTTCTGCGCCTCGGCCAGGCTCGGTGCCTGCGGCGGCTTGCCGAATTCGGTGATGTCGGCGCCGGCGATGAAGGTGCGGCCGGCGCAGATCAGCACGACCGCCTTGACTTCCGGCATCGCGACCGCCTTCGTCACATTGGTCAGGATTGCTTCCCGCACCTTCTGGGAAAGCGCGTTCACCGGCGGCGAATCGATCGTGAGAATGGCGATGTCGCCCTCGACGGCCAGGCTGGCCACGGTTGATGCGCTGCTCATTTGTGCTCCCTGTGTGCTGAATTGTTCGGCCGGCCCCGCCGACCTGCCGTCGTGCATCGGGGCGGTGGAATCCGCCATTTTCGACTAAACACCCGCGATGCGCGAATCCGGGCGGCGGAAAACGGTCTGCGCAGGACCCGGCCACGCGCCCGGCGGCGTTTGCCGGCGGGCTGCGCGCACCGACGCTGCCGCATAATCGGGGCCATCACTCGAACAGAGGACCGGAGCCCATCGTGACCATCCGCCGGCTGCTGATCGCCAATCGTGGCGAGATCGCCATCCGCATCGCGCGAGCGGCGGCCGAGCTGGGCATCCGGAGCGTGGCGGTGCACTCGGAGGACGACGCGCGCGCGCTGCACGTGCGCAAGGTCGACGAGGCGCGGCCGCTGAGGGGCGCCGGCGCTGCCGCCTACCTCGACATCGAACAGTTGCTGACGGTCGCCAGGCAGGCAGGCTGCGACGCGGTGCACCCGGGTTACGGCTTCCTCAGCGAGAACGCGCGCTTCGCGCGCCGCTGCGCCGAGGAGGGACTGGTGTTCGTCGGACCCGCCCCGGAGGTGCTCGAGCTGTTCGGCGACAAGGCGAAGGCGCGCGAGCTCGCCGCCCGGCAGGGCGTGCCGGTGATCGCCGGGACGAACGGACCGACGGGGCTGGAGCAGGCGCGGGCGTTTCTCGCGTCGCTAGGCGACGGCGGCGCGATGATGATCAAGGCGCTCGCGGGCGGCGGCGGCCGCGGAATGCGCGCGGTGACCCGGCCGGCCGACGTCGACGAGGCGTGGACGCGCTGTCGGTCGGAGGCGCTGGCCGCTTTCGGCGAACCGGACGTGTACGTCGAGCGCCTGATGCCGGCGGCGCGTCACATCGAGATCCAGATCCTCGGCGACGGCAGCGGCGCGGTCAGTCACCTCTGGGAGCGCGAGTGCAGCCTGCAGCGTCGCCACCAGAAGATCGTCGAGATCGCGCCGAGCCCGACGCTGACAGCGGCGCTGCGCGAGCGGCTCTGCGCGGATGCGGTGCGGATGGCGCGCGCGGTGAACTACCGCGGGCTGGGAACCTTCGAGTTCCTGGTCGACGCGTCGGCGGACGCGGTCGACCCCGGCTACGCGTTCATCGAGGCCAATCCGCGGCTGCAGGTCGAGCACACCGTCACCGAGATGGTCACCGGCGTCGATCTGGTGCAGGCGCAGCTGCGGATCGCGGGAGGCGACACGCTGGCCGGCCTCGGTCTGGAGCAGGCGCGAATCGCGCCTCCGGTCGGCCACGCGATCCAGTTGCGCATCAACATGGAGACGATGGGCGACGACGGTCACGCGCGCCCCGCCGGCGGCACGCTGTCGACCTTCGAGCCGCCCTCCGGGCCCGGGGTGCGGGTCGACGCCTTCGGCTACGCCGGCTACACGACCAGCCCGAACTTCGACTCGCTGCTCGCCAAGCTCGTCGTCCACTCGCCCGCCGGAGGCTTCGCCTCGCTGCTCGCGAAGGCCGACCGCGCGCTCAGCGAGTTCGGCATCCTGGGCGTCGCGACGAACAAGGTGCTGCTGCACGGCCTGCTCAAGCATCCGGACGTTGCCGGCAACCGTGTGACGACCGGCTTCGTCGAGGCGCGGATCAGGGAGATCCTGTCCGGCGGGCGCGACGCGCATCGCGAGCTCTACTTCACCGAGCCGCACGCGGGAGGCGCGGCGCAGGACGTCGCGGCCGAAGTGGCAGCGATCGCGCCGGAGAACACGGTGCCGGTGGTCGCGCCGATGCAGGGCACGGTGGTGTCGGTCGAGGTGGGCGAGGGCGACACGGTGCACGCGGGGGCGACGATCGCGGTGCTCGAGGCAATGAAGATGGAGCACCTGGTCGCGGCCGAGGTCTCGGGGGTCGTGCGCAAGGTGGTCGCGGTGCGCGGCGAGACGCTGTTCGAGGACCAGCCGATCGTTTTCGTCGAGCCGGGCGAGGTGGCGCACGCGATCGACGGACAGGGCGGCGACGTGGAACTGGACGCGGTGCGGCCGGACCTCGCGGAAGTCCGCGACCGGCACGCGCGCGGACTCGACGCGGCGCGGCCCGAGGCGGTCGCGCGGCGGCGCAGGACCGGCCAGCGCACCGCGCGCGAGAACGTCGCCGATCTCGTCGACGAAGGCAGCTTCGTCGAATACGGTGCGCTCGCCGTCGCGGCACAGCGCACGCGGCGCTCGCTCGACGACCTGATCCGCAACACGCCGGCCGACGGGATCGTCATCGGCGTCGGCACGGTCAACGCCGCGCATTGCGCGCCCGAGCAGGCGCGCTGCATGGTGCTCGCCTACGACTACACGGTGCTCGCAGGCACCCAGGGCTGGCAGAACCACTACAAGACCGACCGGGCGCTGCGGCTCGCGCATCAGTGGCGCATTCCGGTCGTGCTGTTCGCCGAGGGTGGCGGCGGACGGCCGGGCGACGTCGACAAGCAGGG
>Ga0316188_10001047_pt1 | contig 12965 bp, 10 predicted proteins | sample Phiworburrow1_MG_FD_204933 | JGI IMG/M metagenome (GOLD analysis project Ga0316188, IMG submission 204933) | Coastal sediment microbial communities from Maine, United States - Phippsburg worm burrow 1 | ecosystem: Environmental > Aquatic > Marine > Coastal > Sediment | place: USA: Maine...
TTTTTGATAAAGCCCTCACGATACTTAACATTCAGGTGATAGGCCACCTCTAACGCTGTGCTGCGGCTGGTGTCTGGGATAGGAATAACGACGTCGATATCATGATTGGGTTTTTCACGCAGGATTTTTTGTACCAGCGTCTTCCCCATACGTAAACGTGCTTTATAGACAGATACGCCATCGATAATAGAATCTGGACGCGCGAAATAGACGTACTCGAAAATACAAGGAGACAGTTGTGGTTTTTCAGCACACTGCTTACTGAAAAACTCACCCTTTTCACTAATAAAGATAGCCTCTCCGGGCGCCACATCACGCACCAGTTCGAAACCTTGCGCCTGCAGCGCGACACTCTCAGAAGCTACCATGTAATCGTCACCATATTTGGTCTTACGAATACCATAGACCAGTGGGCGAATACCATGGGGGTCACGAATAGCCAGGATCCCTTTACCGACCACCATGGCTATGACAGCATAGCCGCCCTTGCATCGCCGGTGGATCGCTGACACTGCAGTGAAAACATCTTCGTGATTAAAAATTGGTTTAGCATTTAACTGTAATTCATGCGCAAAGATATTGAGCAATGCCTCAGTGTCGGAATCCGTATTCAGATGCCTTAAATCAGACTGAAAAAGATCTTCTTTTAATTTTTCGGTATTCGTCAGATTACCATTATGTACCAGTGAGATACCGTAAGGTGAATTCACATAAAGTGGTTGTGCTTCTGCGGATGATGCGGTTCCTGCCGTCGGGTATCTAACATGGCCGATACCCATTTTTCCGTGCAGACGTTCCATGTGCTTTTTGAAAAACACATCTCGAACCAGGCCATTAGCCTTACGCATATAAAAGCGACCGTTTTCACAGGTCGTTATACCTGCTGCATCCTGACCACGATGCTGCATGACTGAGAGGGACTCATACAGGTCGAGATTCACTGCGCTATGCGCAACTATACCGGCAATACCACACATATAATGTTTCTCTTTATGGTGCAGGTTGATTAGAAAGACTAAAGTCATCCGGGATATATTCCTGAATTACAATAGCGGTGCTTTCAAACCATTGTAATAAGACCGATGATTGCCACCAGTCAGTTTCAGGTAAGGGTGTCATGCCACCGATGACGACAAATACGATAATGATTAATCCGCCTCGTAAGACGCCAAAGGCGACTCCGAATATTCGGTCGGCGCCTGATAGACCTGTTTTTTTCACCACCTGGCTAACCAGCATGTTCACCAGACCTCCGACCATCAAAGTCAAAACAAACAGCACACCAAATCCTACTGCCTGTCGTACGGCTTCAGATTCAATACTACTCGGCAAGGCCATCGCCAGCTTAGGGGCAAATGTCGCTGCCAGCCAGATTGCAATAATCCAGGTGGCCAGTGATATCGCCTCTTTGACAAATCCTCGCATTAAACTGAACAGAGCGGACAGGAAAATTACAAAAATAACGACTATATCTACGACTGTCATAGGAGCCACGTGTTTTTATTTAAAGACGGCATTATACGCCTTTGCCGACATAGTGAAAACGCATACTGAAAACGCATTACTTATTATTTTCGTATTCAGAATCTTCAAAATCAGGGGTGATTTACGATGTAGCCGTCTATTTTCTGAGATTTTTTGATATCGGTTTTTATTTTTTCCAGAACGCTATGCTCCAGCTCAGGGCCAACTTTCACCTTATAGCTGGTGTTGCCATTTGATACTTGTTTTTGTACAAAAGTCGTATAACCTGCTTTTTGCAGTTTATTGCGCATTTTTACTGCATTTTCATTGTTATCAAAAGTACCAACCTGTAAAGCAAAGGATTTGACAGGAATTTTCTGCGGTTGTACAGGATCTGATTCAATCTCGTCCTGCTGGATTTTTTTGATATCTTCCAGCGGAGTAGGAATTGGATCTGCAATCTTTTGTGTTAACGGTGGAAAATCAGGTTTATCCTTGATTTCAATATCCTGAACCTGTCGTTTTTTATAGCCGGAACCATCAAGTAAAGCCGGAATAAAAATGACTCCTAATGTGACAAGAACGATGGCACCAACAATGCGTTGCTGTAAAGACGGTTCCATTAATTTATCAACTCCACAGCGTCATCACTCAACCCGGTAAAAAAATGCATTGCTTCAGCAACAGTGTAGAACGAACCAAAAATAATAATACGGTCATTTTCATCAGCTTTCGACAGCACCAGCCTGCAGGCATCTGTAATCGTCTTTGCCAACAGTACTGTATCACTCAATATTGTACACTGATTTAGCAGTGATTCACCCTGCATTTCATCTGCAGTTGCAGTATTCATTATCGATTTTCCTGGCGGCAGAATACTTGCCGGTATGTTTTTGAGCATATACTGTAAAGATGCGCCACGTGTTATTTTTTCCAGCCCGGCGAAACACCAGAAGTCTATCTCCGCAGAGATGCTAGTCAGCACCCCTTTTATATCTTTATCGGACAGCATCGCCACAATCGCCCAGGTTTTACTTTTCGAGTTCGATTGATTCGTAAACTGTATCAATTTTATCTGCGTCGCTAACGCCTGAGCTGCCTGCATATTATGTGCGACATCAACGTAAACCTCTGGTTTTGAATGCACTAGCTGAAATCGGCCTGGCAGTCGTATGTTTGTTAATGCTGCTGGTAACGCCTGTATCAATGGATTATTTATCTGTCGCTCAGATGCAGGAAACAACAGACCTTTTGCCTGGAGTGTTAGCAAAGCCATAATGGCGGTGGCAGCATTTGATTTTTGAAACTCGCCTACCAACGATGGTCTGGGCAAGTTACTGAACTCACCGTAACTACTTTTCAACGTCCAGCGGCCGCCGTGATCCAGGCCATGTCCAGCAAAATTGAGATCATCATTAACGACATCATAATCACGCCCTGCCAGGATAAATACACAGTGCAATTCATCAGCATGTCTGAGGACACTATCCGGAACTTCGCGCTCATTACATATCACCGGTTTTTCAGCACGAAAAATACCGGCTTTTTCATAACCGATAGATTCTCTGTCATCACCTAACCAGTCGATATGGTCTATCGCAACCGACGTCAGCACACTAATGTCAGAATCCATGATGTTCACCGCGTCCAGTCGGCCACCAAGACCCACTTCCAGAATGACCAGATCAGGTTCTGCCATGAAAAAGATATCGATTGCAGCGAGCGTACCGAACTCAAAATAAGTAAGCGCACTATCAGCGCGCGCCTGATCGATGCGCTCAAACGCTTCACATAAAGAATTGTCATCGATTGCCAGACCGTTTATTTTAATACGTTCGTTATATTGAAAAATATGAGGTGAGGTATAACTGCAGACTTTCATACCCGCAGCAATTGCGATCGCTTCGAGCATGGCAACAACAGAACCTTTGCCATTGGTGCCGGCTACGGTAATAAGTGGACAGTTAAAAGAGGTAGATAAGCCTGCCTGTTTTAATACGCTAGAAACGCGCTCCAGACCCAGATCAATTTCAGCCGGGTTTAGACTTTCCTGCCAATGAAGCCAGTCGTCAAGACAATCAAATCGCATTAAAAAAGTGTGTTACAAAAATTGATATTAGCGAAAACGCCATCACGAACCTGGGGTAAACCCGGTTTAACCCAAGGCAGTTCAGGCGTCTTCCCTGTTTATTAAACCCAGGACGAAATGATAAATTCGATATTAAAGTATCTGTACCGCTGGTTTATTTGACAACATCAAGATCAAGCTGGCAATACGGTCACGTAAATCACGACGATCGACAACCATATCAATAGCGCCGTGCTCAAGTAAGAACTCGCTACGCTGAAAACCTTCAGGTAATTTTTCTCGTACAGTCTGTTCGATCACACGCGGCCCTGCAAAACCGATTAACGCTTTCGGTTCTGCGATGTGGACGTCGCCCAACATCGCAAAGCTGGCGGAAACACCGCCCATGGTTGGGTCTGTTAATACAGATATGTAAGGTATGCGATTATTCGCCAATTTAGCCAGAACAGCACTTGTTTTTGCCATCTGCATCAATGAATACAATGCTTCCTGCATACGTGCTCCACCCGAGGCAGAAAAGCAGATAAACGGTATTTTATCTTCCAGTGCAGTTGTTGCTGCCCTGAGAAAACGCTCACCAACAACCGAGCCCATAGATCCGCCCATGAAACGAAAATCAAACGCAGCAACGACTACAGGTACACCTTTCAATTTACCTTTAAGAGCGATCAGCGCGTCTTTTTCCCTGGTGTTCTTCTGTGCCTGCAATAAGCGATCTTTATATTTTTTAGTGTCTTTAAACTTCAACTTATCAAATGGAGCCAGACTTGCGCCAATTTCCTCTGTCGGAGAGTCATCGAGAAACATTTCTATGCGTTTACGACCATAAATGCGCATATGATGATTACACTTAGGGCACACATCCAGATTACGTTCCAGCTCAGCGCGATAGAGAACGGCGTTACAGGAAGCACATTTTGTCCATAAACCTTCGGGTACACCACGTTTTGTGCTGCTATCGGTTCTAATGCTCGTTGGCATTAATTTTTCAAACCAGCTTAAACTCATTTATAAATACCTGTGGAAGTATGGTTATAGATACAAATAATAATCAGTTCCGAAGCATCCTCTAGATCAATTTATTTCAGCCATCCATCGCTTTGCGCATTGCGGAAAGCACATCACTAATTTCTTTAATTATTATAGACCTTTCTTCTTCGGTTTTCCCGTCATTTAGCGTCATTTTTTTAACAATTACGCTTCCTACGACGACTGCGTCTGAACAGGCGGCAACTTTTGCCGCTGATGCCGCATCACTGATGCCAAAACCAACACCAATCGGAAGATCGATAAATCGTTTGATTTCAGCCACTTTCTCCTTGACACTGGCAACATCCAGTGTGGCAGCACCGGTCACCCCTTTCAGCGAAACATAATAGACAAAACCACTGGCCATTTCCGCCAGTTTCTTGATGCGCGCTTCTGTACTCGTCGGCGCGAGCAAAAAGACAGGGTCGAGCCCCTGTGATTTCAATGCGGGCACATAATCATCTGCTTCAATCGGAGGCATATCAACGGTGATCACACCGTCTATGCCGCTTGCCGCGGCCTGCTCGGCAAAGGCCTGATAACCCATGACTTCAATCGGGTTGAGATACCCCATGACGATGATAGGCGTTTTATCATCCTGTTTACGAAATTCCTTAACCATGGAGAACACATCATGCAAACTGGTATGGTGAGCCAGTGAACGCTCCGCGGCAGCCTGAATGACCGGACCATCTGCCATAGGGTCGGAAAAAGGCGCTCCAAGTTCGATCACGTCTGCGCCAGCTGCAACCATGGCATGCATCAGAGGCAGGGTGATTTCAGGTGTCGGATCAGACGCCATCACATAAGGAATTAATGCTTTTTTTGAATTTGCTTTTAGTTCAGCAAAACGTTGTGTTAATCGACTCACTGTTACTCCGCTATAACTACATACTATAAACAACAAACCAGAGATGAGGTATCACAACTGAATGCCTTCAATACTGGCGATAGTATTAATATCTTTATCACCACGGCCTGACAGGTTGACGATGATGCGCTGCTCCGGTTTCATGGTGGCCGCCAGTTTCATTGCATGAGCCACTGCATGACTGGACTCTAACGCAGGAATGATACCTTCTATCTGTGTCAGGGTATGGAAGGCTGCAAGTGCCTCATCATCAGTCGCAGCAACGTAATTCACGCGGCCGATGTCTTTCAACCAGGAATGTTCAGGTCCCACACCAGGATAGTCGAGACCAGCAGAAACTGAATGTGTTTCAATGATCTGGCCATCATCATCTTCCATTAAATAAGTTCGGTTTCCATGAAGCACACCGGGACGACCGGCGCATAAAGGTGCGGCATGTTTTTTTGTATCGATACCCAAACCACCGCCTTCAACACCGTACATTGCGACAGTTTCGTCGCCGAGGAAAGGGTGAAATAAACCGATAGCGTTGGAGCCACCACCGACACAGGCAACCAGTGCATCTGGCAGACAGCCGCATTGCTGCTGCATTTGCGCTTTTGCTTCGCGACCAATTACTGACTGAAAATCACGCACCATGGCAGGATATGGATGTGGACCAGCGACGGTACCGATGATATAAAAAGTATCATCTACATTGGTTACCCAGTCACGCATCGCCTCATTAAGGGCGTCTTTCAACGTCTTAGAACCTGACTCAACGGATACCACTTTTGCGCCAAGCAATTTCATGCGATAGACATTAGGCGCCTGACGAACAATATCTTCTGCCCCCATATAAACCACGCATTCCATGCCAAACCGCGCCGCCACAGTCGCCGTAGCAACACCGTGCTGCCCTGCACCGGTTTCTGCAATAACGCGCTTTTTACCCATCATTCTGGCCAGCAGGCCCTGGCCGATAGTGTTGTTGATTTTATGTGCGCCGGTATGATTCAGGTCTTCACGTTTAAGAAAAATTTGTGCACCACCCACCTGCTGCGTTAATCGCTCTGCAAAATACAATGGACTGGGACGCCCCACATAATGCGCAAGATCGGCGTCAAACTGTGCCTGAAATACGGCATCCGTTTTGATACTTTCATAAGCATCGCGTAACTCGTCCAACGCCTGCATCAGGGTTTCCGAAGCAAATATGCCGCCATAGATACCAAAATGTCCGCGCTCATCAGGCATCGACGAATAATCGATTGGGCCTGGTTTAGCATTTATCTCTAATTTTTCTTTCAACTGTGTCATAACAATACTCATGCAAAAACTTATGGAGCCGGGAACAGCAAGATTAGTTCCCTGATTCACGTAACCCAATGACTGCTGCTTGTCTGCTGCATAACCTGACTCATTAAGCGCGCAACTTTTTCTTTATCTTTAATACCGGGGGCACTCTCTACACCACTGCTGACATCAACGGCAAAGGGATGCACCATCTCGATTGCCAGTTTCACGTTATCCGGTGTTAAACCGCCAGCCAGCACTATCGGCTTTTCAATTTTAGCGATAGAAGACCAGTCAAATGTCTCACCTTTGCCGCCAGCCTGCCCTGGCGCATGTCCATCTAATAACAATGCTTTTGCGGAGTGATATCTCTCTGCACTGGTGAGCAGATAATCCACATTATTTTCAGGACCCTTCATGCCCAGCGCTTTTATGTAGGGCCGATCAAATTGTTCACAAAAATCAGCATCCTCACTACCATGAAACTGGATGAGGTCGATCTCAACTTGTTGCAATACGGCACGAATAAACTGCGCGTCCGCATCTTTAAAGAGTGCCACACAGCTGACAAATGCCGGGATGCTCTGACTGATTTCAGCTGCCTGTGAGACACTTACAAATCGCGGGCTTTTTTCATAAAACACCAAACCGATCGCATCCACCCCGGCATCGATCACAACCTTAGCGTCCTCACAACTCGTAATACCACAAATTTTAACACGTGTACGCATAAATATTTATTAAGAATCAGCTTATATTGGGCAACCAGCCACTGTCAGGCAGGCCGTGTTCTTCGGGGTATTGTACATTAACCAGGTACAGTCCGGCGGCCGATGCCGTCATACCTGCGCGTCTCCTATCCTTTCCCTGCAGAACTTCTCTCATCCACTCCACCGGCTGCTCACCACGCCCGATGACCATCAAGGTTCCCATGATGTTTCTTACCATATGATGCAGAAAGGCATTAGCCTTGATATCCAGTATCACGTAGTCACCATCGCGTTTGACACTGATTTTTTGCATGTCACGAACGGCATGTTTCGCCTGACACTGTGATGAGCGAAAAGCTGAAAAATCATGTTCCCCCAATAATAATTGGGCCGCATCATGCATAGTATTTTCATTTAATGACTCAAATGACCATGCCACATTATGCTGAAAAACAGCTGAACGTACTTTTCGGTTAAACAAAATGTAGCGGTAACTACGTGAAGTTGCACTGAAGCGCGCACTGAATGTGTCTTCTACCTGACGCACCCAGTGAATCGAAACATCACGAGGTAAATTCGTATTACCCCCCAGCATCCATGCCTTTAGTTCACGCTGTACTTCAGTATCGAAATGGACCACCTGTCCAGTAGCATGAACACCGGTATCGGTTCTCCCTGCACAGGTAAGTCTTATGGCTTCATTGGCAACTTTCGATAATGCTTTTTCCAGTTCACCTTGCACCGTACGAGTGCCAGTTGACTGCAATTGATAACCGTTAAATAAGCTTCCATTGTACTCGATACCCAAAACAATCCTCTGTTTAGCAGCGGGTTGCTCACCAGCAGACTGTTCGATCTGTGCAATATTTTCAGATTGTAAATTGTTCTGCTGAGACATAAATACATTTAGTGTTTACAAAAATAAAAAGCGCCAGCCTGAAAACAGACTGACGCTTGGTATTTTACAGAAGTTTGAAAAGATGTATTTATCGGAAAAGCTGATTTAGCCCAGCTTTGACATTAATTCATTGGCTTCCTCTTTTTGCTCATCATTACCTTCGGCAAGCACTTCTTCGAGGATACCGCGTGAACCATCATGATCTCCCATATCAAGGTATGCACGCGCCAGATCCAGCTTGGTGCTGATCTCATCGACATCATCCAAAGATGATAAATCAAAATCTTCCTCATCCGTTAATTCACCATAAGAATCGGAAGATGTTGCAGCAACTTCTACCTTTTCAGCGGACGCCACAGTATCATGTTCTTCACCAAAACCCATATCCAGTGAATCGTCTTCCAGAGACTCTGCTTCCTCTGACAAATCTAATGAGACATCTACTTCAACTTCAGCAGCCGTTGAATCATCTTCCAGACCAAAATCGATATCACCAAGGTCCGTGATCTCATCAGCAGCGGCTTCTGCCTCATCATCCAGTCCAAGATCAACATCACTCAGCTCTATGCTTTCTTCTTCATCAGCTGACGTTTCTTCCTGAATATCAATATCCAGTTCTGACGCATCAATATCCAACGAAAATTCATCTTCTGCAAATGAAGCTTCTTCTACAGCACCGGTATCGCTTAAATCGAATTCAAGCTCATCGAGCTCATCGATCTCATGAACTGACGAATCATCCTCGTCCAACGCATCACCAGTTGTGTCATTGAAATCCGGTAAATCAAGTGGCTCTTCGCCCAGACCTAAATCCATATCAGTAGCGGCATCATTATCTATAACTTCATTTGCAGCTTCATCGATACCCAGATCTAAATCCATTTCTGGTGCAGCTGGTGCAATCGAACCGACATCTAGATCACCAACCATACCGCCCTGAAACATAGGATTATCTGCACATAAATCCTGTCCCATAACCATCACTTTTTTCCATGCCGGTGCATCATCACTCGCTGCACGTTTCCTGATCTCACTAGCAACTTCAACAAACGCTTCAGCATTTTTACTGGCATAATGCGTTTCAGCCAGTTTCACCCGGTAATCGTCACGTTCAGGATTATTCGCAATAGCCTGTGTCAGCAATTCTTCTGCCTGTTGATAAATACCATATGCAAGGTAAACATCCGCTTCTGCAATGACATCATCACGCGACTCATCATCATGTGCTGCTGCAGAAGAATCTCCCCCTGTGATTACCTTGTCTTCTGTAGTGTCCAGAATCGTTGTTGCAGCAGAATCAATATTATTTTTTGACACTTCACTGCCAGCTGACTTATCTCCCGCCAGAGACTCGACCACGACTTCTTCAACATCTGAGGCTGTTCCTGCAATATCATCAGCCAGGTTTTCAAGGTCATCGAAACCGGTTCCCATTACTGGCATGCTGGTCTCTGTAGCTGCTTTACGGCGTTTGATAATCAATCCGATCAGAGCAGCGATCAGTAACAGGCCGCCACCAGCTGCGGCAAGCAGCATTGGATCACTAAGCAGCCTGGTTAATGGATCATCTGATGGCTGTTCTACTACTTGAGGTTCAGCAGTAACGTCACTTTCATCAGCAGCTGTTTCACCCTGCTCAGGCATTTCAGTCGTGCCTTCATCAGCCATACTTGCAGCCGCATTTTCCGCTGCGCCTTCATCTATAAATACGGCATCTTCGCTAACAACTTCTTCAGTGCTCTCTGCGGTATCTGCTGCCATTTCAGCAGCAGCCTCTTCATTAGCTAATCCCGTAGATTCTGCATCAAGAGATTCTCCCATGCCCTTTTCTAGGGCAGGCTCATCAGTTAAATCATCCGGCTCAGCCTGTAGTCCTGCTAACTCATCAGGAGTAGGCGAGCCAAGTGACTGGACCTCAGATAACCCTTCATCATCAATCGATAACATGCCTTTCATCTTGTCGACATGTTGCTCCAGTGTACTGACTCTCTGTTGAAGCGCTTCTTTCTCAACACGCTCGGTCTCAACACGCTCTCTGGCCAAAGCCAGCTCAGCACGCAGTTCCTGTGCGGTCATTTTCGTAGGATCTTTGGCACTCATGGTAGAAGCACCAGAGCCCGCACTTACAATTTCTAAATACGCATCAGCAGACGCAGCATCCACACCTTCACCTGCAGCGTCAGTCTCTGTCATCACATCAGAAGGCATCGCCGAAACGGGTTGCCCTGCTGACAGGGACTGCTGATACTGACGCCAAAGTGCCGCCTGCTCGCGAACCATGGCACGGGCATCCGCCTGATTGATAGAAGCAATCTGGTCATAATCAGGAAGACGTAAGATGTAGCCGCGTTTTAATCCGTTAATATTTTCATTGATGAACGACTCCGGATTAGCCCGTAGCATGGCAATCATCATCTGTTCGACAGAGATACTCTGATCTGGACGCATTGCATCAGCCAGGCTCCAGGCAGTATCACCTGATTTAATTCTATAGGATCCTGGCGGTTGATTAATTGATGTTTGTTGTTGCACCATCGGCGCTGGTATAAAAGCCGTATTTGCTGGCGCCTGCCCCATTGAATCAGGCTGTGGTTGCGGTCTTGCAGACACTGAACTCGCTGCTGCACCCGACGAAAAAACTGGAACTACATTCATTGCTCCGCCCGAAACGGGGCGAAAACCAGTGTTATCTGACACCCCTGCACTTTGATTGTCTTGTGCTGAAGTGGTATTTGCTGACTGAGACATAAAGACCGGCGGATCCAGCAAAACGGTATATTCACGCAGTAGATGACCGTTTGGCCAGTCCACTTCAATCAGGAAATTTAAAAACGGTTCACGAATGGGGCCACTTGAAGTAATGATGATATGAGGCGCCCCATCGATCACAACCGACTTAAAGCGTAAATCATTAAGCTCATAAGGCCGGTCTAAACCAGCACGCAGGAACTCCTTTCGCGAGGCTAGTTTAACGATGATAGTTTCGGTGTCTTCAGGCGAAGCAGACAGTATTTCGATATCTGCATTCAACTGCTGGTTAAGCGCTGAATTAACTTCGATTTCACCCAATCCCAGGGTAAAACCCTCATTAGGTAAAAACAATGCCCCGGCTATCAAGGCCCCAAGCAATTTACGAGCTGGCAATTTACGCACTGGTGAGTCCCCTATTCATCCTGTCGCCACCTGCCAAGTGCATCAATAAGATACAGCTGAGACAGATATCAACCACTATTTATTCTTATTATTCAGCTTTAAATGCAGATATTTCAATTAGTTAAGAATCTCTCTTCAGGCTCGTATTGCCACAATTCAGATGAAATTTAACAAAACCCTGCGACGCTAAAGCTTGTTATTAACAATACACTTTAAGTGTGCAGATATAACTATAGGTTATAAATATTGTTTTATCAAAATCTCAGCAATTTGCACGCTATTTAATGCAGCACCTTTTCGTACATTATCGGAGACGATCCACATATCCAGCCCCTTTTCATGCGAAATATCTTCACGTATTCGACCGACATATGATGCATCATGATTCGCACCTTCAGTCACGGCAGTCGGATAACCACCGTTCTTGCGTTCATCAACCACCTGTACACCGGGAGCTTTTAATAATAATTCCCTAGCTTGCTGCGCAGTGATTTTATCCCTGGTTTCGATGTGAACCGCTTCGGAATGACCATAGAAGACAGGTACGCGAGCTGCCGTGGGATTGACCATGATGTTTTCATCTTCAAAAATCTTGCGCGTCTCCCAGACCATCTTCATTTCTTCTTTGGTGTAACCATTATCCATAAAAACATCAATCTGCGGTATCACGTTAAAGGCAATCTGTTTCGGATAAACATTGCACTCAATGGCTTTGGCGTTAAGCAGCTTCACAGTCTGATCCGCCAGCTCTTCAATTGCTTCTTTACCAGTACCCGATACCGCCTGATAGGTAGCAACATTAATCCGCTTGATTCCAACCGCATCATAGATGGGTTTCAATACAACCAGCATCTGGATGGTAGAACAGTTCGGGTTCGCAATGATGCCACGGGATTTGTAATTGGCGATGGCATGTGGATTAACCTCTGGAACCACCAGCGGAACATCATCGTCATAACGAAACTGTGAAGTGTTATCTATCACCACACAACCGGCAGCAGCAGCTTTTGGCGCATAAACTTCGGAGATAGAAGCACCCGCTGAAAACAGTCCGATCTGTGCCCTGGAAAAATCGAACGTATCCAGATCCTGTACGACCAACATTTTATCACCAAACGCTACGCGTTTACCGGCAGAGCGGCTGCTGGCGAGTGCAAAAACTTCACCGACAGGAAATTTACGTTCCGCCAGAATTGATAACATGGTTTCACCAACGGCACCAGTAGCACCAACCACCGCAACATTATATGTTTTACTCATAATTTCCTTTCGCTTAAAAAATCTAAATAATTATAATCATTATCTATCGCAGAGACATGGCGAATGAACAAGGAACTCTGCGCTTCCGCGCCTCAGCGTTAAAAATAGTTTTCTACAACTCGGCCAGAACCGCTTCACCCATTTCTACTGTACCTACTTGTTTACAGCCTTTCGCCATAATATCCGCTGTACGCAGCCCCTTGTCCAGCACACGAC
>Ga0316188_10001048_pt1 | contig 12953 bp, 9 predicted proteins | sample Phiworburrow1_MG_FD_204933 | JGI IMG/M metagenome (GOLD analysis project Ga0316188, IMG submission 204933) | Coastal sediment microbial communities from Maine, United States - Phippsburg worm burrow 1 | ecosystem: Environmental > Aquatic > Marine > Coastal > Sediment | place: USA: Maine...
TCGAGCTGGCGGTTACTCAAGGGCAGACGAATTTCCACGTAATCCACGGCATAAATTTTCGCCAGGGTGGTTCCCACGGACACGAACTGGCCGATGTCCACGTTCTGCTCCAGGATCCTGCCGGCATAGGGCGCTCGAATGACCGTGCGTTGCAGATCCACCTGGGCCCGTTCCAGTTGCGCCTCGGCGGATTGCAGCGCAGCCCTGGCCGCAGCGATCTGTGGTTTGCGCAGGCCCAGGTCCGGTGCCTGCTTGCCCAGCGACTCCCAGTCGTGTTTCACGACCTCGGCCAGGGCCAGCTCCTGCTCCATGGCCGCGCTCGCCTGCGCCACCTGGGCTTCAGCACTGGACAGGGCCAGCTCGAAATCCCGCGGCTCTATGCGCAGCAGTACATCGCCCCGTTCAAAGAAGCCGCCTTCACGAAAACTGGGCGACACTTCGATGACCCGGCCAGGCACCTGGGGAATCAGGGTGCTGCTCGTGCGCGGACGAACGGTGCCATCAGCGGTCACCATCACCTGGTAGTCGGTGCTTACCAGGCGAGTGGCCTCCACCGACAAGGGCACTACCGGAGGCGCTGTGCGCTCAGCCTGGGGCTTGCTGCTGATGATGGCTCGCCCGACAACAAGGGCAACAAGCACAACACCAACGGGCAGCAAGAATTTGAGCCTGGAATTGATCATGGATCATCCACTGGAATGACGGAACGCGTAATTTTGTATGAACAAGTGATGATTTCAAAGGTTTTCTTCGCACCCGGCGACCCGCAGCCAGCAAATACGCCGAAATTGAGGGGTTCGGAAAATTCGAATCATGCCCGCCAGCGGCCGGATTCCCTGACTGGCAAGAGCAATGGGTTTACACTTCAATGCTTCGCATTTTCGTACCGTCCGGATTCTCTGGGAGCAGCGTGATGAAGACCATTGTCGAGCCATTCAAAATCAAGATGGTCGAGCCCATCAAGGCCACAACAGCAGAGGAACGCGACGGTATGATCGCCGCTGCCCACTACAATCTGTTCAAACTTCGAGCTGAAGACGTGTTCATCGATTTGCTCACCGACTCGGGAACCAGCGCCATGTCCGCCGAAGCCTGGGCCGGCATTATGCGCGGCGACGAGTCATACGCCGGCGCCCGCAGCTGGTATCGCTTCGAAGATGCAGTGAAAGACATATTCGGCTTTCAGTACATCATCCCCGCTCACCAGGGGCGCGCCGCCGAGCGCATCCTGTTCAGCCTGACGGTAAAGGCCGGAAACGTCATCCCCAACAACACGCACTTTGATACGACCAAGGCGAACATCGAGTTCTTTGGTGGCAAGGCGGTAGACATCCCCTGCCCCGAGGCCCGTCAACTGGATCTCGATCATCCGTTCAAGGGCAATATGGAAATATCCGCCCTGGAAAAACTGGTAGCCGAGCACGGGCGCGAGAATATACCCATGATCATGCTCACCATCACCAACAATTCGGGCGGTGGTCAGCCGGTGTCCATGGCCAACATCAAGGACGTCAGCCGCATCGCCAGGGCCGCCGGCATTCCTTTCTATATCGATGCCTGCCGCTTCGCCGAGAACGCCTACTTCATCAAGCAAAGGGAAGCCGGCTACGAGAACGTCGCTGCGATTGATATCGCCCGGGAAATATTTTCCCACGCGGATGGCTGCACGATGTCGGCGAAAAAAGATGCCTTCGCCAACATCGGCGGTTTCCTGTGCACCAACGATGCCCAGCTGGCAGAAAGGGAAACCAATATCCTTATTCTGACCGAGGGTTTCCCCACCTATGGCGGCCTGGCCGGACGGGATCTTGAGGCCATTGCCGTGGGTCTGCACGAGATCCTGGACGAGCATTACCTGCATTACCGCCTGCTATCGACCAGTTATGTGGTCACGCACCTGAAGGATGCGGGGGTGCCGGTGGTATACCCGGCAGGCGGCCATGCAGTCTACATCGATGCGCAGCGATTCCTGCCACATATCCCGCCTCTCCAGTATCCCGGGCAATCCCTGTCCGTAGAGTTGTATCGCGAGGCGGGCATACGAGGTGTTGAGATCGGTACCGTCATGTTTGGTTCAGACCCTCATACCGGCAAGGAAACGCCTGCTCACTGGGATCTCGTGCGCCTGGCAATACCCAGGCGTGTGTATACGCAGAGCCACATGGATTACGTGGTAGAGGCGATCGGCAACGTGTGGGAACGTCGTGAGGCCATTCGTGGCATGCGTATTGTTGAGGCACCCGCCGTGCTGCGACATTTCAGCGCGAAGTTTGACTGGCTGTAGAGCGGCGGCAGCGCAAGGTTATCAACCTATCCTGCCTGGCTGCGGGCTGCAGATCTTAAGCACCTGCCCGTTGCAAGCGCTCCAGGGACAGACTGACCAGCGCCAGCGCCAGGCACAGGCCAGCCAGGGCAACAAGTGGCAGCACAAATGAACCGGAGACCTGGGCCAGGGCGCCAATGATCAACGGGCCCAGCACCCCACCCAACTCGCCGAATGTGAAAAACAGGGCGCCTGCCGGCGCCAGTTCGCTGCGCTGCATGTCCTGCGCCTCGGTCAGGCACAACAAGGTCAGCGGCCAAAAGGCGCTGCGTGCCACCCCTAGTAAAATCAGACCCAGGACCGTCCAGCCAAAACCGGACGCCGTAAGAAGCAGGGCCGCGACCGCTGCCAGCAGGAACAGCAGGATGAGCATGCGAGCGCGCCGACCGGGCGGGGTCACACGCGGCACGAGGATCGCGCCCAGTACCGTAATCGCTACCGGCAACGCCGCCCACAGACCGGCACTGGCCGCATTCATTCCGGCGCTGCGCAATATTTCCGGAATCCAGTTACTCAGCCCATGCATAAACAGGAATGACCCCGTTGCCAACAGCAACACCCTGCGTGCAGAGGGACGCTCCAGCAGCCGCAGATACTGTGCCCATTGCATGGCCCTCCCCGGCTCACGATCGGAGGGTCCGCGTGGACCCAGGCGGTATGCCACCACCCACCAGGCGCTGGCGGCGATTGCGGTCATGAGTGCATACACCAGCATGACCATGCGCCATTGATGACCGACCGCGGGCATGACCACGAGATTGGTCAGGGCCAGCCCCAGCATCGCGCCCACCGAGGGCCCGCTCATGTAAAAACCGGTGGCGGTGCCGCGCTCGCCGGGCGGAAACCAGTAATTCACCAGTTTCGGCGTGGAGATGGATATCAAGGGCACACCGAGCCCCAGCAAGGCCACCGCCAGGTACAAACTGGCATAGCCCTGCGCCTGGCCCCTCAGCAGGACCGACAGCGTGACGATCCAGGCGCCCAGGGTGACGCATCGGCGAAGACCGATCCTGTCGACCACGGCGCCCAGGGGCAGGGCCACGAGCATGTATAACAGTGGCCAGGCGCCCAGCACCGAACCCATGGCCACCAGGCTCAAATTCAGGTCCGCGGCCACCACGGATACCAGGGGCGCCATGCAGAACATGGACAGGCCGATACACACGTTGACCAGCCAGATACCTGCCAGCATCCACCATCGGCCAGGAAGGCTGGTTTCAGCCGTCACGAACAATCCCGGCTGGTCGGGCGGTCCGCTCAACCCAGTTCGCTTACGGCTCGCCAGGCCTGGTCTATCGCGGCATCAGTGTAGGCGAAGGCCTGGGCATCGGAATTGGCGATGCTGATACGACCGCATTGTGCCCGGCCGCGCACCCAGGGCTTATCCAGTTCCGATTGAAATACCGGATCCCACAGACTGTTGCCTTCATAGGCGTAGCCATGTGGCCAACGATTTACCGTGATCGCCTTGACGTCCCGGTCAAACTCAAATCCCCCATCGCCCAGCATGCGGGCAAGCTGCTCTCGAAGCTCCTGCTCAAAGTCATCAAAGCCCAGCGAGAGCAGCTTGCGTCTGCCGGCCTTGATCTTGTCCTTGCCTGCCACTTCCGGCGCATAAGGTACGTGCACCAGGTGCAGGAGCATAGGCTGGTCCGGCGCCGCAGGATGCTCATAGCCACCCATGGAGACTGGAAAATCCAGCGTCACCCTGCTGAAGAACGCGCCTGGCGCAGTGATTTCATACACACCCAGTCGTGCAAAGGCCTGCCAGTCGCGCAGCAGTACATTCACATATACCAGCGGTATCTTCGGCGCATACTGCAACGCCTCCCGCTGGGCCCCGGGCAGCTCGGGACATACATAGGGGATCACGCTGTTATAGCAGGCCAGGACACAGCCGTCGGCGGTTACACTGCGCGTCTTACCCTGCTCCAGGTAAACCAGTGAGACAGTCTTTCCATTTTCGGCGTTCGCCGCATGCACCACGGTACTGTTCAGACGTATGCGAACATCCTGGGCGGGCCTGTCCAACAGGTCATAGCGCAACCGACTGAGCACCGAGTCCTCCATGGACTGGCCTGGCAGCGCCCCGGGCACCAGTGCGCGTACCAGCAATCTTGCTATCGAGGCGTTGCCATCGGGGAAATGAAAAATGTAAGGTTCCTCGCCGTGCCTGGACGTGTCTTCGCGAATTGCATCCAGACCCGGAAAGAAGCCAGCCCAGCGCAGCACTTCATCGCAGGGCAAGTCGCGTATGCCATAACCCCAGAATGACAGTCCCTGGCGGTCAAAATACTGCACCAGGGAAGGGTCGACCCGAGCGATTTTCAACAGGAAATCTGCATAGCTGACACCGGACAGGCCGGCCCTGGCCTCGGTCTTGTCCTGGCCCTGGAAATAGTCCTCGTTTCCACTGTACAACCGTACCAGGTCTGCTCTGGCTCGTTCACTCAGCGGCGTGTCAGCAGCAAAGTCTTTCCAGCTACGCTCTTGCACCCCGCTTACAAGGCGATCTACACCGAAGGTTTCACGATCAAAGAAAATGCCCCTGCCCAGGCCCTTGCCAGGGTAAAAGTCCTGGTCAAAATACTGGTAAAACCTTTCCGTCCGAATGCCGATGTCGCGTAACAGGCGCTGCGCCTGGGCGCTGTAACTTGAAGGGGTATCAATCGACTGGGTTCCGCCATAGCCAATCAGCAAGCGACCGGCCTGGGTAAACTCGTTGCGCTTGGCGTGTCCCCCGATGTCGTCGTGGTTATCCAGTATCAGCACGCGGGCCCCGGGGTGCTCTTGCCGATAAAACCAGGCGGCTGACAAGCCGCTGATTCCTCCACCCACTACCACCAGGTCGTAGTGCTCATCACTGGCCGGTACGGGTCCTTGCCATGAACCTGCCGCCACCAGGGCGTGGGCATTTTCCCAGGCACCGTGGTGAGCGCCACGCATACCCGTGAGTTCAGGGGGATAATTCGCTGACCCTGTAACCGCAACCGGGGCCCCGAAAAGCTCTACCCATGGGCATAGCAGTCCACCGGTCAGGGCCACACGGGAGCCGTTCAAAAATTCCCTGCGGGTAATCTTGCTGCTCACCTTCACCCACCTCCCTCGTCAACTTGACCCGTCTGAACTGTCAACGGATTCTATGCCAAAGGCAAGGACAGCAAGGTCGGTAGAATGACTTTTGGCGAACATCGGCAGCGCCGGGGTAAAATCAAGAAAACTTGCTCCATTGTAAAAGATATTAGACACTGCCGTGGCTTGGCATCCGGGAAAAGTAAGCTTTCGTCCTGGTCCCTCTGAGCAATATCCCATGGTATTCCGTAATATATGCTTACATCGACTCGACTAGAGACCTTCGGCGGAATGCCCCATTGATGCTTTTATCGAACAAACGCTATGAACGAGACCGAACAAAGTAGAAGCGGAAGCTATTATTCCGCACAGGAAATCCTGAACCGCTACCCTGAAATCAAGACAGCAGAGTTGCTGATCTGCGATACCAACGGCGTGTTGCGTGGCAAGCGTGCCGACATCCAGACCGTTGATAAGGTAATGGAGTCCGGAATGAATCTTCCGTTATCGGTTTTCGCCCTGGATATCTCAGGCGAAACGGTGGAAGAGACCGGCCTGGGCATGGATTCCGGCGATGCAGACGGCATATGCCGGGTAGTGCCAGGCTCGCTGACCGTGGTGCCGTGGCGCAGTCCACCCCGTGCCCAGTTGCAGTTGACCATGACCAACATGGATGGCACGCCATTTTACGGTGACCCCAGGTCAGTACTGAATCGCGTGCTGGAGCGCTTTCGTGCCGATGGACTTAAGCCGGTGATCGCGCTGGAGATGGAGTTTTACCTGTTGGACCGTGACCGCGATGCCCAGGGCAAGCCCCAGCCCCTGTTCTCCCCGGTTACCGGTGAGCGCCTGAGTTGCAGCCAGGTTTACAGCATTGTCGAGCTGGAAGACTACGCACCTTTTCTGGCAGAGATCGGACGCGCTTCAACCGCCCAGGGAATACCCTCGGAAGGAGCAGTAAAGGAATACGCCCCGGGTCAGTTCGAAATCAACCTGGCGCATACTGACGATCCCATGCTGGGTTGCGATCAAACGGTCATGCTTAAGCGCTTGATTCGCGACGTTGCCAGCAGACGCCACAATTACACGGCCACCTTTATGCCCAAGCCCTATCCACAGCACTCGGGTAATGGCATGCATATACATGTGAGTGTGCTGGATCAGGATGGCAACAACATTTTCTATTGCGACAATGATCCTGAGCAGCAGCCAAAATTACGCCAGGCGGTTGCCGGGCTGGCCGAGACCATGGCTGAATCCATGCTCATTTTCGCACCGAATGCCAACTCCTACCGACGCTTCAGGGAAGGCTCCTACGCCCCGACCAATACAGCCTGGGGCTATAACAATCGCACGACGGGTTTACGCGTTCCGGCTACCCTGGGTGATGCCAGCCGTATTGAGCACCGTTTGGCGGGAGCAGACACCAACCCTTACCTGCTCGCGGCGGCAGTCCTGGCCGGTATTCACCATGGCATTACCAACCAGCTTGAGCCTGAGCCCATCACCGAGGGCAATGCCTACAAGCTGGTGAAAAGCAACCTCCCCCTGACCTGGGGCGAGGCCATGAAAGCCTTCGCGGCGGCCAAGGTCTTGCCAGGCTACCTGGGAGAGGCTTTTGTGAAGATGTTCCACGACATCAAGCACCAGGAACACAAGCAATTTAACGCCGAGGTCACCGCGCTGGAATACGAGTGGTACCTGAGAAACGTCTAGCCGCCCGCGAAGATCCGCAAGCCAGTCGAACAAAAAAGCCGCAGCGACAACGATGCGGCTTTTTTTATGGTCTCGACCCGCCTAGAAACTGGGCGGCGTACAGGAACTGACTATCTCGCAGACTTCCTTGCTACGATTCCGCAGCCGGTGGGGAAGATGGGTTTCGAAATAGTAGGCGTCGCCGGAATTCAGGGTACGGGTCTTGCCCGCAATGGTGATTTCGATACTGCCACGGATTACCACTCCACCCTCCTCGCCCCGGTGAGTAATAGCCTCGGGACCGGTATCTGAACCGGGCGGATAAAATTCGTGCAGAATACTCATGGCACGATCCCGCTTGTTGGCCGCCACCAGAAGCATCGAAATTTCATCATTGCCGACGTCAACCAGTTCTTCACGGGTATAGAAGTGTCCTTCATCGTGCTCGAAGTCATAGGTGAAAAAATCTGCCAGGGTCATGGGCAAACCGTCCAGCACCTTGCGTAAGGAACCCACGGACGGACTCACCCGATTTTGTTCCACCAGGGAAATAGTGCTGTTTGTTACACCTGCCCGCTTGGCCAACTCGCGCTGCGAGAGTCCCCGCATTTCCCGAACTGCCTTGAGTCTTGCACCAATATCCACCGTCTGGAGTCTCCCGCTTGCATACTTCCGGGGGCTGCCCCGGCGCGCCTAGAGTTTGTCTTTCAATGAGAAGAACAGCATCCCCAAAACCATGCCGGGGTAGCGCAGCAGCGTGCCTCCGGGGAAGGTGTGAATCGGCAGTTGTGAAAATACGTCCAGTCGCTCTGCCGTTCCGCCGATGGCCTCGGCAATCACCTTGCCCGCAAACACGGCAGTCGACACCCCGTGCCCGGAATAGCCCTGCCCAAAAAACAGGTTCGGCGCCACCCGTCCAATGTGGGGCAGGCGGTTCACTGTGACCGAGAGTGTGCCACCCCAGGCGTAGTCGACCTTCACGTCTTCCAGCTGCGGGAACAGTTTGACCATGTAGGGACGTACGAAATTCAGAATATCCCGGGGGAAGGATGGCCGGTAATTCTCACCACCGCCAAATAACAGCCTGTGATCCTCCGACATACGGAAATAATTGACGACAAAGCGGCTGTCATGCACACCGAGGCGTCGACTGATGATGGACTTTGCGCGCTCTTCCCCGAGTGGCTCGGTAGCAATCATGAAATTGTTGATCGGCATGATCTTGCCCGCGACCCTGCCTTCCAGCTTGCCCAGGTAGCCATTGCAGCCGAGTACTACAAAGGAAGCCTTTACAGACCCTTTAGATGTGCTCACCAGTGAGGGATCTGCGCGGGTGTAGCCGCTTACCCTGGAATTCTCATATATCAGAACTCCCGCCTCTTTCGCCGCACGCGCCAGACCCAGAGAGAAATTCAGGGGATGCAGGTGCGCCGCCTCTTCGTCCAGGAATCCCTCAAGAAACGTTGGCGTGTCTACCAGCGAACGAATCTCTTGCCTGGCAACCGACCGGGTATTCGGGTAGTCATACCGTTGCGCCAGCGCGTCGGACAGTTCCTGCGCCCAGCCCAGGTAGCTCTTCTTGTGCACACCCACCAGCTGCCCTTTCTGCAGATCACACTGGATATTGTGTTTGGCCACCCGCTCACGGATTTCGGCTTTTGCGGCCTCGGCGAAATCCCAGAACTTGCGGGATGTTTCGTAACCAAAGGCCTCTTCCATTTCCAGCACGTCCTTGCGCTGCCCACTGCCGATCAGCCCGCCGTTTCGACCCGAGGCGCCGAAGCCTATGCGCTCGGCCTCCAGCAACACCACCTTGAAGCCACGCTCGGCCAGGTTCAGGGCCGCCGACAACCCGGTGAATCCGCCACCGATAACGCAGACATCCGCCTGCACGTCGTCGGTCAACTCGGGGTAGTCCACCATGCCCACGGCCGTTGCCACGTAATAGGAGTCGGGATAGCCTGCGTTTGTCATCGGTCCCCCCGAGGAATGACTCCCCGCCCGCGGGCGGGGAATATTCTTCTACAGTACTTGTGCCGCCGTATCGTCCAGGCACTTGCGCGCAAGCCTGGCCATTTCGTCAATCTGCTCCACGGTGATGACCAGCGGAGGTGCAGAAATCATGGTATCGCCCACCGAACGCATAACCAGCCCGTTGGCAAAACACGCGTTTCTGCAGATGAACCCGACGTCACCCGTGGGGGCGAACAACTCCCTGGGCTGCTTGTTCTTGACCAGCTCGATCGCCCCCATCAAGCCCGTGGTGCGCACTTCGCCCACCAGCGGGTGGTCCGCCAGTTCCGCCCAGCGCTTGGCGTAATGCGGACCCGTCACATTCTTGACCTGCTCGATCACTTTCTCATCACGCAGGAGTTCAATGGTCTTAATCGCGACCGCGCAACAGACCGGATGACCCGAGTAGGTATAGCCATGGGTAAATTCACCGCCATCCGTGGTCAATACATCAGCGACGCGATCGCCGACCAGCACACCACCCAGGGGCAGATAACCGGAGGTGACACCCTTGGCAAAGGTAATCAGGTCCGGCTTGATCCCGAAGTGCTGGGACCCAAACCACTCGCCTAGACGGCCAAAACCGGTGATCACTTCATCGGCAATCAGCAGGATGCCGTACTTGTCGCAAATGCGCTGGATTTCCGGCCAGTAGGTGGCCGGCGGAATAATCACCCCACCTGCGCCCTGGATAGGCTCACCAATAAAGGCCGCAACATTCTCGGCGCCCAGCTCCAGAATCTTTCTCTCCAGGGCACCGGCGGTGTCCAGCCCGAAGGCATCCCTGTCCAGGTCTCCCTTGTAGCCGAACCAATAGGGCTGTTCTATATGGACCACACCGGGAATAGTGAGGCCAAGCTGATCATGCATGCCCTTCATACCACCCAGGGTGGCGCCGCCGATAGTGCTGCCATGATAGGCATTGACCCGACTGATGATAGTCTGGCGATCGGGTTGTCCCTTCAGCTGCCAGTAACGGCGAACCAGACGAATGATCGTATCATTCGACTCAGAACCCGAGCCCGCGAAGAACACGTGATTCAGGTGTTCGGGAGCCACCTCGGCCAGCAACCTGGACAGCGTGATGGCCGGCGGATGCGACGTCTGGAAGAAGCTGTTGTAATAAGGCAGCTGCTCCAACTGGCGGGTGGCTGCATCAACCAGTTCCTGGCGGCCGTATCCCAGGTTCACGCACCACAAACCTGCCATACCATCGAGAATCTTGTTGCCATCAGCATCCCATAAATAGATGCCGTCGGCCTTCTCGATAATACGCGATCCCTTTTGCGCCAGTCCCTTGAAGTCAGTGAACGGATGCAGGTAATGGGCAGAGTCCAGTTTCTGCCACTCTTTTGTCGTCCGCTTCTCAACACCCATCACACACACTCCGTATTTTTGTTACTGCCAGCGCAAGCCTTGCCCAAAAACGACTGCCCGGTAATCAAAACCAGCACGTCTCCTGCATCACACATTGAGCAGCAGGTATTCTCGTTCCCAGGCACTGATAACACGGAAGAACTCGGTGTATTCCTCTTCCTTCATTTCACAGTACACATTGATGAACCGATCACCCAGCATCTGGCGCATGCCATCACTGGCCCGCAACATACCAACCGCCTGTGAAACCTCCCTGGGCAGGCTGTGGGGCAGTTCGTAAGCGCTGCCCACAATTTGTTTGCCCGGCGACATTTTCTGCTTCATGCCAAGGTAGCCCGCGGCCAGGGTAGCGGCAAAAGCCAGGTACGGATTGGCATCCGCACCGGGGACGCGGTTTTCCACTCGTCGCGCTTCCGTATCAGAACGCGGAACCCGCAGACCAACAGTTCGATTGTCATACCCCCATTGCACGTTTATGGGTGACGACAGCCTGCCCATGAAGCGCCGGTAGCTGTTCACATAGGGAGCAAACAGCATTGTGGCCTCAGGTATGTAGCGCTGGAGTCCTGCAATATAGGAAAGAAATGCCTGGCTGTCCTCGCCTTTGGCATCAGTAAAAATATTCTTGCCGGTTTTCTCATCGACAACGCTGACATGCATGTGCATGGCGCTGCCCGGTTCGTTCTCCATGGGCTTGGCCATGAAGGTGGCATAGATATTTCGGCGCATGGCCGCCTCGCGCACCAGGCGCTTGAACAGAAACACCTGGTCGGCAAGATCCAGGGGATCTCCATGCAGGAAGTTGATTTCCAGCTGGGCGGCCCCGGCCTCATGCACCAGGTTATCCACAACAATGTCCTGCGCCTCACAAAAGTCGTAAATATCGTCAATCAACGGATCAAACTCGTTGATAGCGTCGATGCTGAAGGCCTGGCGCACGGTCTCCTGGCGACCGGAGCGGCCCACAGGCGGCTCCAGCGGGATATCGGGATCGGTATTGGGTTTAACCAGGAAAAATTCCACTTCCGGAGCCAGCACCGGTTGCCAGCCCTCCGCCTTGTACAGGTCAAGCACACGACGCAACACGTAACGCGGTGAAATATCGATCGGGTCACCATCCTGGGTGAAACAATCGTGGATCACCAGGGCGGTACGCTCTGAGGCCCAGGGCACCATGCGGATGGTGGATGCGTCAGGACGCAGGATCATGTCACGGTCGACCTCATCCACCTGGTCGGTATCCGAGCACTCGCCTGTCACCGTCTGAATTAACACCGACTCAGGCAGCTTCAGTCCCTCGCGACGAAACTTGTTGGCCGGAACAAATTTGCCCCGGGCCACGCCCGCCATATCCGGCACGATACCCTCAACCTCGGATATCCCGCGCTCCTTCAGCCACTCTTCGATGTAGTCCGAGTCTTCGCTATTTTCCAACATATATCACCGTGTTTTTCCGTACTGTATCGCCGCTTCCCCAAATGCCCTGAATATCGCCCTGGAGACCGGATTTTCCTTCGCCATCCATTCCGGGTGCCATTGCACCGCGAGCGTAAATCCAGGCGCGCTCTCCACTCTGAACGCCTCGATTAAGCCATCGTGAGCCCATGCTTCTGCAAGCAAGCCGGTACCCAGTGTATCGATGCCCTGCCCATGCAGTGAATTCACTGTTGCAGATTCGGCTCCCGTCAATTTGTGCAGCAGGCCACCGGCTTGAAATTGAACATCGTGCGCCGGCGAGAAGCGTTGCTCCAGGGGTTGGTCGTGATCGTCACGATGATCATCGAATCCTTCCTGTTCGTGCACTCTCTGGTGCAGGCTGCCACCAAAGGCAACATTCATTTCCTGCAAACCCCGACAAACGCCCAGCAGGGGCATGCCGCGCTCTATAACCCTGGGAATCAGACCCAAGGTAGTGGCATCGCGCTGGGGATCTTGATCCGAGCCGTTGCGGCTGACATCTCCGCCGTAATGGTGGGCCTCAATGTTGCTCGGGCTGCCGGTCAGGAATATGCCGTCCAGCCTGTCCAGCACCTGCTCATCCAGCATGGCGTCCCCCATGGCCGGAAGCATGACAGGTATGGCGTTGGCTGCCTCGCTGATCGCGAGCAGGTATTGCTCAAGCACACCATGAATGTGACGGCTCATGAATGGCCGTCTACAGGCGGATACACCAATTACAGGTCTTTGGGTCTTCATACTCATTCACGTCCGGTTCGGCTAGGGCACATTATTGCCGATGGTAGACCGCCCGAGGTCAGACTCCGTCGCCGCTCACAAAAAGGCACTCGGCCCCGGGGCCAGCTTTCCACTACTAACCCAGTTTTTGAGGAAATGAAGCTCCCTGCGCCGCTTCCTGTCCGCCGCGCTGATCGCTGGGTGGCGGCGTAGAAGCCAGGACGGCCGCCAGCAAAGGCAGGCATATCGGGCGAGGCCCTTATCGGTGACAGTTGCGCAGGGTGCGTTACACCTGCTG
>Ga0316188_10001049_pt1 | contig 12947 bp, 11 predicted proteins | sample Phiworburrow1_MG_FD_204933 | JGI IMG/M metagenome (GOLD analysis project Ga0316188, IMG submission 204933) | Coastal sediment microbial communities from Maine, United States - Phippsburg worm burrow 1 | ecosystem: Environmental > Aquatic > Marine > Coastal > Sediment | place: USA: Maine...
CGGTTCGCTCAGTTCCCGGTAGCTGTCGATGATGGCGTCGAAGGTCATCGGTATCCATTTGACCTCCTGAGGAATGTCGGGCTGCATCATGCCGACCTGCGCCGGTGGGCCCGCAGGGCGCACCCATACGATGGCCTGCAGCGCCCAGCCCATGGCCCACAGCACGAGCGCCAGCGCAGCGGGCAGCGCGCGCCGGGGTCCGCTGCCCACGGCCAGGCAGGCCAGGGCCGCCCCGCTGAACGCCACGAGGGCGGTCAGGCCGAACACGCCTGCCACCGGTGCCCAGCCTGCCAGCGCAGTGTCGGTGTGAGCGTAGCCGAGGTACAGCCAGGGAAAACCGGTGAGCACCCAGCCGCGCAGCCACTCAGCGAGCACCCAGGCCGCGGTGAACACCAGTACCCGCGCCAGTGCGCCCCGGGGGCGGCAGGCGTGATAGAGCCAGCCGGCCAGGGCGGGATACAGGGCCAGCACGCCGGCGAGCAGTACCACCAGGGCGGCGGCCAGCGGGGCAGGGGCCTGGCCATGATCGTGGATGCTCACGTAGATCCACGAAATGCCGCTGCCGAACATGCCGAGCCCGAACAGCCAGCCGCGCAGCAGGATGGTGGCCCGGGTCTGCTGCTGCCACAACCAGAACAGCAGCGCGGACGCGGCCACGCCGGCCGGCCACAGGTCGAATGGAGCCAGCGACAGCGCCGGCAGCAGTCCGGCCAGCAGCGCCGCGATGTGACCGCGGCGACCGCTGTGCCAGTGCGTCAATGGCCGGCGTTCAGCCACGACCGGCCGGCAGTATCATGCGCAGCCACAGCAAGCGCCGGCTGTCAGCCTTGGTGACCGCGAACTGCACCCCTTCAATGACGACCTCCTCGCCCGGCTGAGGGAGATAGCCGAAGGAGTTCGTGACGAGTCCGCCGATGGTATCGTATTCGTCTTCCGGCAGCTGTGTGCCGAACTGTTCGTTGAATTCCTCGATGGGCATCAGCGCCTTGACGCCGTATTCGTGGTCGCGGATGTGGCGCACGAATTTGTCCTCGCGGTCGTATTCGTCCTCGATGTCACCCACGATCTCTTCCAGCACGTCTTCGATGGTCGCCAGGCCGGCAGCCCCGCCGTACTCGTCGATGACGATGACGATATGGCTGCGCTTCTCGCGAAACTCGCGCAACAGCACCTGCAGCCGCTTGCTCTCCGGCACGACCTGCACCGGACGTATCAGGCTGTTGAGGTCGAATTGGCTGTCCTTGCCATCCAGCAGCAGCGGCAGCAGGTCCTTTGCCAGCAGGATGCCCTTGATATCGTCCTTGGATTCGCCGATGGCCGGGAAGCGGGAGTGGGCCGAGCGGATGACCGTAGCGAGCACCTCCTGCAGCGAGTCCCCGGTGCGGACACAGACCATCTGCGCGCGGGGCACCATGATCTCCCGCACCTGCATGTCCGATACCCGCAACGCGCCCTCGAAGATGCCGAGGGTGTCGGCGTCGATCAGGTGCTTTTCGCCGGCTACCTGCAGCAGCTCCAGCAACTGCTCTCGATCTCTCGGCTCCGGGGTGAGGCGCTGCACCAGTTTGTCCAGCCAGTTTCGCTCGCTCCTGTCGTCGCCGGCATTGTCCTGTTTCATTGCGGTGTAGGGGTCTCCATAGTGGGGGGGGTGTCATAGGGGTCGGGAAAGCCCAGCCGGGCCAGAATGACGGTCTCCAGGTGCTCCATGGCGTCGGCCTGGTCGCTGTCCTGGTGGTCATGGCCCAGCAGGTGCAGGGCGCCGTGCACCGCCATGTGAGCCCAGTGCGCGCTGGCCGGTTTGCCCTGCTGCGCGGCCTCCCGCTCCACTACCGGGGCGCAGATCACGATATCCCCCAGCAGTGGCAGGTCGATGCCCGGTGGCAGCTCGGCCTCGAAGGCGAGCACGTTGGTGGGGCTGTCGATGCCGCGGTAGCGGTGGTTGAGCGCCTGCATCTCAGCGCTGGCGACGATGCGCACCGTCAGCTCGCAAGCGTCCCCGGCGCCCGCCTCTGCCAGCGCCGTGGCGATCCAGTGCTCGACCTGTGCGCGCTCGGGACAGGGCAGCGCGTCATCATTCTGGTAGTCCAGTTGAGGCGCCATCATCGGGGTCCTGGCCGTCACTTGGCCTCATGCCGCTCGTAGGCTTCGACGATGCGCTGTACCAGCGGGTGGCGCACCACATCCTTGGCGTCGAAGTGGGTGAAGCTGATGCCGGGAACGCCCTGCAGGACCGACAGGGCATGCTGCAGGCCGGGCGGTGTGCCCCTGGGGAGATCGATCTGGGTGATGTCGCCCGTGATGACAGCGGTGGAGCCGAAGCCGATCCGCGTGAGGAACATCTTCATCTGCTCGCGGGTGGTGTTCTGACTCTCGTCCAGGATGATGAAGGCGTGATTGAGCGTGCGGCCGCGCATGTAGGCCAGGGGCGCGATTTCGATGATATTGCGCTCGATCAGCTTGCTGACCTTGTCAAAGCCGAGTAGTTCGTAGAGGGCGTCATACAGCGGGCGCAGATACGGGTCGACCTTCTGGGCGAGATCGCCGGGCAGAAATCCCAGCTTCTCGCCCGCTTCGACCGCCGGTCGCACCAGAATGATGCGCTGCACCGCGTCGCTCTCCAGGGCATGCACGGCACAGGCCACCGCCAGCCAGGTCTTGCCGGTGCCGGCGGGGCCTACGGCGAAGTTGATGTCGTTTTCCAGTACCGCGGCGACGTACTGGGCCTGGTGCTCGCCCCTGGGCTTGATGACGGCGTTGCGGACCTTGAGCGCTTGACCGGCGGCCACGTGATGGTCGCCGTCCAGCGCCGCGAGGTTTTCCATGGCAGACTCCTGCAGGTAGAGGTGCAGCGTCGCGGGAGTCAATGTGCCCCCCTGGGACAGCTCGCGATACAACTGCCGCAGCAGGGCGGCGGCCGCGTTGCTGTGGTGGCTGTCTCCCTGTATTTGGAAACGGTTCCCCCGGTTGTGGATCTGCACCCCCAGGCGGTCTTCTATCTGTCGCAGGTGCTCGTCGTGCTGGCCGCAGAGCTGGGCGAGCGATCGCACATCATCGGGTTCAAGCGTGACAGTGGTGTGGGCAGTCTGTTGTGGTTTCAAGTGTCTTCGTTCAATTAGAACTGCCAGGCCATCGATGGGGTCTAGAATATACGCAATCAGGCGGCGCTGAAAGCGGACTGGTCGCCAAGTCTCATGCCGCGCAGGGAATTGGGCAGCGCCTCGACGATCTGCACCGGGAGGAACTGCCCGATCAGCCCGTGGTCCGGGCAGTGAAAATTGACCACCCGGTTGTTCTCGGTGCGGCCCTGCAGCTGGCCGGGGTCCTTGCGCGACACGCCGCTCACCAGAACGGTCTGCATCGTGCCGACCATGCGCTCGCTGATCGCCATGGCCTGCTGGTTGATGCGCTGCTGCAGCAGTGCCAGGCGTCGCTTCTTGACCTCCGTGGGCGTGGCGTCCGGGAAATCCGCCGCGGGTGTGCCCGGGCGAGCGCTGTAGATGAAGCTGAATGACTGATCGTAGCCGACGTCGGCTATCAGCCGCAGGGTCTGCTCGAAGTCGTCATCGGTCTCGCCGGGAAAGCCGACGATAAAGTCGGAGGAGAGGCTGATAGCGGGCCTGATGGCGCGCAGTCGCTGAATTTTCGCGAGATACTCGCCGGCGGTGTGGCCTCGCTTCATCAGCGCGAGGATGCGGTCGGAGCCGCTCTGCACCGGCAGGTGCAGGTGATCCACCAGCGCGGGGATTTCGCCATAGACGGCGATCAGGGCGTCGCTGAACTCCAGCGGATGTGAGGTGGTGTAGCGCAGGCGATCGATGCCGGGCACCGCGGCGACATACGTCAGCAGTTCGGCGAAATCGATGGTCTCGCCCAGGTGGTTGCTGCCGCGGTAGGCGTTCACGTTCTGGCCCAGCAGGTTGATTTCCCGCACGCCCTGGCTGGCCAGGTGGGCAATCTCCGAGATCACGTCGTCGAACGGCCTGCTGACTTCCTCGCCGCGCGTATAGGGCACCACACAGAAGGTGCAGTACTTGCTGCAGCCCTCCATGACCGATACGAAGGCGCTGCAGCCATCGGCGGTCGGCTCGGGCAGGCGATCGAACTTCTCGATTTCGGGAAAGCTGACATCGACGATCGGCGCGCCGCCCGGGCGCGAGGCGTCGATCATCTCCGGCAGCCGGTGCAGGGTCTGCGGGCCGAACACGACATCGACGAAGGGTGCGCGCGCACTGATGGCGGCGCCCTCCTGGCTGGCCACGCAACCGCCCACGCCGATGATCAGGTCGGGGTTTTTCTGCTTCAGCGCCTTCCAGCGGCCGAGCTGGTGAAAGACTTTCTCCTGCGCCTTTTCCCGTATCGAGCAGGTGTTCAGCAGCAATACGTCCGCCGCTTCGGGGTCATCGGTGGGGACGAACTGGTGGCTGTCGCCCAGCAGATCGCGGATGCGGGCCGAGTCGTACTCGTTCATCTGGCAGCCGTGGGTTTTAACGAACAGCTTTTTGACCGGTTTGTCGCTCATGGGTCTGGTGTCAGGTGTAAAAAAGCGGTGTATTGTAGCAAAAAGCCGAGCCCTGCCGGGAATAAATAATTGCCGTAACTGGGGAGGGTGGGCGATCTGTGCTAGTATGGCCGCCCCCTTTTCAAGGGGTTGGCAGCAACTTTGGGTCGGGCAGCACGTTCAGGTTGGACACGCGATGTATAAGGTGGTTTTCGCCAATCACAACAAGGTTTACGAGCTCTATGCCAAGGCCGTCTATCAGAGCGATATGTACGGCTTCGTCGAAGTGGAGGACTTTGTGTTTGGTGAAAAGAGCCAGATGATCGTCGACCCCGGCGAAGAGAAGCTCCGCAGTGAATTCAGCGGGGTGCAGCGCACCTATATTCCGCTGCACAGCATTCTGCGCATCGATGAGGTCGAGCAGGGCGGCGCTGCCAAGATTCGCGAGGTCAAGTTCGATGACAAGGTCATGCATTTCCCCCGCAGCGCCGTCAGGACGCCGCCGACGGATGGCGGCGAAGACAAGGACTGAGCGGCCCGGCGGCCGCTTCAGCAGGGCGGCAGCCCCAGCCGCTGTCTGACGCCGGCCAGTTTTAGGCAGGTCACGAACACCGCCATGGCGCGGTCGATCTCATCGACCCGGGGAAAGCTCGGCGCGATGCGGATGTTGCGGTCCTGCGGATCGCGGCCGCCCGGATAGGTCGCGCCGGCAGGCGTGAGCTTGACGCCTGCGCTGGCGGCGAGTCGCACCACGGCGGTGGCCAGGCCGGGCAGCGTATCGACCGACACGAAATAGCCCCCCCGCGGTTCCGTCCAGCTGGCGATGTCCCAGCCCTCCAGACCCTCCCGCAGATGTCTGCCGACGCTGTCGAAGCGCGGCCGGAGGATGGCGGCGTGGCGCGCCATGAGGTGCTGCACGCCGTCGCGGTCGCGCAGGAACCTGACGTGGCGCATCTGGTTGATCTTGTCCGGGCCGATCTGGCTGACGCCCAGCTGGGTTTTGAAGTGCGCGAGATTGCGCGGCGACATCGCCAGGAAGGCGACCCCGGCGCCGGCGAATGTCATCTTCGAGGTGGAGCCGAACAGATACAGCGCGTCGGTGGTGCCCTCGTCGCGGAAGGCCTGCATGACGTTGCCCAGTGCCGGCGCGTCGTCGGTGAGCGCGTGCACCGCGTAGGCGTTGTCGCAGAATACCCGGAAATTCGGCCCCGCCAGGCGGGCGAGGCGGGCCAGGCGCGCCAGCACTGCGTCGCTGTAGACGCAGCCCGTGGGGTTGGAGAAGCGCGGCACGCACCAGATGCCCTTGATCATCGGGTCTGCCCGCAGCAGGGATTCCACGGCGTCCATGTCCGGGCCATCCTGTCCCATTGCCACCGGCAGCAGCGCGATACCCAGCTGTTCGCAGATGGCGAAATGGCGGTCGTAGCCGGGGCAGGGGGCGATGAATTTGATGTCCTGGCCCTCGCTGCGCCAGGCCGAGCCGGGGCCGGCGGCGCCCAGGTGCAGCGCGAACATGGCGCACAGGTGCATGAGCGCGAGGCTGCTGTTGCCACCGACCAGGATGTCATCGGTGCCCACGCCCAGCAGGTCCGCAAACAGCGCCTTGGCCTCCGCAATGCCGTCGATGCCGCCGTAGTTGCGCAGGTCGCCGCCGGCGCTGTCGCGGTAATCGCCCTCGAGAATGCCGTCCAGCGCGTCCGCCAGTGCGAGCTGCTCGGGGCTGGGTTTGCCGCGCGTCAGGTCCAGGTTCAGGCCGGCGCAGCGGTGCTGCTCCAGTTCCTGGGCGAGCGCTTTTTCCAATGCTGCCAGTTGCTCTGTGGTGGCCTGGGCGGGTGCGGGCGTCATGTCGGGCGACCTCTGCGTCGGTGGCGGGTGGCGGTAGTTGCCTTGCGGCAAAGCGGCTATTATAGCGCCGCAGGGACGGGAATTTTCAGTAAAATAGGGCTCGACGCGGTGGTGCTGCAGCCGTCGTGCAGCCCCCGTGCTGCCGGCGTGCGCAACGATAATAACGAGGAGTCTCTCATGTCCTATAGGGAAGAATATCGCCGTTCGATCGAAGAGCCCGCGGCCTTCTGGCGGGAAAAGGCCGAGGCGCTGTCCTGGTATCGCTTTCCCGAAACCATCCTGGCCAAGGACGAGCATGGCATCGACCGCTGGTTTCCCGACGGTGAACTCAACACCTGTTTCCTGGCCCTCGATGTGCACGTCGACCAGGGCCGAGGCGATCAGCTGGCGCTGATTTACGATTCTCCGGTGACGGCGAGCAGTCGGCGCTTCAGCTACCGCGAGCTGCGGGACGAGGTGGCCCGCTGCGCCGGTGCACTGGCCGCGCTGGGAGTGGTCAAGGGTGATCGCGTGCTGATCTATATGCCCATGGTGCCCGAGGCCGCCATCGCCATGCTGGCCTGCGCGCGCCTGGGGGCCGTGCACTCGGTGGTATTCGGCGGCTTCGCGCCGAGCGAGCTCAAGGTGCGCATCGATGACGCCCGGCCGCGGGTGGTGGTTACCGCGTCGTGCGGCATCGAAATCGACCGCGTCATCGAGTACAAGCCCATGCTCGACACCGCCATCGCCATGGCGACCCACCAGCCCGAGCGCTGTCTCGTGCTGCAGCGGCCGCAGTGCGCGGCGTCCATGGAGTCAGGGCGCGATATCGACTGGGCTGAGGCAGTGGCGGCGGCGGCGCCCGCGCCCTGCGTCCCGGTGGCCGCCACCGATCCGCTCTACATTCTCTACACCTCGGGTACGACGGGCATGCCCAAGGGCATCGTGCGCGACAACGGCGGCCATGCGGTGGCGCTGCACTATTCCATGAAGGCCATTTACGACATCAATCCCGGGGAAGTGTTCTGGGCGGCCTCCGACGTGGGATGGGTGGTCGGGCACAGTTACATCGTGTATGCGCCGCTCATCGCCGGGTGCACCACCCTGCTCTACGAGGGCAAGCCGGTGAGAACGCCGGATGCGGGCGCGTTCTGGCGCGTGGCCTCCGAGCACGGCGTCAAGGCCCTGTTTGCGGCGCCGACGGCGTTCAGGGCGATCAAGAAGGAGGACCCCGACGGCAGACTGCTGGCCGGTTATGACCTGTCCGGCCTGCGCACCCTGTTTCTGGCCGGCGAGCGCCTCGATCCGCCTACCTATCACTGGCTGCGGGAGCTGTTGGATCGACCTGTCATCGATCACTGGTGGCAGACCGAGACCGGCTGGGCGATCGCCGCCAATCTCATGGGCGTCGAGCCGGTGCCCACCAAGCCGGGTTCGGCCACCTACCCGGTGCCGGGCTACGACGTGCGCATTCTGGATGACCAGGGAGAGGAGGTGCCCGCCGGCGTGCAGGGCTCCATCGCCGTCAAGCTGCCGTTGCCACCCGGCTGCCTGCCGACCATCTGGCAGAATCCCGAGCGCTTCGTGCGAAGTTATCTCGAGCAATATCCCGGTTACTACCTCAGCGGCGATGGCGGCTACAAGGACGATGCCGGTTATGTGTTCGTCATGGGGCGCACCGACGACGTCATCAATGTCGCCGGTCACCGCTTGTCCACCGGCGAACTGGAAGAGGTGGTGGGCAGCCACCCGGCGGTCGCCGAGTGCGCCGTGATAGGCGTGGCGGACGCCATAAAGGGCCAGATTCCGGTGGCGCTGTTGTGCCTGAAGGACGGGGTGAGCACCCCCGAGGCGCAGGTCGAGGCCGAAGTGGTCAAGCTGGTGCGCGATACCACCGGCGCCGTCGCGTCGCTGCGCCAGGCGCTGGTGGCCAAGCGCCTGCCCAAGACGCGGTCCGGCAAGATCCTGCGCGGCATTCTGCATAAGATTGCCGATGGCGAAACCTACCGCGCGCCTTCCACCATCGATGATCCGGCCATCCTCGACGAGGTCACGGCATTGCTGAAGCGGCGTCAGGTCGGCAGCTTTGCCGACGGCGGCTGAGTCCGCGCACGCCGCCGGGGGCGGTCCTGGGCGGCAGTGCCGCGCTGGCGGTGCCTGACGCCGTCAGCCCGCATAGCGGTCGATCAGTACCTCGATGGCTCGCAGCGCCTGCGGCGAGGCATCGATGATCTGGTAGCCGGACCAGTAGCGGTCGAAGATCTCCGCCTTGCGGCACCACAGGCAATCCACGCCCAGCTCGATGCGGCGACTGCCGTCGATTGCCTCCGGCAGTATCAGCGCGAATTGAAAGATGGAATTGGTGTCCACCTCGTGGTCTGAGATCATCATCAGCCCCTCGGCAGTGATGTTCACCAGTTCGCCTGAAGCCGTTCCGGTCAGCACATTCTCTATCGTAACCGTGGTGGTGATCTGCTGGCGTTGCAGTTTGCGTTGTTGCTCCGACACCTCTGTACTCTCCAATGGTCCCGCGCGGGCTTCATCCAAGATCAGTATAGCGGGGAATCTGCGCAGGGCTCGGCCTGGCAGCGTGGCCGGCCCGGCCGCGCGGACTCTTGAAAGTGCCGTTGCAGGCCTCACATACTGATCAATTGAACCAATCGAAGCCTACGAGGAGGCAGCATGGCGGAGCAGGCCAACCGGCAGGAGAGCGCGCAGGGTTCCAGTCAGGGGGGCGGGCTGGTGCTGCTCGACCAGAATCTGCCCAATGTGCTGCACCTGATTCCGGTGAATTCACGACCCTTTTTCCCCGCCCAGGTACAGCCTGTCGTCGTCGATGCCGACCCCTGGAAGGAGACGCTGCAGGCCGTCGCCGATGGTGGTGGCCCGCCGGTGCTGGGGGTGGTCTACAGCGGCGGCGAGGAAGGTCCGGTCGACGTCGCGGCGCTGCCGGTCATCGGCTGTGCGGTGCGCCTGATCAGCGCCGGGGTCGAAGGGGGCAAGATCCAGTTTGTCGCGCAGGGTCTGCATCGCTTCCGCGTCCTCAAATGGTTGAGCGACGAGCCGCCGTATCGCGTGCAGGTGGAGTATCCCAGGAGCGAACAGGAGGACGGGGAGCAACTGCGGGCCTACGCCATGGCCATCATCGCCGCCATCAAGGAACTGCTGCCCCTCAACCCCCTCTACGGCGAGGAGCTGCGCCACTACCTGAATCGCTTCAGCCCCAACGATCCGTCCCCGCTCACCGACTTCGCCGCGTCGATCACGACGGCTGGCGGCGGTGAACTGCAGGCCGTCCTGGAGACTCTGCCGCTGCTGCAGCGTATGGAAAAGGTGCTGGTGCTGCTGAAAAAAGAGCTGGATGTGGCGCGCCTGCAGAGCCGCATCAGCGAACAGGTCAACGAAAAAGTCAGCGAGCAGCAGCGCACCTTCTTCCTGCGCGAGCAGATGAAGATCATCCAGAAGGAGCTGGGGATATCGAAGGATGACAAGACCGTCGATGCCGAAGAATTTCGCGAGCGGCTGGAGGGCAAGGACGTGCCGGAGCAAGCGCAGCGGCGGATAGATGAGGAACTGCGCAAGTTTTCCGTGCTGGAGACGGGCTCTCCCGAGTACGGCGTGACCCGCAATTACCTGGACTGGCTGACCGCGATCCCGTGGGGCGTGTATTCCAGCGACAATCTCAAGCTGGAGCATGGCCGCGCGATCCTCAACGAACACCACCATGGCCTCGATGACGTGAAGGAGCGGATCATCGAGTTTCTGGCGCTGGGAGCCTTCCGGGGCCAGGTGTCGGGTTCGATCATCCTGCTGGTGGGACCGCCCGGGGTGGGAAAGACCTCCATCGGTCGCTCCATTGCCGAGGCGCTGGGTCGCAGGTTTTTCCGCTTCAGCGTCGGCGGCATGCGCGACGAGGCGGAGATCAAGGGTCATCGGCGCACCTACATCGGCGCCATGCCCGGCAAGTTCATTCAGGCGCTCAAGGATGTCGGTGTCAGCAATCCCGTGATCATGCTGGATGAAGTCGACAAGATCGGCGCTTCCTACCAGGGCGACCCCGCGTCCGCGCTGCTGGAGGCGCTGGATCCCGAGCAGAACCGGGAGTTCATGGATCACTACCTGGATGTGCGGGTGGACCTCTCGAAAATTCTGTTTGTGTGCACCGCCAACCAGCTCGACGGTATTCCCGGCCCTCTGCTGGACCGCATGGAGGTGATTCGCCTGTCGGGTTACATTGCCGAGGAAAAGCTCTCCATCGCCCGCCGTCACTTGTGGCCGCGCCTGCTGGAGCAGGCGGGCGTTGCCAGGGGTCAGCTGAAAATCACCGACGGCGCGATGAGGGCGATCATCGAGGGCTACGCGCGCGAGGCGGGCGTGCGCAACCTTGAAAAGCAGTTGCGCAAGATACTCCGCAAGGCGGTCGTGGAGATCCTGGAAAAGGACGATGCTCCGATTCGCGTCGGGGTCAAGAATCTGGCGCACTATCTGGGTCAGCCGATCTACACCGACGACGCCGCCATCTCGGGTGTGGGTGTGGTGACCGGGCTGGCGTGGACCGCGCTCGGCGGTGCGACCCTGCCGGTGGAGGCTGCGGTGGCGCATTCGGCCAGCCGGGGCCTCAAGCTCACCGGGCAGCTGGGTGATGTGATGCGCGAGTCGGCGGAGATTGCCTACAGCTTCGTGGTTGCGAACCTCGAGCAGTTCGGGGCGCGGCGGGAGTTTTTTGACCAGGCGCAGGTGCATCTGCACGTGCCGGCGGGGGCGACCCCCAAGGACGGCCCCAGCGCCGGCGTCACCATGGCGACGGCGCTGCTGTCGCTGGCGCGGAATCAGAAGATCAGGAAGCGCCTGGCGATGACGGGCGAGCTGACGCTGACCGGACAGGTGCTGCCCGTCGGCGGCATTCGCGAAAAGCTGATTGCGGCGCGCCGCGCCGGTATTGGCGAGGTCATCATCCCCGCCGCCAATCGGCGCGATGTCGATGAGCTCCCCGATTATCTCAAGGCGCGCATGACCGTGCATTTCGCCGCACACTACCGGGACGTGCTGGCGATCGCCTTCCCCGGTGACGGCGCGCGCTGACCCGCGCCTCCTTTCGCCGGACCGGTGGCAGCGGAGCATTAGCCCCACCGCTTCGGCGGCGCTATAATCGCGTCCTTTTATTCTGGGTCCTCGTCCCTGCCATGCGCCCGGTCTGCCGGCTGCGCATCGCATGGCGTCGCCCCATCAGCACAAGGAAGCAGTACGGTGAATCGATTTCCTCTCGCGCTGGCGATGGTGTTGTCTGCTGGGGCGGTCGCCCAGGAGCAAATGCAGGACGAGCCGTTCTGGGGCGGCAATATCAACCTCGGCTTCATCTCGACAGCCGGCAATACCGATACTCAGACACTGAATTTTTCCTTCGATTTTGGCAGGGATGGCCCCCGGTGGCGCCACGGCCTGCACCTTGAGGCCTACAACAACGCCAGTGACGACGAGCGCACCGCGGAAAAATACCTGGGGGCCTGGCAGAGCAACCTGAAATTCAATCAGCGCCAGTCGATGTTCTTCCGCGGCCAGTACGAGGAAGACAAGTTCTCCAGCTACCAGAACCAGTTGACGCTGACCCTCGGTTACGGCCACCGCGTGATCGATGACGAAAACATCGTGCTCGATCTGGAGGCCGGCCCCGGTTACCGGCGCAGCGAGCTGGCCGATACCGGCGACATCGAGGAAGAGGGGATCGCGCGCCTGGCCGGCAATTTCAAGTGGAACATCTCCAGCACGGCGGCATTCGGCCAGCTGCTGTCGGTGGAGAAGGGCAGAGAGAACACCGTGGCTCGCTCAAACTCTTCGTTGACGGTGGCGGTGACCGAGGCCCTGGCGCTCAAGGTGGCTTACAATGTGCGCTGGAACCAGCATGTGGATGCGGGTTTCGAAAACTGGGATCGCGAGACCACCGTGTCTGTGGTCTATCGCTGGTAGCGCCAGGCCGACGGATCCGTTGGGTGAGCGCCGGGCTAGATGCCCAGCGCCGGGCCGATGCTCTCGAGAGCGCCTGGGGGCAGTGACAGTTCGCCCTCGCGTTTCAGCCGGACGGGCATCGGCACCCCGCCCACGGACAGCTTGGCGTTGAGCGTATAGCGCAGCTGGTCGCGCTTGAGCTTATCGCTGATCAGGCTATGGAGCAGACCGACGACGCCGGTGAAGCTGGGCGTGGCAGTCAGTTCGAGGATGTTTTCGCCGTAGGCGGGAATCGTGGCGGCTTCGCTGCTCGCGCCGTTGAGCAGTTGGTGCCCTTCGACCGCTACGTCGTAATACACGCTGCGGATATTCAGCTTGCGCGAGTTGGGGTTTACGACCCGCAATTTGACGAGCAGGCCGGACTGTCCCGACGCCGAGTTGCCGGGCGCCAGGCCGACCAGGTCTACCGTGGGCGGGTCGTAGCTGCTGAAGCTGGCGCAGGCGGCCAGTGCCCACAGTGAAAGCAACAGGGTGATGACCCGAATAATCGGCATGGGCGGCCCGCCTGGTAGTGGGTTAATGGGGCGGTCATCTTACACTATTGGTGCCGAAATGAGTGCCCAAGCCCGTTCCCGGGTGTGGGGTTTGCGGGCGCCGTCGGCTTTGCGGGAAGTCTGCCATG
>Ga0316188_10001050_pt1 | contig 12930 bp, 10 predicted proteins | sample Phiworburrow1_MG_FD_204933 | JGI IMG/M metagenome (GOLD analysis project Ga0316188, IMG submission 204933) | Coastal sediment microbial communities from Maine, United States - Phippsburg worm burrow 1 | ecosystem: Environmental > Aquatic > Marine > Coastal > Sediment | place: USA: Maine...
GGTTGCCGGCGGGTAGACTGCCACGCTGCCCTCGGTGGGGACTTTCATGTCGCCGTGCATGAAATCTTTCAGGCGCAGGTAGATGTCCTCATAACTGACGCCGGTCAGCGTCAATTCGCATTCGGTGGTGAAGCGGAACGTCATCGTAGCCATTGTCACCGTCCTCCCGTGTTTTATCCGTCAAGCCTATACCTTACCGCGGCCAGTGGCGGCGAGACCAGTAGCTTGGATAGACCCTCTGATTATATGACGCAGCATTGCTATTCTTTCGGCGATGCTGCCTGTGGCCATTGTGTCGGACGGGCAAAGGCGCTAAGTTTTGCCCCCTTACATCGGAGTGTGCTATGCGCAAGTCGACTGCAGCGGGCATCGTAATGCTCATCTCAATGTATTCAGCACCAACCTGGCCCGACGCCGTGCGGGTGGGTGTGGGGTCGATCGTGGCGGTGGCCAATCGGGGTGAAGTGAGCGCGTCGGGCGAGTTGAGCGCGATCCGCACGGCGGTGATATCGGCCGAGATAGCCGGTGCGGTCGCCGAAATCCAGTCGGAAACAGGCGACGCGGTTGCGCGCAATGCGCTGTTGGCCGCGATCAGGGACGCGCCGGCACAGCTGGATCTCAGGGCGGCCAAGGGGCGCGTCGCTCAGGCGGACGCGGAGGTCGAGCGCGCCCGCATCAACGAGCGGCGCCTGGGCAGCTTGCTGCAGCGCAAAGCGCTGTCCCAGGACGAGTACGATACCGCCAGGGTGGAACTCGGCAGGGCGCTCGCCGTGCTCGAGACGCGCAGGGCCGAGGCGGAGCGCACCGCGGATGATGTCAGCCGCCATCAATTGCGGGCGCCGTTTGCCGGCACTATCGTCAAGCGCCACATCGAGCTGGGGCAGTGGCTGGACGTCGGCGACCCCTGCTTTGTCATCGAGGATACCTCGATGCTGCGCGCCAAGTTGTCGGTGCCGCAGCGTTACTTCGATGAGGTGTCGGTGGGGGCGGCCGCGCAAATCCGCTTCGATGCGGTGCCGGGCAAGGTCTATAACGCTGCTGTCAGCCGCAAGCCGCCGCTGGTGCGCAGCGCCGGCCGCAGCTTCGAGGTGTGGCTGGACATCGACAACCCGGCGCAGCAGCTGGTGCCGGGCCTGTCGCTGCAGGCCAGTCTCACGCTGGATGCCGCGCGCAGCGGCCAGCTGGGGGTGCCCCGAGATGCGGTGGTGAGGAATCAGGGCGGCACGGTCTGGCTGTGGGTGGTCGAGGGGGCTGGCGCCGACGGCAGTGTCAGGCGGGTCGAAGTCGAGGTCGCGGGTGCCTCCAGCGATGGCCTGATCATCCGTGCGGAAGGTCTGGCGCCGGGTATGCGGGTCGTCACCCGGGGCAACGAGTCGCTGCGGGAAGGGCAGGCTGTCAGCGTCGTGGGAGAGCGGTAATGTTCCGATTCGCCATCGAGCGCGGCATGGCGGTGTCCGTCGCGTTCATTATCCTGTGCCTGCTCGGCGTGGTGGCAGTGCGCTCGGTACCGGTGCAGATGACGCCGAATCTCGACAAGCCCGTCATCACCGTGCTCACGCTGTGGCCCGGCGCGACGCCGCTGGACATCGAGAAGGAGATCATCGTCGAGCAGGAGCAGTACCTGCGCAAGGTGCGGGACCTGAACAAGCTCGTGTCCCAGGCCTCCATGGGCCGCGCGCAGATCGAGCTGGAGTTCAATCTCGGCACCGATATGGGCGAGGCGCTGGTACTGGTCAACAATGCGCTGTCGCAGGTGGCAGGCTATCCCGAGAACGTCGACCAGCCGCGGCTGGTGTCCAGTTCGTCCTCGGACGACCCCTTCATCTTCTACACCATATCCCGCCGCGCCGACTCGCCCGCGAACGCGCCGGTCTACGACTACCTGGATTTTTTCGAGGACAACGTCGCCACCGAGCTCGAACGGGTGGCCGGGGTGGCGCAGGTGACGTTTGGCGGCGGCTCCAGCCGCGAGGTGAAGGTCTACGTCGATCCGGCCCGCCTGGCGGCCCGGCAGCTCACCATGGCCGACGTGCGCCGGGCGATCCGCGACCGCAACCGCGACAGCTCGGGGGGCGACATCGATGCCGGCAAACGGCGCTTCGTCGTGCGCACCATCGGGCGCTTTGAGTCCGTGGAGGCCATCAACGATACCATCCTCGGCGAACGGGACGGCCACTCGGTGCGCCTGCGCGATGTGGGCCATGTCGAGCTCGGCGTGGCGGAGCTGCGCGGCAAGTCGTATTCCGGCACCGAGCAGAGCCTGATCTTCATGGTGCGGCGCGAGCCCGGCGCCAACGTCATCGAGGTCAAGCGCGGGGTGACGGCCGCTGTCGCCATGCTCAACGAACACCAGTTGAAAGCGCAGGGCCTGGTCGCTGAGCTGTACGCCGATGACGTGGGCTACGTCGTCGAAGCGGTGGAGGTGGTGAAAAAGAACCTGCTGCTGGGCGGCGTGCTGGCCTGTGCGGTGCTGTTCGTTTTTCTGCGCGCCGTCTACCCGACGCTGCTCGGCACCCTGGGCGTGCCCATCTGCACCATCGGCGCCTTTATCGGCCTGCTGCTGACGGGGCGGACCATCAACGTGATCTCGCTGGCGGGCGTGGCGTTCGCCATTGGCATGACCCTGGACAACAGCATCGTCGTGCTGGAGAACATCTATCGCCAGCGCATGGAGGGCAAGGCGCCGTTCGAAGCCTCGCTGGATGGCGTGCACGAGGTGTGGCGGGCCGTGCTGGCCTCTACCCTGACCACGGTGCTGGTGTTCGTACCGGTGGCGCTGATGCAGAACGAGGCGGGGCAGCTGTATTCCGATATCGCCATCGCCATCAGCGCCGCCGTGCTGATGTCCATGCTGGTGGCGGTAACGCTGCTCCCGTCCGCGGCGGCGCGCCTGCCCTTTCACGGCAGGCAGGGCAGCGATCGCCTGAGCCGCTGCGGCACGGCGCTCGCCGAGCGACTGCTGGACGCGGTGCGCTGGCTGCTCGCCGCGGCCTGGCGCCAGATCGGCCTGGTGCTGGCCACGCTGCTGCTGGCGCTGGCGATCGTGGTATTCCTCACGCCGCAGGCCGAGTACCTCCCCGAGGGTGAAGAGCCCAAGTTGTTCGGGCTGATGCTGCCGCCGCCGGGTTACAACCTGGCGGAGATGGATCGCGTCGGCCAGGACATCGCCCGCGACCTGATCGCCAACGCGACGCCGGGGGGAACGGTACCGGAGTTGCGCTACCTGTTGTGGTTCGTGACCCCCGATCGGCTGTTCTCGGTGTCCGAGTCCGTCGACAAGAGCCCGGAGGCGCTGGAGGCGCTGCGCAGCGCCCTGCGCGAGCGCTTTACCGCGATCCCCGGTATGCTCGCGTTCGTCAACCGCGGCTCGATCTTTTCCGGGAATTTCGGCGGTACGCGGGCGATCGAACTCGACATCAGCGGCGCGGATCTGTCGGCCATCTTTGCCGTGGCCCGCCAGGCGTTCGGCCTGGCCACCGCCGCCTTTGACGGCGCCCAGATCCGCCCCGACCCCAGCCTGTCGCAGAGCCAGCCGACGGTGGAGATCCATCCCGACTGGGAGCGGGTGCGGGAACTGGGCATACCCACTGCCGATCTGGGCTACATGATCTGGACCCTGTCCGACGGGGCCTACGTGGATGAGTTCTTCCTGCGCGATGACAAGATCGATATGTTCCTGTACAGCACCCAGGGCGCCGTGGAGCGCCCCGAGGACCTGGTTGACCTGCCCATCTACGCGCCCTCCGGCGTGGTGCTGCCGCTGGCCGCCATCGCGGAGGTGCGCGAAACCGTGACCGCCAATCAGGTGCGTCGGGTCGACGCGCGCCGGACCGTGACCCTGACCATCATCCCCCCGCACGGCGTGGCCCTGGAGCGCGCCGTGGAGGTGGTGCAGACCGAGGTGATCCAGAAGTTGCAGCGGGACGCCATGGCGGCGGAGGACGTGCGCATCGCCATCGGGGGCGCCAGCGACAAGCTGCGCGCCACCCGCGAAGCGCTGCAGGGCAACTTTGTGATCGCCATCGCGCTGTCTTACCTGCTGATGGCGGCGATCCTGTCGCACTGGGGTTACCCGCTGCTGATCCTGCTGACCCTGCCGCTGGGCATCAGCGGCGGTATCGTCGGGCTGTGGATCATGAATCATGTGGTCGGGGTTGAGATGTCGCTGGACATGCTGACCATGCTGGGAATGATCGTGCTCATCGGCACGGTGGTCAACAACCCCATCCTGCTGGTCGAACAGGCCAGAGGCAATCTGGCAAGGGGCCTGGATGCCTCGACGGCGATCGTGGAGGCGGTGCGGGCCCGGCTGCGGCCGATCATGATGTCCATGCTCACAACCATTTTCGGCCTGGGTCCCGTCGTGTTTCTGCCCGGCGCCGGTACCGAGCTGTATCGTGGCTTGGGGACCATCGTGCTGTTCGGCCTGTTTTTCTCCACGCTGCTCACCCTGACGTTCGTCCCGGCGCTGCTGGCGCTGTTGTTCTCTGCGGGGGCGCGTTGGCGCGTGGCCCGCGCTGGCGCCGATGGGGTCTAGAACCCGCCGAAAGAGCTCACGCCGCCGTCCCGGTCGCGCCTTGCCATGCCACGGCGGCGTGCGTATTGTTGAGGCTGGCTGCCGAATCCAGCGAGCGGGGTAATGCCATGTTGCCATGGGTCGGGATATTGCTCACCGCACTGTTTGTCACAGGGTGTCACCGCGATCTCCCTACCCAGGCGCTGGGCGTTCTCGAGTGGGATCGCATCGAGCTGGTCGCGACCGCCGCCGAGCCCATCGTGGCCGTTGCGGTGAGCGAGGGTCAGCGCGTCGAGCAGGGCGCGCTGGTCCTGCAGATCGACGACCGCAAGGCCGTGGCCGAGCTGGAGCGGCTGCAGGGTGCTCTGGGTGAATCCGGGGCGCGCCTGGCGGAGCTGGTGCGAGGCCCCCGCCAGGAAGAAATCGATCAGGCCCGCGCGGTGGTGGTGGGCACTGAGAGCGTGCTGTGGGAGGCGCAGGTCTCCCGGCAGCGCTCGCAGTCCCTGGTCGGCCGTAAGCTGGCCAGCCAGGCGGAGCTCGATCGGGCCGATACCCAGTTGCAGACGGCCCGCTCCGACCGCGACGCGGCGCGCCAGGCGCTCGACCGGCTGCTCAATGGCACGACCCGGGAAGAGCTCGACCAGGCGCGGGCGCGGGTGGAGCAGAACCGGGCCGCGCTGGCGCGTCAGCAGTTGCTGGTGGATGAGCTGGCGGTGCGCGCCAGCCGCGCCGGCCGCATCGACAGCCTGCCCTATAAGCTGGGGGAGCGGCCGCCAGTGGGCGCCGCGGTCGCGGTAGTGCTGGCCGGACCCGCCCCCTTCGCCCGGGTCTACGTGCCCGAGCCTGCCCGCGTGCGCGTCGCGCCCGGCCAGGAATTCACCGTGACGGTCGATGGCTGGCCCGACGCCTTCACCGGGCGGGTGCGCAAGGTCAGCAGCGACGCGGCGTTCACGCCCTATTTCGCGTTGTCTGAGCGCGATCGCGCCAGGCTCAGCTACGTGGCCGAGCTGTGGCTGCAGGGCGAGGCCGCGCTCGACCTGCCCGCGGGCGTGCCGGTACAGGTCGACCTCGGCAGCGGCGCCGGCGTTGACTGAGCTGGCGGTCGCGGCGCGGGGAGTCAGCCGCCGCTTTGGCGAGCTGCTGGCGGTCGATGACTTGGACCTGTCCATCGAGCGGGCGACCATCTATGGTTTCCTCGGCCCCAATGGCAGCGGCAAGACCACGGCGATCCGCATGCTGTGCGGCCTGCTCACGCCCTCCGCCGGCAGCATCGAGGTGCTGGGTTACAGCATGCCGGGCGACGCGGAGAGCCTGCGCAGGCACATCGGCTACATGCCGCAGAAAAACGCGCTCTATGCCGACATGAGCGTACAGGAAAACCTGCGCTTCATGGCCAGCATCTATTCGATGGGGCGCCGCGACGGCGCGGCCCGGATCGATGAGCTTCTCCAGCGCTATGACCTCGAGCGCTACCGGCGCTCGCAGGTGGGCAGCCTCAGCGGCGGTGAAAAGCAGCGGGTCGCGCTGGCCGCCGCGACCCTGCACCGGCCCGAGCTGCTGTTTCTGGACGAGCCCACCAGCGAAGTGGACCCGCAGAGCCGGCGGGATTTCTGGGCGAGCCTGTTCGAGCTCATCGATGGCGGCACCACCGTGCTGGTCACCACCCACTTCATGGACGAGGCCGAGCGCTGCCATCGGCTGGCGGTGCTCCATCGCGGCCATAAGATGGTGGACGGCGCGCCCCAGCAGCTCATGGCCGACGTGCCGGCGGCGGTGGTGCTGGTGGCGGCCGACGATCCACGCGCCGCCAACCGCAGCCTCAACGGGGCGGCCGGGGTGCTCAGCGTCGCCCAGATCGGCGTGACCCTGCGGGTGCTGGTCGACCGCGGCGTCGCCGATCCGGTGCAGCTGGTGCAGGCGCAGCTGGCCGCACAGCAGCTGCCGGCGGACTGCTCGCTGGGGCACGCCAATCTCGAGGACGTCTTCGTCGTCGCCACGCGGCTGGGGAGGGGCGCGCCATGAGCGCTCTGGGGCGCACCGGCGCCATCGCCCGCAAGGAGTTCACACAGCTGTCGCGCGACCGCATCACCTTTGGCATGGTGGTCATGATCCCGCTCATCCAGCTGCTGCTGTTCGGCTTCGCCATCAACACCGATGTGCGCAACATCGCCGCCGCCTACGCGGACGAGAGCCAGACGCAGCTGTCGCGCCAGCTGGTCCAGGATCTGCAGGCCAGCCAGGTGCTGCGCTTCACCCATCAGGCGGCGACGGTGCAGGAGCTGGAGGAGCTGATCCGGCGCGGGGTGGTGAGGGTGGGCGTCTACCTCCCCCCTGACGCCCAGCGGCGCCTCGCCCAGCGGGATCGCAGCGTGGGCCAGCTGCTGGTCGACGGCAGCGACCCCGTGCTGGCCGGGGCGGTGCAGCCGCTGCGCGATATGCCGGTGCAGCAGCGCCTCTTTCACACGCCGAGCGCGGGCAGCAATACCTTCGAGGTGCGGCCTTTCTACAACCCCGAGCGCCGCTCCGCGGTCAACATCGTGCCGGGGCTCATCGGCGTGATCCTGACCATGACCATGGTGCTGTTCACCGCGCTGGCCATCGTCAGGGAGCGGGAGCGGGGCAACATGGAACTGCTGATCACCACCCCGGTGAAGACCCTGGAGTTGATGATCGGCAAGATCATTCCCTACGTGCTGATCGGGCTGGTGCAGGTCTCATTGATTCTGCTGCTCGGCTATTGGGTATTCCGGGTGCCGGTCAGCGGCAGCCTGCTGCAGCTGTACCTGGGCGCGCTGTTGTTCATCGCGGCCAATCTCACCCTCGGTCTGGTGATATCGACGGTGGCCCAGACCCAGCTGCAGGCGATGCAGATGTTCGTGTTCATCCTGCTGCCGTCGATCCTGCTGTCCGGGTTCATGTTCCCCTTCGACGGCATGCCGGTGGCGGCGCAGTGGATCGCCCAGGTGCTGCCGCTGACCCACTTTGTCCAGATTGCGCGCGGCATCATCCTGCGCGGCGCCACCCTGCTGGAGATGCCCCGGCCGGTGCTGTCGCTGGCCGCGTTCCTCACGGTCACCCTGCTGATCGCGGCGCGGCGCTTCCACAAGACGCTCGACTGAGGGCGGCTGCAGTTGGCGGGGCCATGTCTGCCTAGCGGCCGGCGGCGGGCATGATGGTCTGGAAGTGGTACTCGCTGGTGGCGCAGGCTTCGATCTTGTCGAAGTCGATGAAGCGGCGGCAGCTTTGCACCATATTCCTGCTGTTGCGCATGAACAGGGCATCGTCGCCCTCGGCGCCGTAGAAGCTCTGCCAGCTGGTCATGGCCGCGGGCGGAAAGCACTCTTCGACGATGGCCTGGATGTCGGGCGCATCGGCCGTCAGCGCGCGGGCGATGACGTTCTGGCGGTAGCGGTAGGTCGACTGGGACTCGATCGCCACCGACGTATGCGAGCCCTGCCAGATGTCGAGCCACTCCCGGTAGGTCAGGCGCGGGGGGCGGCGCAGCAGCACGACCTGGCTGAAGCCGTACGAGCGCTGGCCCGCTTCGACTACCCTGTCGTGGTCGCGCAGCGGGCAGGACTCCGTCACCAGATAGCCGGCGATTCTGCGGGCGTGGCGGGCCATGGCCGCCTCGGCGGGTTGGCGCGCGAGGGCGGTGTCGAGCCACAGTGACACCATGGCATAAAACCGCGGCTTCTCGTTCTCGATCAGCATGTGCTCGGCCGGGCGGATGGCTTCGTCCACCACGTTGAGCTGCAGGCCGTGGGCATAGGCTGGCGGCAAGCTGTGAGGCAGTTCGCTCAGCAGGCGCCGGCTGAAGTCGCCGCGGCTCTCGGCCTCGTCTTTCCACAGCAGGTAGATCAGTTTTTCCATGGCATGCGACCACTGCAGGGGAGCGTGAGGAGAGGCTGCGCCTGGTGGCCAGCCCGATACAGGGTTATGTTAGGGGGCGGCGGCGTTCAGTGCCACAGCGTTGTCACACCAAGCCGCAAATTGACTGGCGACGCGAGTCGAGGGCGCAATGACCAGGACGGGATCACCACGGATTGCCGCGTCTGGCAAGGGTGGGCGGCGTGCGCCTTGTGCGACCTAATGATAGATTGTCGCGTGTGAGCTTCTATTGGTAGTATCAGGGGAGGTCGGGGTTCGATAACAACAACAGGCAGGTAACCGGGCCCAGCGCTTTGCGTTGAGGCGTCGGAGTCAGGCTCTCCGCAGTGCGAGGGAGCGCAACTGGTCGCTCGCCGCCGCTTCGCTGGTTGAGGACGCGCTTTAATGATAGGTTACTTCTTTCAGCAGCTGCCGCTGTGGGTCATCGCACTGCTGTTCCTGGCCGTGCTCAGCGTCGCCGTGGAGCTCGGATTTCGGGTTGGCCTCAGAAAGCGCAAGCAATGGCCGGATGCCGAAATCGGCGGCGGCGGCGTCGTGCTCACCGCCATGATGGCGCTGCTCGGCCTGATCCTGGCGTTCACGTATTCGGCCTCGGCCAGCCGCTATGACGCCCGCAAGCAGGCGGTCATCGTCGAGGCCAACGATATCGGCACGGCGTTCCTGCGCGCCGGGCTGGTGGATGATCCCGGACGCACCGAACTGCGCCAGGCGCTGGCGCAATATGCCAGGACGCGCATCGTGGGCGGCGGGCGGGGTATGTCACAGGGCGAGACCGAGGCCATCATCCAGCGCACCCTGCAGGCTCAAGCGCGGCTGTGGCCGATCACCGAGGCGATCGTGCAGCGCAGCGCGCGTGGCCCCATCGAGGCTTCGCTGGTGGCTGCGGTCAACGAGGTCATCGATCAGCACACCATACGGATTGCGGGCCTGATGGACAAACTGCCGGGCGCGGTGCTGTGCATGCTGATGCTAATCGCCTGCGGCTCCATGGCGGTCACCGGCTTCAATGCCGGCGTGTCGGGCTGCATCAGTCGCTGGCGGCTGTCCATGTTCTCGCTGGTGCTGTCCGGCGTGCTGTTCGTTATCATCGATCTGGACCGGCCCAGAGAGGGCTTTGTGCGGGTCAGCCTTGCGAGCTTGGTCGAGCTTGTCGAGGAGATGGACGACCTGCTCGCCCGGGGCGGGGGCGCGACCCCCGGCCGACCTGGTTGAGTCGGGGTGTCCCTCAGGGCTGCGCGAACAGCGCCGCTATGCGGCGCTGGATGGCCTCGGCGGCCTGCCGGGGAGTGGAGCCGTCGGCGGGCTCGCGGATGGGGCGGCCGACCACGATGTAGTCCGCGCCGTTGCGGAACGCCTCCTCGACATCCACCGTGCGCTTCTGGTCGTCGGTGTTCTTGACCGGTCGGATGCCGGGGGTGATCACCAGAAAGCGCGGGCCCAGCTCCCGCCGCAGCGCGGGCGCCTCGATACCTGAGGAGATGACGCCATCGCACCCCGCCGCGAGGGCCCGCCGCGCGCGCGACAGCACCAGCGCCCGCACGTCGGTCTGGAAGCCCAGGTCGTCGATATCGCCCTGGTCGAGGCTGGTCAGCGCGGTCACGGCGAGCAGTTTCAGGTCGCCCTTGGCGCTGGCGGCCGCCTTCAGGATCGCATCATTGCCGTGCACGGTGGCGAACGTCGCACCGTGCCGGGCGAGCTGCCGCACCGCCGACTGCACGGTCTGCGGCACGTCGAAAAACTTGAGGTCGACGAAGACCTTGTTGCCGCGCTCGACCAGCCACTGCAGCAGGGCGTAGTAGTCGCCCGCCATGAACAGCTCCAGGCCCATCTTGTAGAAGCTGACGCTGTCACCCAGCTCCTCGACCAGCTGCCTGGCCTCGGCCGGGCCGGGCACATCCAGCGCGAAGATCAGGCGATCCCGGATGGGAATCGATTTGTCGGACAGCAGGGCGTCGGGGGTGTTCTCAGATGACATGATGCACTCGATCGTAGCGGTGGTTGAGGGGTGCCGGTGGCGGTTCGGGGTCTCAACCGGCGCCGGCGGGCCGATGCTCGACCCGGATCAGTTTGCTGGTATCGAATCCCAGCGCGTCGGCGCGCTGCAGCAGCGCCTCGACAGTGGCGGCGTCCGGCTGCGGGGTGCGGGCCAGCAGCCACAGGTAAGACCTGTCGGGGCCTGCTACCGCGGCGTACTGGTAGTGCTCATGGTCGAGAGCGAAGATCACATAGCTGCCATAGAACGGGCCGAAGAACGAGACCTTCAGGTGTCCGGTGCGCTCGTCCCCGACGAAGTAGGCCTTGCCCTCAGCCTCCTTCCAGGTCTTGCTGTCCGGGTCATAGCCCCGATTGAGGACGCGGATGCCGCCGTCATCCCGGGCGCTGTAGGTCGCGGTGACATCGATCAGCCCGCGCTCGAAGGCGTGGTCGAGGCGCGCGATCTCGTACCAGCGACCGCTGTAGCGCGCGGCATCGAAGTGGTCCACCGGGGTAACCCCTTCCGGCACGCCGGTGCACCCGGCCATGGCCAGCACGGCAATCAGCAGCAACCATCGCATGCACGCAAGCTCCTGGAACAGTGGTGGCGCGGGATGTGGCCACGAGGCCTGCAGGATACCCCGAAGTCGCCATGGCGGGCAATTTGTCCGGACCCCGATGGGATCGCATCCCGCCGGGGCCCGGGATCGTCGCTGGTTCAATTGGCGTATACTGTCCGCTCCTCAAAGACGTTGACCCACGGTACCGTTCGCCATGGACACTGCCATCTCATCACCTCAGCAGGCGGCGTCCGACCCGCCGCCGCGGCGCTCCTGGGTGCGGCCCGGGCCGATGACCCACCTGCTGATACTGGGCTTTGCCGCCTTGCACCTGGCTATCGCCGCCGCGCTGCCGCTGATCACCTTCGAGACCCACTACGCCCTGTACGGGCTGCACCTCGACTGGAGCTATGTCGATCACCCCCCGCTGACCGGTTGGATACAGGGGTTGGTGCAGCGGCTTTCGAGCAGCGATCTGGCCCTGCGGCTGGCGCCCATCGCGATCATGACGGCCAGCCAGTACCTGATTGCGGCGCTGGCGCTGCGGCTCTTTCCGCGGGCCACGCCCTGGCTCGGCGTGGTCGTTGTGCTGCTGCTGCAGGGCGCCGGTATCCTGCATCTGGGTTTTGCCATGGCACCGGAGGTGCCGCTGCTGCTCGCCGGCCTGTTCACCTTCTGGTATACCCTGGCGGTGATCGAACACAACCGCACGCGTGACTGGCTGGGGCTGGGCGTCGCGCTGGGCCTGGCCGGCCTCGCCAAGTACACCGCCATCACCCTGGCCTTCTCCGTCGTGATAGCGGTGGTGACCTACGGTTCCTGGCGTCAGCTGCGCCAGCCCATGGCGCTCCTGGCGGTCGCGCTGGCCGGTGTGCTGGTGAGTCCCGTGGTGATCTGGAACTGGCAGCACGACTGGGTATCCTTCACCTATCAGTTGGGCTACCAGCTGTCTCCCGAGGAGGCGGGAACCGGCTGGTCGCTGGCCGATGCCGCCGGCAACCAGCTGGAGCAGTTCGGGGCGTATTCGCCGCTGCTGTACGTCGGGGGCGTGGCGGGTCTGTGCTGGGGCTTGTGGCGGCGCGACAAGGGCGCCGTGCTGTCGGCGATGTTCGCGCTGCCGATATTGCTTCTGGTCGGCTACCTGGCCGGCGCCGGCCGCTCGTCGCCCCATTGGACCCTGCTCGGGTGGGTCATGCTGGCGCCGCTGGCCGGGGTGTGGATACTGTCGGCGTGGCGCTGTCTGGCGGTGCGGTGGCTGACGTATGTCTCAGCCGGGTTGTCGGTCGTGGTGGTGCTGCTGCTGATACTGATCACCCTGCCCTGGCTGCCGTTCCCCGATTTCCGGCACCCGCTGAGCCGCCTGGTGGGCTGGCCGGAGGCCACGGCGCGAGCCGAGCTGCTGCGCCGTCAATGGGCGCAGGAGGCCGGCCCTGAGCCCGTGCTGCTGGTGCGCAACTGGCACTACGCCGGACCTCTGGCGTGGTATGGCCAGCCCGGCGTGGTACAGGAAACCGGCAGCAGGACCAGTCAGTATGTCTACTGGTATGGGCGCCCGGGGGTTGGTGCCAGGGGCATTCTGGTGCAGTTCGAGGACGGCACTGCCGCGCCGGTCATGAGTGCCCCGGGTTTTGAGTGCACCCTGGTGGATCAGCTGCCTGCCTACCGGGGGCCTACACTGGCGCGGATGTTTTTCTACTATCGCTGCCGATCCACCGGCGCCGCCGCGGTCACGCCGGCCGGCGCAGGCGGTGGGTAGTGGTGCCGCGGCTGTGCCAGGTCAGCTGACAGCCGGTGGCGCGCGCCCGGCCGGGCGCTGGGGCCGCTAGCGGTCCGGTACGCCGTCGGCCGCGGCGGTCGTGGCGATGATGTCGGCGCTGTGCCATTGGCCCTGATCCATGCCCGGGCAGCCGCGGCCGTGTTCCTGCCAGCTGGCCTGGGCGCCCACGACCGCGCGCCAGAACGGCCAGGTGCGGCACTGTGCGGGGCGGA
>Ga0316188_10001051_pt1 | contig 12924 bp, 13 predicted proteins | sample Phiworburrow1_MG_FD_204933 | JGI IMG/M metagenome (GOLD analysis project Ga0316188, IMG submission 204933) | Coastal sediment microbial communities from Maine, United States - Phippsburg worm burrow 1 | ecosystem: Environmental > Aquatic > Marine > Coastal > Sediment | place: USA: Maine...
CAGTGACGCCGTACCCGATAGAGCCGATGATGGGGCGGGTCTGGGAGCTGCGCTCAACGGTGTCGGTCTATGACGCCTGGTACGTTGCTCTCGCCGAACGGCTCTCGACGACGCTCGTTACGACCGGCCGTCGTCTTGCTTCGGCGAATGGGCTGCGTTGTCAGATCGAGATCGTGGGCTGAAGTGCCCCCCTGCGTCGCTGCGTTCCGCGTCCCCCCGCCCTTCCGTCGGGGGGACAGGTCGAAGCTTGCGTCCCGTGAGCCTTCAGTCTTTGACCCCCTCCGCCAGCGACTACGTCGCTGATACCTCCCCCTGAGGGGGAGGAAGAGGAGTCTGAGGGGGAGGAAGAGATCAGGGAGAGGCGATCGGAAGGGTGACCGTGAAGATCGTTCGCTCTGGGGTTGAGTCGACTCCGATCGTTCCGTGGTGTTGGTTTGCTACGACGTCGTAGACGGTGTCGAGGCCGAGACCGGTTCCCTTGCCGGGTTCCTTCGTGGTGAAGAACGCTTCAAAGATGCGGTCCTTGGTCTTCGGGGGGATCTCGGGACCGTTGTTCTCGACCTGGACCACGATGTAGCCGTCCTGAAGGCCTGTCGTCACGGTGATTCGCCCGTCGTCGACACCCGCGTCGCGGATCGCGTCCGCAGCGTTGTCGATCAGGTTGGTCCAGACCTGGTTGAGGCGGCTGCCGTGGGCGGTGATTCGGGGAAGACCGGGGTCGAAGGCCCGGATCACAGCAATGCCGGATGTTTTCGACTTCAAGATGAGGAGGGTGTCTTCAATGCCTTTCGCCACGTCGACGTCTTGCACCGGGGCCTGATCGAGATAGGAGTATGACTTGAGTGCCCCCACGAGTTCGCTGAGGCGCTTCGATCCTTCGGCGACCTCGGCCACAAGATCATCCACTTCAGCGCGGGCGGCGAGGGCATCGACGACGAGGCCGGCGGTGGAGGGATCAACACCGGTGAGATTGTCGGCCATATAGCCGGCGTCGGCGAGCACCGGAGTCACACGCCATGCATCAGCGACGCCGAGTCGGTCGAGCACCGTCTCCAGATCGTCTTCGATCTCGGCTCGTTCGATCGGGCTCAGAACATCGCCGTGAGCCGACGCCGTCGGGAGTTCGATCTCTGAGGGAAGGGCCGCATCGGCGGTTGCCCGACGCTCAATCGCCGCGGGGAGGAGGGTCGAGCCTCGTGTCACGGCCGCGGCAGGGTTGTTCATCTCGTGGGCAAGGCCGGCCGTGAGAACACCGATCTGGGCCATGCGTTCCGACTGACGGAGCCGGGACTGCTGCTCCCGCCAACGGGAGATGAACACGTCGAAGAGCGCACGCACCGCCCGTACGTCTGATTCGAGGAGAGCGTCGAGAGATGCCTTCGGGATCGACACGAGTTCGACATCGACGAGTGCACGGGCGGTGGCATTGCGGGGTTCCCCCGTCAGCAGTGACATCTCGCCGACGATGACCCCGGGTCCGGAGACGGCGATGCGGACGGGTTGATCAGCCGAGACTTTGAGGATTTCGATCTCTCCGGATGTCACGATGTACGCGGTGTCGCCTGGATCGCCCTCGTTGAATAGCGTGTCTCCCTGCGCAAAGGAGCACGTCGATACGGTCTCCGCCAGCCGATCGATAGCGACGTCATCGAGTCCCGAGAGGAGTTCGACCGAGCGGAGATCGAAGGAGCTCACACCGTATCGAGGTATCGGTGGACCAATGTGACCGCGACCGAACCTTCGCCGACGGCGGACGCCACGCGGCGCACGGCACCTTCGCGGACGTCGCCCGACGCAAACACGCCCGGTTCGGAGGTCTCCAGCGGATACGGATCTCGGTTCAGCGGCCAGTCGGCTGTGTACGTCGTGACGTCGGACCCCGTGTAGATGAAGCCGCGATCGTTCATGGCCACGGTGCCTTTGAGGAAGGCCGAGTGCGGTACGGCTCCGACGAAGATGAACAATGCGGACGCAGCCCTTGTCTCCTCTTCGCCGGTGTCGACGTTCGCGAGTCGGATCTCCTCGACACGTTCGGTGCCGGCTACCTCGATCACCCGCCGGTTCAGCAGCACCTCGATGTTGTCGATCGCTGCGATCTGGTCGACAAGGTACTGCGACATCTTCTGCCCGAGATCATCCGATCGCACGACCATGGTTACCTTCGAGGAGGTCTTCGAGAACATCACCGCCGCCTGTCCCGCCGAGTTCGCGCCGCCGATGACGTAGACATGGCGGTCCCGGTAGGTCGAGGCCTCGGTGGCGGCGGCTCCGTAGTAGACGCCGGCGCCTTCGAACCGTGCGTAGCCGGGGACGTCGAGCCGGCGAACCGTCATGCCGCTGGCAATCAGCAGCGCCCGGCACTTCAACTCGACGCCGTTCGTCAAGACCAGCGTCTTCGCAGCGGGTCCGGAGCGGACCGCGGCCACCTCTGCCGCTGTGATCAACTCCGCGCCAAGTCGGGTCGCCTGTGCGATGGCCCTCCTGGCCAAGTCGGCACCGCTGACACCCTTCGGGAAGCCGAGGTAGTTCTCGATTCTCGAACTCGTTCCCGCCTGGCCGCCCGGAGCCTCGCGCTCGATCAGGACCGTCGAGAGACCCTCCGACGCTCCGTAGACCGCCGCGGCAAGGCCGGCCGGCCCGCCGCCGACGATCGCAAGGTCATAGAACGGCGCCTCGGGGGTCGAGTGGATCCCCGCCGCCTCGGCGAGTTCGTGCCTCGAAGGATTAATCAGGACGGTGTCGTCCTGAAGGAACACCACGGGGAGATCGCTTGTCACTCCGGTAACCGACGAGACGGCGGTGGCCGCATCGGAGTCCCGTTCAATGTCGATGAACCGATAGGGCACTTCGTTGCGGGCAAGGAACGCCTTGGTCTCGTAGGTTGTCGGCGACCAGGTGGTACCGAGCACTCTGATCCCGTCGAACGGCACGTCGGCGTTCGCCTGCCAGTCGTCGAGGACGTCGTCGAGGATCGGGTACAGGCGCTCCTCGGGTGGGCTCCACGGCTTGAGGAGGTAGTGGTCGAGGCCGACGTCGTTGATGGCCTGGATCGCAGCCTCAGTGTCGGCATAGGCAGTGAGGAGCAGTCGCTTGGCCTGTGGGAAGATCTGATCGGCAGCCATGAGGAACTCGGTGCCGCTCATCTCGGGCATTCGCTGGTCGACGACGAACGCTGCGATCGTCTTCGAACGACTCTTGAGTTCGTGCACTGCCGCAAGGGCTTCGGCGCCCGACGAGGCCGACATAACCTGATAGGTCGATCCGTAGTGGCTGCGTAGATCGCGGCGGACGGCGGCCAGCACCTGCGGGTCGTCGTCGACGGCGAGAATCACTGGTCTGCTCATGGTCCCCGGGTTCGTCGCTGGTGTTGAGCCTATCGAACACGAAGTCCCCACGCCGGTGATTTGTTCCACTACGCTCGAAAGCCTGCGCGAGAGGGACACAATGGTGGAGAACAATCTGCGGCTCGTCGTGCTGGGCAGTCGCGGATCCATTCCGGTTTCCGGCGCGGACTTCGTCGTGTATGGAGGGGGCACGACGTCATTCGCCCTTGTGGTGGATGATCGGCTGGTTGGGTGCATCGACGCAGGAACAGGTGTCGTCGCCTGGCGCGAGTTCGGCCTGTCTGCCGCTCCGTCGATCCACGTATTCCTCACGCACTACCACTGGGATCACATCCAGGGTCTCTCCATGCTCGACCTCGTGTGGTCCGACGATCACGACATCACGATCCACGGTCCGGGGGACCCGCAGGAGACGTTGACATCGGTCATTGCTCCGCCGTGGTTCCCGGTGTCGCTGGCCGATGCGCCGTCCGTTCGCTTCGAGTCAATCGTGCGACCCGTTGAGATCTCGGGGTTGACGATCACGCCGTTCGGTGTCGAGCATCCGCAGGGCGCCGTCGGCTATCGCATCGATGGGCCGTCGTCCAGTGTGGCGATCGTCACCGACCACGAGGCCGGTTCTGAGATGGATGAAACCATCGTCGATGCGGTCCGGGGTGTCGAGGCACTCATCCACGACGGCCAGTATCAACCGGAGGAGGCCGCAGCTCATCGAGGGTGGGGCCACTCGACATGGGAGGACGCCGTCGCGGCCGCCTTCTCGTCAGGAGCAGACCGGTTGATCCTGACGAGCTTGAACCCGCACCGCACGGACGAAGATGTCGACGCGATCGTCCACACCGCCCGGAGACGGTTCCACGCCACCGAGGCCGCCTATCCAGGCCTGTCGGTGTCGTTGTGAAATTCGCCACGGTCGCTCCGCCGCGGCTGCGGACCATGGAGGAATCCGAACGCACCGCAACGTGGCTCGAACTCTTCTACGACCTCGTGTTCGTTGCAGCTGTAGCGATGATGGGAACCCGACTCGTCCACGACGTGACATGGTCGAGCATCGCCTCCTACCTCGGATACTTCGCCCTCGTGTGGTGGCTGTGGGCGAGTCACACCTTCTACGCCGACCGGTACGACACCGATGATCTGATCTACCGTTTCCTCGCCGGCGCACAGATGGTGGGGGTGGCCTTGATTGCCGTGTCGGTCTCCCTCGGCGTGGCAGGGTCGACGATGGTGTTCGCCCTGGGGTACACCGCCGTTCGGCTGATTCTCCTGGTCTTGTATGCAAGGGCCTACCGGCATGTCGTCGAGACCCGGGAGCTGGTGCGTGGATACCTGATCGGGTTCGGCGCTGCTTCGGCTCTGTGGCTCGTATCCATCGTTGTGCCGGAGCCGTATCGCTTCTGGCTGTGGCTCGCTGCATTCGCCGTGGATCTGGCGACTCCATACATCCTGCGAAGGGCCCAGGCGGCGGCACCTCTCGACGTTTCACACCTTCCAGAGAGATTCGGTCTCTTCACGATTCTCGTCCTGGGCGAGTCGATCGTGGCGATCACCGTTGGTTTGAGCCATGTATCGTGGCAGCCGTCGACCACGCTCGTCGGCGTCTTCGGATTGGGGGCCGCGACCTGTCTCTGGTGGATCAACTTCGACAACCACGAGGGCTCGGTCGTGCGCAGGAGAGGGGATCGGAAGAACTGGCGCCCGACCGTGTGGATCTACAGTCACCTGCCGCTGGCCATCGCTCTGGCCATGTTCGGGGTCTCGGTGGAACTCGCCATCGTTGCCGCGGATGCCGGACACGACTACCTCAGCGCAGATAGGTGGCTTCTCGTTGGGTCGGTTGCTCTGGCATTCGCAGCGATGGCCGCGATCCAGACCGCCTCTGTTCGAAGCGATGAAGAACAACTCCGTCGATCCGTCATCACCAACCGACTCCTCGGCATTCCGCTCCTGTTGCTCGTTGGCCTCATCCCCGGGATTGGTGCAGCCTGGACGATGGTGCTGGTGACCGCTGTGTGCAGCGGCGAGATCGTTGCCGACCTCGTTGCTGCGAACACCTGATCCGTGAGCCGCCGTTTGTGCCTACGTTCACCATTGGTGCGTTCGCGAGCACAACCGGTGCGAAATAGGCTCGGATCGGTGCGTCCCGGTTAGCGGTCGACGCGCACGGTCATCGCTGCGGTGTCTCTCGCAAATCTCTTGAGGACGACCCGATTGAGACAATGCCAGGTGCGGGGTCCATCGCATTCGGTGCGGAGGATGTTGGCCTCCCTCAGGATGCGAAGGTGCTCAGAGATCGTGGATTGTGCCAGCGTCAGCTGTGCGGCGATCTCCCCGACGGTATGGGGTTTGCACTCCATGAAGTACTCGACGATTTGAACTCGAGAAGGATGGCCCATCGCCTTGGCGATCGCGGCAATCTCTTCTCCACTGAGCCGTTCCGGATCGACCGGTGGATCGTCGTCGAGGCAGGCAGGCGGTGGCTTGAACTCCATGCTGGTCAGCGTATCAAGTGATGTCCCCCCCGTCTTGGGGCCGAAAGTCCGTACATCGCCGATGGGCGATTTCGGGGTCTGCGGTTCGTCTGTGGCCCGGGCGGGCCATAGGTCCCTACGGTTCGGGACGGAGGACTCTATCGGTAATCGTCGAACGACGATTAAATACCGATCGTGAATCCATTCACAAACAACCAGGAGGAAACAATGGCAAAACGACTCCGATCCCTCGGAATCGTGCTTTCAGTAATCGGGCTGATCTTCGTGATCGCCGGTGGCGTCGCCTACACCCAGGTGCAGGCTGGATACGGCTCGCTCCAGGCGTTCAGCGAAGCACAGAACGTGGAGCTCAGCTACAACGACGCCGGACAACTCGTTGATCGGGGCGCCACGGAGGGCGCGGACGCGATCATGACGTTGCTGACCGATGACTGGGGTTATCCGGTCGTGCAGTCGGACATGGATCCCAACGATCCGCTCGTCAACACGGCGTCCGAGTACATGTTCCAGATGGCGACGATCACGTACCACACCCTCTACGGGACCCAAACGGTGGTTCTCACCGAGGATGCTGAGTACAACGGCGAGACGTTCCCGGCAGGGACCTATGACGTTCCGGTCGAGGGCAGGTACTGGACCGGCTTTGATCGGATGCATCCGCTCGAAGGACCCGCACGAGACCAGGCATGGAATGGAACGGCGCACGCCTTGATCGCCGAACTCGGTGTCGGCACCGTGACGCACTCGGCGCTCCAGCTCGGTCTGGCGATCGCCGGCACGCTCGCTGCGATCGGTCTGACGGTGCTCGTCGCCGGTCTCGGCCTGTTCTGGGCCGGGAAAGAAGAGAAGGCTCCGAAAGCGGACCGCCCCGCTGCTGAACCCGACAGCAGGAAGGAACTACTGCCCGTCGGCTGATCGAAACCAGAAGCGCAACGAACCTACCAATCGAACGGGGCCCCGCCGGAATGGCGGGGCCCCGTTCCCTTTGGCGTGAAGCCGTTCAACGGCCCGGTCCGAGGAGGGGGCAGAGGAAGAAGGCATCGCCCTCGTTCGGTAGGTTGTCCCCGTTCATGTCGACGAACCACCGACCACCCACGTAGCCGCGATCGCCCGGCCCGTACTGGGTAGTTAGGCCGTCGGGCGTCGGGATTAGCTGCTGGAATCGGCCGTGCATCGGCAGATTGGCTGTGACGATCGAATCGTACGTGAGACCGCTGCTGAGGACGGTGACCTGGACTTCCGAGCCGGGTCGCCCGTTGCTGTCGGTCGACTTCCCGTTCGACGCCAGGGCCGGTACGGCCATGACGATCGTCAGAAGACCGACCACCAGGCCGGTCAAGAGTGTCTTGCGCATTGTTGCTCCTTACCTTCGCGTGCCGCCGATCTGGCGACCGTTGGAAGGATGGATGACTCATCTGAACGGGCCCGAAACGGGCGGTGAACAAACGGTGAACTCAACGAAGAGCACGAGACGAGCGTCCGCGTTGCCCGTACGATGACCGCTATGGAAGACACCGCAGGCACCGTGCTGGTCGTCGACGACGAAGACCTCGTTCGTGAGGTCGTGTGCACCTATCTCGAACGCGAGGGGTATTCGACCTGCCAGGCGTCGGCCGGGCGGTCGGCCATGGAACTCATCGCCTCCGAGCGTCCTGATCTGATCATCCTTGATGTGATGCTCCCCGAGATCGACGGCTTCAGCATCCTGAGCGAACTCCGGAAGCACGCCGACATCCCCGTCATCCTGCTTACCGCACGCACCGAGGAGACGGACCGCGTGCTCGGTCTGGAACTGGGTGCCGACGACTACGTTGTCAAGCCGTTCTCGCCGCGTGAACTTGCCGCTCGCGTGCGCACGGTTCTGCGAAGGGCGGCCCGCGCGGAGAAGCCCATATCCGAGACCGCCATCTCCTATGAGGGCCTCGATATCGATGGCCGCAGCCGAGAAGTTCGGGTGGCTGGGGAGCTCGTAGATCTCACGGCGAAGGAGTTCGACCTCCTCGCGTTTCTCGCAAGCTCGCCCCGGCAGGTGTTCTCGCGGGGGCAACTGCTCGAGCAGGTTTGGGACTCGTCAACCGACTGGCAGGACGCTTCGACGGTGACCGTGCACATCCGCCGCATCCGCCGCAAGATCGAGAAGGATCCGAACGAGCCCCGGTGGATCTCCACGGTGTGGGGTGTCGGCTATCGGTTCGAGTCATGAAGGCGGCGTTCTGGTTTCTCGGAGCCGCGGTCATCGGTCTGATCGCGTTCGAGGTGTTGATGCAGCCGACTTCGGCGGATCGAATCCAGTTGGCCCTGATCTTCGCCGCCGTGGCAGCCTTCGCTGCGGTCGTCACGCTCATCGTGGGTGCACTGGTCAAACGATCTCGTTCGATTCGTCGCAGTGTCCTGATCGCGAGCATCGCCGGGTTCTTCGTCGCTGCGGCCGCGATGGTGGTCGCCGCCCAGCAGATGTTCCTCTCCTCCCACGACCTCAGGCTGCTCCTCATCGTTCTCATGTTCGCCGGTGGAACCGCTGTGGGGTTCTCAGTGCTGGTCGGTCGGACGCTCACCCGTGATCTCGAAGCCACGGCGTCCGCCGCCCGACGAGTGCAGGACGGGGACCTCTCCGCTCGCACCGGCGTGGCGAGACCCGACGAGATCGGGACCGTGGCGGAAACATTCGACCGCATGGCCGCCGACTTGGAACAGCGAGACGCAGAGCGCCGGGAAGACGAAGCTGCGCGCCGTCGGTTCCTGGCGGCAATCGGCCACGATCTCCGGACGCCGTTGGCCTCGCTTCGTGCGGCGGTCGAAGCACTCGAGGACGGCCTTGCCCCGGACCCCGACCGGTACCTGCGAGCGATGGATCGGGACATCTCGGTTCTCAGCTCCCTCGTCGACGATCTGTTCCTGCTGGCGAAACTCGAAGAGGGCTCGATCGAAGTCGAACGTGGTCCGATCGACGTGACCGAACTCGCCGACGAGGCGATCGAAGTGCTCGCCCCGATCGCCGCCAGTGCCGATGTGCGCCTCGAACTCGACGCCGACCACCGGACCATTGCGACCGGCGGCTCCGAGGCGGTGAGCAGAGTGCTGAGAAACCTCCTCGACAATGCCATCCGTTTCGCCCCTTCCGGCTCAACCGTCGTCGTCGAGGTGCGAGACGATGGGGGAGCGACGGTGCGAGTACTCGACGAGGGACCGGGATTTGATCCGGGGTTTGTCGACGAGGCATTCGATCGCTTCACCAGGGACGACCCGGCGAGGGGTCGCTCGACAGCAGGATCCGGCCTCGGCCTCGCCATCGCCCACGGCTTCATCGAAGCCCTCGACGGGACGATTTGGGCCGAGCCCGGCCCAGGAGGTCGCGTCGGCTTCCACCTCCCGGCAGCGCCCGCCTAGCTGCCGCCTCCGCGATCGTTCGTGCGTACGTTCACAACAAATGCGTACGTAGACACGATCGAATACGCGTATGGCGAGCCCTGGACATCGCGCGGTACGATCCGGTCTGGAGGTGAGCATGGCTCGCGTCGTCGGGGCGGATGTTTGGAAGAAGGGCTGGATCGCCGTCGTCACCGTCGACGGCTGGATCGTCTCGATCGACGCCTATGACTCGATGGCCGACCTCGCTTCAGCCGAGGCCGAAGCCGCGGTCATCGCCGTCGACATCCCGATCGGTCTCCCGGTCGCCCCGCCCCGAGCCGCAGACGCCGCCGCACGACGCTTCATCGGTGCCCGCGGGTCGAGTGTGTTTCCGACACCGCCCCGTGACGTGCTCGAGCTCGGGACCTACAAGGAGGCGCTCCGGTTCTCTCGCAAGCACTACGGCGTCGGATTGACGGCGCAGAGCTACGCGTTGCGCCACCGCATCCTGGAGACCGATGCCGTCGCTCGCTCCGACGAGCGCGTGATCGAGATCCACCCGGAGGTCACGTTTCGGGCGCTCGCGGGGCGCCCACTCGCGTTCTCGAAGCGAACCTGGAACGGGCACAGCGAGCGTCGTCGGCTGCTGTCGGGCGCCGGACTTTCGCTCCCGGATCGTCTCCCCGACGCCGTCGGTGTGGTTCCGGCCGACGACATCCTCGATGCGGCAGCCGGTGCGTGGACGGCGGCCCGCTATGCCGCCGGTGAGGCCCGAACGGTCCCGGGCGAGATGCCGCTTCCCGGATTCGGTGAGGTGATCTGGTACTGAGGGTCACGATCCGGCCTCTCAGGGCGAAGAACGAGAATGTGTCGCAGCGCATCCCTACGCTGAGGGCCAGAGTTGAATCCGGGATAGAGAGAGGCACTCGCAGTGGAAATCGCATTGGTCGTTCTGGCTGTGGCCATCCTCATCGGCGCAGCGATCGTCGCCTGGGCAGTGTTGCGCGGCGGTGACGAGGACGACGGAGAAGCCAATCGGCGCATTGAGCAACTCGTCGCCTCTCAGCAGGCATTGACCGGACAGCTGACCTCGCTCACCGAGCAGCAGGCTGCCTCTGCGGCAGCGACCGCGAAGGCTGTTCAGGAGTCGTCGGAACGATTGACGAAGTCCGTGAACGATCGACTCGAGAAGGTTCAGGACCGCATGGGGGACAGCCTCCAGAAGTCGTCGAAGGAGACCGCCGAGTCGGTCACCAAGCTCACCGAACGGCTCACCGTGATCGATCAGGCCCAGCAGAACATCACGAAGCTCTCCACGGAGGTTGTTGGTCTTCAGCACATTCTTGATGACAAGCAGGCTCGAGGCGCATTCGGGGAAGTCCAACTGGCGGCCATCGTCGAGGATGCGCTCCCCAATTCGGCGTATGAATTCCAGAGTGTGTTGTCAAACGGCAAGCGGGCCGACTGCTTGATCAAGCTGCCGAACCCTCCCGGGTCCGTGGTCGTCGATGCGAAGTTCCCTCTCACCGCATACCGAAACATGCTCAACGCCGAGGACGACGCCGGCCGAACGGCTTTTGCCAAGCAACTCGGGGAAGACGTGAAGAAGCACGTTCGCGACATCTCCGAGCGATACATCATCCCGGGCGAGACCGCCGACTCTGCGCTGATGTTCCTGCCGTCCGAGGCGGTCTATGCCGAACTGCACGCCCATCACCCGGCGATCATCGAGGCGAGCTACAAGGCCCGGGTCTACATCGTGTCACCGACGACGATGATGGCGACGCTCACAACCGTGCGAGCGGTTCTGCGCGACGTCGAGATGCGCAAGCAGGCAGGGGTGATTCAGACCGAGGTCGGCACCATGCTGACGGACGTTGGGAGACTCTCCGAACGAGTTGACAGCCTGCGGCGACACTTTGACCAGGCCCACCGCGACATCGACCAGATCGAAATCTCCGCAGGCAAAGTCCAGAGCCGGGGAACCAGGATCCACGAGCTGGACCTCGGAGAAGCGGACGAGAAAGCGCTCCCGGAACCGGACATGCCACCAGCACTGACGACCGAGCCAACAATCGACTAGACGACGCGTACCCAGGGTTGTCGTCCCCGTATGCGGCGCCCCCAGCCCACAGAAGTACAGACGGACTATGGCGGATTCCATGAATCGACTCCAGGCAATCGAATCAACGGACCGAGTACCTCGCCACGAGCACCGGGTGCGCGCCTTCAGCCGCGACTATGACCTCATCACCGAATTCGGTGACGGATACGCTGTCGAAAGAGACGAGGCCACCGCGCTCGTTCGTTCGGTCGCGAAGCGATTCGTGGTCCCGATGCCGGTACTGGCTTTCAACCGGCGCCGTCGACCCGATACGGGCCAGTGCTGGGCGCCGAGGTGGCACGCTGTCGAGACGAACGGCGCGGAACGCATCATCGCCTGGGAGAAGCACTATCGCCGCACCTACCCCGAGCACGGGCAGATACGGCTCGGCGCCACCACGACGCTGAGGACCCTCGCCCACGAACTCGGGCATCACCTTGTCCACCACCTCGACTCGATCCGCACTCCGGCTCACGGCAAGATCTGGGTCGGCCGCTTCGACGACGCCATGGGGACGATTGCCGAGGATGTGCGAACCGCGTCGACCCACTGACGGTCGAGTCGTCAGGCCCACCCGTCGTCGCGAAGATCCACGATCGGTCGACGCGATGGGAGCGAGCGTTGCGATCCGGAGCTCAAGAGACAGAATTCTCCTGCGATGACGGATACGCCGCACGGAATGCCCGTGCTTCGGCGGGCGACCAGGCACCACCGAAAGGGACCGGCATCGTGAGGGGTGAGGCGGTCTCGCACGGCGAACCCTGAGTCACGGACAGGGCGGTCCCATCTCGGTCGTGATGGAGCACGTAGCTGTAGACCGTTTGGTGTGCCCCGTGGGCACAGATTCCGTCGACGCCGTCGTCATGGGAACGCAGCAAATCGTGGAGATCGCCGACCGAGTCGACCTCCTCGATCCTGCGCCGCGCCGCATCGAATCTGGGCCGTGACGTTGCCATGTTGTCGTCACCCTCAGTGGCGCCAAGGGCTATGTGGTGGTTGGTTCTGACCGTCGCTCCATCGTTCACGACAACCTCGATCCGATCACCACGGACCTCGATCGCTCCGGCCAGATCCTCGTCGATCAGCACGAGATTCCCCCACTCGCACGCCTGCCGGGCGACCGCATCGGCAACGGCCTCGACCGCACCCACGAAGTCGGAGGCCTCGCGCAGGGCGATCTCGACGAGATCGTCGTGGTTGGCGTGATCGGGGAGTGTCCGCACGTTCGCATCACAGCACAACAATCCGTGTGCGTTTGCCCCGATTGAGAAGCCCGAGACCTCGTCAAGCGAAGCGTCGTCGCCGGTCCACGTGACGAGGCCGGCGACGCCGAAGACCGACGACTCGAGCACGATCCGATCGTTGAAAGAGGGACGACCGAAGTCCTTGTTCTTGAACAGGGCGTAGCTGCCGTCAACGAATCGCATCACCCCGATGGTGCACATGGCGTCTCCTTGCCCGACGAGTGTACGCCGGGGTGGTCGATCCACATGTCGGTACCGGAGTCGGCCGGCCGGCCGCACCCGGACCCTCGCATCGCTCTCGGTCTCCGAGAGTTCGAGGGCACGGACCCACCGGACACGGGTGTATCCGACTGTCGAATGTCCGACTATGACGGGATGATCGGCGCACGAAG
>Ga0316188_10001052_pt1 | contig 12919 bp, 11 predicted proteins | sample Phiworburrow1_MG_FD_204933 | JGI IMG/M metagenome (GOLD analysis project Ga0316188, IMG submission 204933) | Coastal sediment microbial communities from Maine, United States - Phippsburg worm burrow 1 | ecosystem: Environmental > Aquatic > Marine > Coastal > Sediment | place: USA: Maine...
GCGATCACGCCGGCCGCTGCGAACCCGTCGCGAGTAGGCGCTGCGCATATCGATGAGCACCCCCCGTTTAGCCTGACGCCGATCCACCCCGCAGCGACGGTCATCTCGATAGCGGCGTTGCGGGTCCTGGCTGGCAGCCTGATAAGCACTGGGCACCAGTTCACGCATGGCCCGGGCCACCGTGGCCGGTTTCAAATACACGGGATTAAACTGACTGGTGATATGGCGTATGACTGCCATGCTTTTCCTCCCCCAGGAGAATTAGTTCATTATTATCAGCAGGTTAGTGTTTTTCTGTGACCATGCTGAGTTCAGAGTATGCCGCAAACAACATTACAAAATCTGTGATATTTACCACATATTCACATTATAGGTTCTGCTGATCAAGTTGTTATGACCAGAGGCTTGTTACAAGCCATTTCCATGCCGGATCTAGATCTTGAACAGCCGCTTGTCGATGCAGGTACACAGCACATGAATCAGTAACAGATGGACCTCTTGAATACGCGCCGTCACCGAGGCTGGCACCCGCAGTTCGACATCGCCGCTGCCTAATAGCGCGGCCATCTTACCGCCGTCCCGGCCGGTCAGGGCGATGACCTGCATACCGCGTTCATGGGCGATTTCGATGGCCCGGCAGACATTGCCGGAATTGCCACTGGTGGAAATGGCGAGTAAGACATCACCGGACTGCCCCAAGGAGGTGAGCTGGCGGGCGAATACCTCGTTGTAGTGATAGTCGTTGGCAATCGAGGTGAGGGTGGAGCTATCCGTGGTCAGGGCGATTGCCGGCAGGCTGGGCCGGTCCTTGTCGAAGCGATTCAATAATTCGGAGGAAAAATGTTGCGCGTCGGCTGCCGAGCCGCCATTGCCACAACTCAGTACCTTATTCCCTTTGTTGAGGGCATCGATTAACAGCTCAACGGCATCGGCAATCGCCGCGGGCATACTCGACAGCGCCTGTTGTTTACAGGCAATACTATCGGTAAATATTTGTTTAATAAAATCCTGTTCGCTCATTAATCCATACCTTTACTTCGCGCCAGCGATGTCAGCCCTCAATCGCATTTTGAATCCAGTCGAACTGATGTTGATCATTGTCCTGGGTAACCGCAATCACATCAATCCGTGCGGGTATCGTCTCATTCAGCTTGTGCTGTTGTAAATAGTAACTGGCACTTCGCACTAAACGTGTTTGTTTGCCAGAGGTGATGCTCTGTGCGCCGTTGACCAGGCTATTGGCCTTGCGAAAGCGAACTTCGACGAAAACGATCGTCTGTTGCTCACGCATGATTAAATCGATCTCTCCATAACGACAATGAAAATTGCGTTCGATTAACTCCAGCCCCTGTTCAGTCAGATATTGACAGGCGCGCAACTCGGCATCATTCCCTGTGCGTTGAGTATAACCCAATGATTGTGTTTTCCTATAAGTTACCTTGATCCATAGCAACCGGGCGGCCACTGCGGAACTTGACCCAGGTAAGTTGGCGGCGTACCCGCAACTGATTATCCAGGCTGAGACTGCCGGTCTCGCCGTCGAAGCGCTCGTAAGGATAAGTCCGCAGTGTGTGTAGTGCGCCGATAATATCGAAGGCATCGATGCCAAGCGCGTAGAGGCGTTGCAGTGAATTACCGGCATCAGATATCTGACTCTCAATTTCGGAGCGCAAGCCGCGGTGGGCCGTACTTTCCGCCAATACCCAGGGCATGTCACCGAAGGCCAGGCCATCCATGTCACGATCCCGTTCTTGATTGAGAATACCCGTATAGACATGGGAAGTGGCGTATACCGGTACATCGGCGGCATGATAAAACTTTAATTGCGGCCTGATTTGACGGGCCTGGCGTGGATAGGCGGCAATAAAAATAAAATCCACGTCCTGGCGACGGCGTGAGGTAAATTTTAGTTCGCGCTTTATCGTTGTGGCGACACGGCGATATCGCCGATCGCTGTCATCGATGTTTAACAACATCTGGATTGGTTGTGCAAAATCGTTCTTGGCGGTCTCATAGGTTTGCATCTCCACGATGCGCCCACCCATAAGCTCCCAGCGCTGTTTGAAAGATTCATAAATGCGTTCACCCCAAGGACCATTCGGGACTAATACCGCCGCATTGACGTGGCCATCCAACCAGGTGCGCTCGGCGACCTGGCGCGCCTCTTCCTCGGGGGACAAGCCAAATTGATACAGATTGCTGCGTACGGTGTCTTCTTCCGCTAAATAATTGAGGGCCAGTGTGGGCACGGGCAACTCGTCGAGATTATTGATTTGCTGAATGCCTTCCTTGGTGAGTGGCCCGACGACAAACTGCGCGCCGTTACTGACGGCCTGCAAATAAATTTGTTGGATATTGGCATTCTCCTCCGCGACATCATAGATACGAATCGTCTGGTTCTGGTTTGGTCGTCGCGTGTAGTAGGCGGCTAGGAAACCATCGCGTAAGGCCTCTCCGGCCTTGGAAAATTTTCCCGTGAGTGGTAACAGCAAGGCAACCCGATCCGGGTAAGCAACGTCTTCCGGTTTACGTTCCAGCAAGGCGGTGAGTATTTCTTCGGACACCGGATGCTGCGGATATTTACCTTGCCAGATGTACAATTGCTCCTTGAGTCGCACCGGGCTGAGTTGATATACCTTGGAGATCTGCACCAACTCCATCCAGCCACTCAGGGTGTCGGGTGGCGGGGCGGTGCGTAATTGCTGCAAGGCCCTTTCGGTCATGCTGGCCAGCGCTGACCAAATGTCTTTCTGGTTGAGTTTAATGATTTCCGGATCGGTGAGATAACGTTCGCGCAGAACCAACTCGCGGGCGGTTTCCAGGCGGTTACCGGACAGGGTATAGGCACGAGCACGCAGTTCATAAAACTCGGCCTGGTACGCGCCGGTCATGATGGGGTCCAAGGGCGCGCTAAGGAGTAGCTGTACTTCGTTGGGACGCCGTTCCGCCAGTGCGATGTTTGCCTCAGCAAGCCGGGCAAGATTCTGATTAAAGGTATCGTTCGGTGCAATTTGGGTTTGGCTGAGCCACTGTTTGGCCAGCGGTATCTGATCGGCGCGTGCCAATGCGGCAGCAGCACGCAGTTGGTAATAGGTTTTTTCTGTACCGGAACCTTGTTCGGCCAGAGCCTTGTATCGTTGCGCGGCCTCGGTGTATTGACCGTTGACAAACATTTTTTCCGGATCACCGCCGACAAGCTCTTCAGTTGTTTTTTCAAGTGTGGTACAACCAACAAGTACCAACATACATATGACGATCAACAGCTTTCTTAATTTCATAGATCTCTTGTTCCTTGCCATATCCAGAAGGATGATAACGTGTCTGATTCACAGGGTGTGCTTTATATTGTTGCGACACCCATTGGTAACTTGGGGGATATCACCCGACGTGCCATCGAGGTATTGACCGAAGTTGACCTTATCGCCGCTGAGGATACACGCACCAGTCAAAAACTCCTTGCGCATTATGACATCAGAACACCCATGATGGCACTCCATGAACATAATGAACGTGAGCAAAGCGGCGAAATAATTAAAAAAATACAAGCTGGCCTGCGGATCGCATTAATCAGCGATGCGGGCACGCCGTTGATCAGCGACCCTGGTTATCACCTGGTGGCCGCGGCCCATCAGGCGCAGGTCCCCGTGCATCCCATACCCGGGGCCAGCGCGTTGATAGCGGCCTTGTCGGCCAGTGGCCTGCCAACCGATCGATTTGTATTTGAAGGTTTTCTGCCAAACAAGACGATGGCGCGTCAAGCGTATTTGCAAAATTTGCTCGACGAACCCCGTACTTTGATCTTTTACGAGGCCCCTCATCGATTACTCGAATGTCTGGAGACCATGCTGGCCGTGTTCGGCCCCGAGCGGATAGCCGTGTTGGCCCGGGAAATTACCAAACTCTTTGAAACCATTCGACAATGTCCCTTGGGTGAGTTGACCGCTTGGGTGCGGGAGTCTGCTGACCAGCAAAAGGGCGAGAGTGTGATCATACTGGCCGGCGCGGTTCCCGGACCGGACAAACAGCAGGTCGAGCTCGATGTGGATGACCTATTGTCGACACTGCTGACAAAGCTGAGTGTGAAAGATGTGGCGCATCTGGTGAGTCAATTGAGCGGCCTGGGTAAGAATGACTTATATGCCAGGGCTTTGGAAATTCAACAGCAGCACAAAGAGTAGGTTACACTACACGCGAAAGTCGGCCAGACAATCGCTCCGTCTTTGACGGGGAGGAAAGTCCGGGCTCCACAGGGCGGAGTGCCAGGTAACGCCTGGACGGCGTGAGTCGATGGAAAGTGCCACAGAAAATATACCGCCAACCCGATTCGTCGGGCGGTAAGGGTGAAATGGTGCGGTAAGAGCGCACCGCGCTGGTGGCAACACCAGTGGCAGGGTAAACCCCACTCGGAGCAAGGCCAAATAGAGGTGCAATGGCGTGGCCCGCGCTGCACCTGGGTAGGCTGCTTGAGCCATCGGGTGACCGATGGCCCAGATGAATGATTGTCCTCGACAGAACCCGGCTTATCGGCCGGCTTTCACCCCACTTACTCGCCTTTGATCAATTTTCGATCAATATTTCCTAAAATATCGCTTTAAGATCCGCTTCTAACTGCATGATTTTGATGGACAATCAGTCATCAAAACTCACCTTATCTATGCCTAAAAAATAACCGCCTCGCAGCTAAGTTACTGACACATAAGCAAGTATTACCCCCTTTTGTGGAGTAATTCACTTGACACTTTGCCTAAATGACACCTATAGTGTTATGAAGTGGGAAAATGTGGGAAAAGATGGCAAAACTGCCACAAGGGGATGTTGCGTGTTTAGAGGTGTCACGATACTCAATCTCGACGCCAAGGGACGGATGGCCGTCCCGACCAAGTATCGAGAGCGTTTATCAACTCAGGCAGAGGGTCAGTTAGTGATCACTCTGGATATGAGCGATCCCTGCTTATTGATCTATCCCGTTAGCGAATGGGAAGACATTGAGCGCAAGTTGGTCCGTCTCCCTTCTCTGAATAAACAGGCCGCGCGCCTGAAACGTCTGCTTTTAGGCCATGCCTCGGAAGTGGATATGGATTCCCACGGACGCATTTTGTTACCGCCGGCCCTGCGTGAGCTGGTGAAGCTGGACAAGAAGGTCATTCTGCTCGGACAAGGCAATAAGTTTGAGGTCTGGGACGAGCAAACCTGGAATGACCGTCGTGACCAATGGCTTGATGAGACCGTGACCGATGAAGGCTTATCCGACGAGCTGGAATCCCTGTCACTGTAAACCAGGTGGAAGTACACCCTCATCAAACCGTGTTATTGGCGCAGGCCGTGGAGGCCTTGTGCATCAAACCCGAGGGGGTTTACGTGGATGGAACGTATGGTCGAGGAGGCCATAGCCAAATGATACTGGAACAACTGGCACCCGCCGGTCGACTCATCATCATTGATAAGGATGCCGACGCCGTGGCGGATGCCCAGCGCCGTTTCGGCACTGACCCCCGCACCTATATATATAGAGGCAGTTTTACCCGGCTGGATGAAATCCTGGCGGAAATGCCGGAGATCCAGGGTGTGGATGGGATTTTACTGGATTTGGGGGTTTCCTCGCCGCAACTGGACGAGGGCGAACGCGGTTTCAGTTTTCGCCAGCAAGGTCCCCTGGATATGCGCATGGATCAGGCCTCGGGCCTGTCGGCCGCCGAGTGGTTAATGCAGGTCGAGGAACGGGAGCTGGCGAGCATTATCAAGGAATATGGCGAAGAGCGCTTCAGCAAACGCGTGGCTCGCGCCATTCTCCGTGCCCGTGACGAGGCACCGATCAGCACTACCACCCAACTGGCGGCAATCGTTGCGCAGGCGATTCCCACCCGCGAACGCGGCAAGGATCCGGCGACGCGTACCTTCCAGGCAATCCGGATTTATCTGAATCAAGAACTAGAAGACCTTACACACTGCCTGGAGGCGTCAATCGATTTACTCAATTCCGGTGGCCGTTTAGTGGTGATTAGTTTTCATTCACTGGAAGATCGTATCGTCAAACGCTTCATGCGCAAACAAAGTCAAGGTGACCAATTGCCCTTTGATTTGCCGATCCAACATGTCGAAGTGAACGCCAAACTCAAACTCATCGGCAAGGCGATAAAACCGGATGAAGATGAAGTTAAACAAAACGTACGCGCCCGCAGCGCAATTATGCGGATCGCGGAGCGGGTGTAAGCATGTTGCGTATCACCAATGTGATTCTGATCTTGATCATGATGGTCTCGGCGATCACCGTGATCTATGCCAAACACCGCAATCGTATGTTGTATGTCGAGTTTCGTGAGCTAGAGAGCCTTCGCGATGATCTGAATGTAGATTGGGGTCGTTTGCAACTGGAACAAAGTACCTGGGCTACCAACAGCCGCATCGAAGCGGTGGCACGTAAGAAATTGGGTATGCGCAATATAAATTATGGTGAGGTCGTGATCGTCAAACCATGAAAGCACAAGTTCACAAGCCAGCGAGCCGTTTCCGGATCAGTACGATCATGTTGCTGATTTTTGTCGTGCCTATGGGGCTGGCGGTACGTGCCTTCGACCTGCATGTCTCGGATAAAGAGTTTCTCCAGGAGCAGGGTGATGCGCGGTCATTGCGTACCATTCCTGTGGTCGCACATCGTGGCATGGTCGTCGATCGCAATGGCGAGCCACTAGCGGTGAGTACACCGGTGGATTCCATCTGGGCGCAGCCGCAGGAGTTTGAAGTCAGCCCGCAACAATTGTCGCAACTCGCCAAGTTGCTGGAAATGCGTCCGCAGGAAATCAGCAACCTGGTGAATGAGAAAAAGCAGGACGACAAGCAGTTTGTCTATTTAAAGCGCCGCATTAATCCGGCACAGGCGCAAAAAGTCATCGACCTGGATATCTCCGGCATTTCCTCATTGCGTGAGTACCGTCGCTATTATCCGACCGGTGAAGTCACTGCTCATGTCGTCGGTTTTACCAATGTCGATGATGTTGGTCAGGAAGGAATTGAATTAGCACACGAACAATCGTTGCGGGGCACCGATGGCAGCCAGTTGGTGATGAAGGATCGACTTGGGCGCGTCGTCAAACCGGTTGACCTGATTAAGGCCCCCAAGCCGGGTAAGGATCTGGTCTTGAGTATTGATCGGCGCCTGCAGTATCTCACTTATCGTGAACTCAAGCGCGCAGTGTTTGCGAATAAGGCAAAATCCGGATCTGCGGTGGTACTGGATGTGCAGACCGGCGAAGTGCTGGCCATGGTGAATCAACCGTCGTTTAATCCCAACAACCGTCAGGAGCTGATTGGTTCGCGTTATCGTAACCGGGTCGCGACGGATACCTTTGAACCCGGATCCACGGTCAAACCATTTACCATTGCGGCGGCGCTCGAGACCGGGCGCTTCAAACCGGGCACGATGATTGATACCGCGCCGGGTTACCTGAAGGTTGGTAGTAATGTCGTACGCGACATACACAATTATGGCCGGATTGATCTATCCACCATCATTCAGAAGTCCAGCAACGTAGGCGCGAGTAAAATCGCTCTCGCCATTGACCCTTTGAAGTTGCTGAATATGCATGAGCGCATTGGCTACGGTAGTCTAACCGAGAGCGGATTCCCCGGTGAAGCCGAGGGGGAGCTACATCACCCGCGCGTCTGGCGAGATATCGAACGCGCTACTTTATCTTTTGGCTATGGCCTGTCCGTGACGACCTTGCAACTGGCGCGTTCGTATCTGGTACTGGCCAGTGACGGTTATATCAAACCGGTCACGTTTGAACTGCAGACTTCGCCGGTGCAAGGGGAACAAGTCATACAGGCAAAATATGTGCAGCAGGTGCGCAAGATGCTGCAGGCTGTCGTGGAAGCAGGCGGCACGGCTACGGAAGCGCAAGTTCCGGGTTATAGCGTTGCCGGTAAAACCGGCACCGTGAAGAAGCTGGGCGCCAACGGTTATAGCGAAGATAAATATGTCGCCACTTTTGTCGGCATGGCACCGGCGGACCATCCGCGCCTGGTTATGGCAATTACCATTCACGAACCGCGTGGCGAACACTATTACGGTGGTCTGGTTGCGGCGCCGGTATTTAGTAGCGTCATGGCGGGCGCCTTGCGCTTAATGGATATCCCGCCGGATGACATATCCCAAAGCAATCTGAATTTGGCATTGGTAGGTGGGCAGCAATGATGGCCGCAGCACGCAGCAGCAATCACATAACTCTGGCGGAATTGCTCACGGGCATACTGGATGTAACGCTGGATAGGACCATTGAAGTCACTCGTTTGGTTTTGGATAGCCGCAATATACAAAGCGGTGATCTGTTTCTTGCCATACCGGGTATCAGTGTGGATGGTCGTGATTTTATCGAGAATGCAATTGAGCATGGCGCCGGTGCGGTGTTATGGGAGTGTGAGCAAGGTGCCGTGCCGATACCGATTGCGTGGCGTCAGAGTCATTCGGGTACGAGGGTGCCGGTCATCGCGGTGGAAGATTTGACACACAAGGTCGGCGTTCTCGCCGACCGTTACTATCACCATCCCTCAAAATCCATGTACGTGGTCGGGATCACCGGTACTAATGGCAAGACATCCTGCAGCCAATTTATTGCCCAGGCCATCGATACAGACTCACACTGTGCCGTGATGGGAACGATGGGATGGGGGTTTCTTGGTGAACTGAATGATACGACTCACACAACTCCCGATGCGGTGCGCTGTCACCAATGGCTTGACGATTTAGTGCAGCAGGGAGCGAAGACCGTGGCGATGGAGGTTTCGTCCCATGCGCTTGATCAAGGACGTGTCACCGGGGTTGCCTTTGACTGCGCGGTCTTCACCAATCTGAGTCATGACCACCTGGATTATCACGGTGATATGGTGAATTACGGCAATGCAAAGCAAAAGCTGTTTTTATCGACGGACACCAAACATCACATTATCAATATCGATGATGCCTTCGGATTGCGCCTGGCCGAGCAAATACCGGCGGGTACCAGCTGTATTCGATATGGTATCGATACTCCTGCCGCGGCGGATATCAGCGCAACAGATATTGTCCCGACAGCGCAAGGCCTGAAATTTACCTTGCATATAGCCAGTGATTCCGCGGATGTTGAGTCGCAGGTCTATGGCAAATTCAATATCTATAATTTGCTGGCAACGGCTGGTGTGATGTTGTCACTGGGTTACACACTCAAACAGATTGTTAAACGCCTGGCGTCAATCAACGGTATCGCTGGTCGCCTGCAGGTGTTGCGTGTGGCCAGGCAGCCGGTGTTTGTCATCGACTACGCGCATACTCCCGATGCGCTCGAAAATGTGCTGTCGGCTATCAAGGCGCATTTTTCTGGACAGCTCTGGTGTGTAGTGGGTTGTGGCGGGGATCGCGATACGCAAAAGCGACCCAAAATGGCCGCCATCGCCGAGGCTAATGCCGATCGTGTAGTCATTACCAACGATAATCCCCGTTCTGAATCACCGCTGGCCATTGTGCAGGATATGCTGGCCGGGATGCGTCATCCCGACAAGGCCAAGATCGAACTGGATCGCGAAGCGGCCATCGTGTTTGCCTACCAGCATGCTGCAGCAAATGATGTCATCCTGGTCGCCGGTAAAGGGCATGAGAATTACCAGTTGATCGGCGATAAAAAGTTACCCTTCAGCGACCAGGCGGTGATCGAGCGCATACTCAACGAGGCGCAACATGTCTAACGCGACGTTTAACTGGCCGCTGTCACAAATCGCCCGGGTCACAGATGGCCAACTGATCGGTGAGGATGCCAATGCCCGTGGCGTGAGCACCGATTCGCGCAGTATCGCCAGAGGCCAATTATTTTTCGCCCTGATGGGGCCCAACTTTAATGGACATGATTTTATTTCCCATGCTGAGCAACGCGGTGCAGTGGGTGTCGTGGTATCTGAGGAGACTAAGACCACGCTAAACCGGGTCGTGGTGACGGATACGAAACGGGCCTTGGGTAAACTGGCCAGCGCCTGGCGCAGTCAGTTTAATCTGCCTCTGATTGCCGTGACCGGTAGCAATGGTAAAACCACAGTCAAGGAAATGATGGCGTCGATACTGGGCACGACAAAGATCACCCTGGCGACTCAGGGCAATCTCAACAACGATATCGGCATGCCGCTGACTTTACTCCGACTCACCAGTGATCATCAGGCGGCCGTGATTGAGATGGGCGCGAACCACCCCGGTGAAATTGACTATCTGAGCAAACTGGCAAAACCGACAGTCGCGGTGATCACTAATGCGGGTCCCGCCCATCTGGAAGGCTTTGGCAGTATCGAAGGTGTTGCAAAAGCCAAAGGCGAAATTTATGCCGGACTCGATGCAGCCGGGACGGCGGTCATCAATGCCGATGATCGCTATGCGGATTATTGGCGTTCAGTTTGCCAGCATCTTAAGGTGCTGACCTTTGGTTTATCACCGAAGGCTGATGTAAGCGCAAAATACAGTACAGATCTCACGCATACAGACCTTGATATATCAACACCTGGTGGTGGAAAAATACAGGTTAACTTGCCTTTGTTAGGCGTACATAACGTTATGAACGCACTCGCAGCGACGGCGGCGTGTCTGTCCGCGGGTATGGATGTATCCGCTATCAAGCAAGGTCTGGAGAAATTACAAAATGTCGCCGGCCGTCTGCAATTGAAAAAGGGTAAGGCCGGCAGTCGCATTATCGACGATACCTATAACGCCAATCCGGCCTCGCTGGGAGCGGCCTTGCAGGTGTTACGAGATTTGCCAGGCCGTCATTATCTGGCTATTGGGGATATGGGCGAATTGGGCAGTGATGCGGAGCAGTTGCATCGTGACGCCGGCAAACAGGCCAGAGATACCGGTGTGAGTCGCGTTTATGCCATTGGCAAGTATGCCAAGTATGTTGCACAAAGCTTCGGTAAGAACGGACAGGAATTTTTAGATCATTTAACTATGGCTTCGGCCATTAGCGACAGTCTTTCTTCTGACGTGACGTTATTGGTGAAGGGATCTCGTTTGATGCAAATGGAAAAAGTTGTCAATGCCTTGCTGGCTAACGGGGAGAACCGATAGTGCTATTCCATCTTGCCGAACATCTACAACAATATTACAGCGGCTTCAATGTCTTCAACTATTTGACCTTGCGCGCGATTCTCGGTGTCCTGACGGCCTTGCTGATCTCTTTCATTGTGGGGCCGTACATGATCAGGAAGTTAAGTATTTTAAAAATCGGTCAAACCGTGCGGCACGATGGGCCCGAGACGCATTTCTCCAAGGCGGGCACACCCACCATGGGCGGCGCGCTAATTTTGATAGCCGTATTAGTTGCAACCCTATTGTGGGCGGATCTGCATAGTCGACATATCTGGGTTTTGATCGTGACCCTAATTAGTTTCGGTGTCATTGGTTGGATCGATGATTACAAGAAACTGATTAAACAGAATCCGGAAGGTCTAAAGGCACGTTATAAATATTTCTGGCAGTCGCTGTTTGCCTTATTGATTGGTATCTATTTGTATCAAACCGCAACACCGATCGAAACACGCTTGATTGTGCCTTTCTTTAAGAATATCGCCATTCCCTTAGGCCTTATCGCATTTGTAGTTGTTACCTACTTTGTGATCGTTGGTACCAGCAATGCAGTGAATTTGACTGATGGTTTGGATGGACTGGCCATCTTGCCCACCGTCATGGTTGGTGGAGCCCTGGGCATCTTCGCCTATGCCAGTGGTAACGCAAACTTCTCTACCTATCTGGCCATTCCATATATTCCGGGTGTGGGCGAGTTAGTGGTTTTTTGTGGCGCCCTGGTGGGTGCAGGCTTGGGTTTTCTGTGGTTCAACACCTATCCGGCCCAGGTCTTTATGGGCGATATCGGCGCGCTGGCATTAGGTGCTGCCTTGGGTGTGGTTGCGGTGATGGTCAGACAGGAATTGGTGTTATTTATTATGGGAGGCGTGTTTGTCATCGAAGCGGTATCGGTCATCTTGCAGGTCGCATCATTCAAGTTAACCGGTAAACGGATTTTTCGCATGGCACCGTTACATCATCACTTTGAATTAAAAGGCTGGCCGGAACCACGTGTGATCGTCCGGTTCTGGATCATTACCGTGATCTTGGTTTTGATCGGTTTGGCAACCTTGAAGCTGCGTTAACAGGGGCGACGTGTGTTAGTAATGGAACAAGACAGACAACAATTACCCTGTGCCGATATCTTTGCGGGCCAACGCGTGATTGTCGTGGGCCTGGGAAAGACTGGCCTGTCCTGTGTGCGCTTCCTGATCGAACGTGGTGTGGATGTAGCCGTGACCGACTCACGCGATAATCCCGCCGAGTTGGAAAAGCTGAAAAATCTGTATCCTGATGTGGCGGTATTTGTTGGTGGCTTGAATGAACCGGCCATTAACAGTGCCGACGTATTAATAGTAAGTCCTGGTATTTCCATCCGCACACCGATCATCGCGGCTGCGATGATGCATGATAAAACTGTGATTGGCGATATCGAGGTTTTTGCGCAATGCACGCAAAAGCCGGTGGTGGCCATCACCGGTTCGAATGGCAAAAGCACGGTGACCAGTTTACTTGGGGACATGGCACGACTTGCCAAACGCCGGGTTGTCGTCGCCGGAAATATTGGATTACCGGTACTCGATACCATCAATGAGGATGGTGAGACCGAGTTGTACATATTGGAGCTATCCAGTTTCCAACTGGAAACCACCTACACATTAAATCCCGTTGCCGCGGTGATACTGAATATCACGGAAGACCATATGGACCGCTACGCATCGTTTGCCGAATATCAGGCAGCGAAGACACGCATCTTTCACGGAGCGCAAACCGTTATTGTGAATCGTGATGAGCAAGTCGTTAGCCAACTGCTAGATGATTGGCCCCAGGTGCCTCGGTCGTACAGCT
>Ga0316188_10001053_pt1 | contig 12906 bp, 7 predicted proteins | sample Phiworburrow1_MG_FD_204933 | JGI IMG/M metagenome (GOLD analysis project Ga0316188, IMG submission 204933) | Coastal sediment microbial communities from Maine, United States - Phippsburg worm burrow 1 | ecosystem: Environmental > Aquatic > Marine > Coastal > Sediment | place: USA: Maine...
CGTCGGTCGCACCGCCCTGCAATGCGCGGCTCACTTTGTCCGCCAGCGTTGCGTCTGGCAGCTGCACCATGTCGCGCGCAAGGCCGTGCAGTTGCCGGGCGATGACGGCGGCGCTGTGCCGGAGCAAGTCGAGGTCGCGGCCACGCCACGCATCGACGATCCGTGCGAACGCAGGCCGTTGCCGTTCGTCCAGGCAATCTGCGATGGCACCCAGCAGCGCGTGTTCCTGCAGCCAGCAGCGCGCGAAGGCATCGAAAGTCATTACCCGGCGCGCACCTGCTGCGCCGTGTCGCCGCAGCATTGCGCTCCACTCGTCGATCAGCTGCCGTTCATGGGCCGTGTCGAGGCGGGTGCCGACCTGGTTCAATAGAACGAGCGCTGGCTTGCCGAGCCAGTCGAGGATGTGCAGTTCCGGCTCGATGTAGCCGGCGGTGGCCGGTTCTTCCGTCGCATTGACGACGTACAACACGATGTCCGCCGACTCGCGCGCCACGCGCATCGCCTGCTGGCTGCACCAGAACGCGCGATCGGTGTAACGGTCCCAGACCTGCGAGAGGAACCAGCCGATCGGCTGGCCACTCGCCGCCAGACGGCGTTGCAGGCGCACGCTGTCACCGAAGCCGGGCGTGTCCCACAACACCAGTTCATCGCCTGCTGAACTGCGCATCAGGACGTGCGATTCGGCGACGTCAGTGACGTGGGCACGGTCCATGACGGCGCCAATGTCACGCCGCAGCAGCGTGCGGGCCAGCGTCGTCTTGCCGACGTTCGTGTGCGACAGCAACGCGAGGCTGACGGTCGTCAGGGAATCGCTCATGCGCCCGCGTTCCGACAACTGCGATGCACCTGATCGATGATCGCCTCGGGCACCTCGCCCCCGGTCGGGATCGATCCGAGATCCAGCGTGCACGCAGCGAACCCGTGCGCGCGGACGAAGTCGCGCCACGCCGAGCGGCGCTGCTCGATCCGGGCCGCCAGCGAGGCATCGCCACCGAAACGGGCGAGGTACGGCGCTTCGTCGACCAGGACGAGCAGTCGCGAGCCGGCCCCGGACCGTGACCATCGTTCACGCGCCCGCTGCAGGATCGCGCCGTGGTTCTCGACCTCGGGCGTGGCCGCGAGGCTGAAAAGCAGGATTTCCAGATCACTCGCGGGACCGCTTGCAGGCGCGGCGAATGACTCTTCGTTGCCGTACGCGACCGCAGGTGCAAATTCGATGCGCGTGTCCGGCCCGAATGCGGCGCGCAGCACTCGTTGCAAGCCCTGTTCAGAAGGGGCAGCCGGCTGGTAGGCAAAGCACGTCAGCCGCGCCGTCTGCGCGGGCAAGGCGGCATCGCTGGCACCGAGGGTGCGTCGCGCATAGGGCAGCAGCGACTCCGGCGTCTTCAGTTGTTCACCGGCACGCCTCAGGCGCAGCGTCGCCGTGAGTGCCAGCAACAGGCGGGGCACGACGACGTAGAGAATGGCCGTGACGGCCATGAGGTGAATCCACGGCGCCGCCGGACCGCCGCCCTGGCCGTTGCGCCAGTGCAGTGATGCCACCGCGGCCTCATCCGCGGGCAGTCCAATGCCGGTGAGAGCGGAGGCCGGACCGTACATCAGTCCGAGCAGTGCGCGAACCTGTGCTGTCGCAAGGAACGTGCTCTCCCAGCCGGCGCGGTACTCGAGCGCAATGCCGCGCAGATAGAAGCCGGCGATCAGGCCGAGCGCGACCGCTGCCGAGGCGAAGTGAAACAGGCGCTTGCCCTGCCACACGAGCAGCGGCTGGGCGATGGGCCACCATTCGTCGGAGAAGCGCCGCAGCGCCGCCGACAGCGGCCGGTGATAGAAGGACGACTGCTTGATCAGCTTGGCCGCACGCTGCCGGGTCCAGCGCGCGGGCCAGAGGGACCAGCCGGGAAACAGCTGACTGGAACCCTTGGATGGGGCGGGTCGGCGGCGCAGTGACGACACGGCCAGCACTGCATAGACCACCAGGTTCCACAGCACCACGCCCAGCAAGGGGAACGCCAGGATTTCGATCCGCACGCGGCTGTCGAAGAGCGACATCGCAAGACCCAGCCCGAACGCGCCGAGCAGAACCAGCCCACCCGCGCCCGCGAGTTGCGATTCGAGGCTGACCGCCCTGGTGACGACGGGGTGACGCTCCGCCAGTTTCGCCCGCAACGAGTCGGCTCTCGCTGCCAGCACCTGCCAGGCGTGAGCCGCACGATCACCGTTGCCGGCCGGGTGTCGACGCAATGCGTCGCGCGTCGCGGCCTCGCGTTCGGCGAGCGGCAGGACCGAGCCGTCCGGATCCTGCTCTTCGACGTTCTTGACCAGCAGGATCGAGCGCAGGGCGTTCGCGTCGTTCATTCGGCCCAGACCACGGATTTCTTCAGGTATTTCCCCGGGGGCCAGTCTAGCAAGACCTCGCTGCCGTCAGGCCCGTGGTATTTTGCGCGGCCGAGGAGTCCCGCCGTGTTCCGTCGATTCGAAAGCCTGGTCGAGACCTATCCAGACGCCAAGCCGGCCACCCCGCCGCGCGCGTTTTTTGCCTTCCTGTGGCAATCCACCGAAGGGCTGCGGCCGTACATCCTGCTGATGACGGTATGCACCGCCGTGATCGGTGCGTTCGAGGCGATGCTGTTCGCCATGCTCGGCAAACTCGTCGACTGGCTGGCAAGGGTGGAACCCGCCCAGCTCTGGGCCACCGAACGCCAGAACTTCCTGCTGCTGGTCGGGGTGCTGGCAGTCAGCCCGCTGGTCGTCGGACTGTTCGCCCTGCTCAAGTACCAGGTGCTGTTCGCGAACTTCCCGATGCGGCTGCGCTGGAACTTCCACCGGCTGATGCTCGGCCAGAGCATGAGTTTCTACCAGGACGAGTTCGCAGGTCGCGTCGCCACCAAGGTGATGCAGACCGCGCTCGCGGTGCGCGATGCGTGGCTGACCGCCACCGACATCCTGGCGTTCATCGTCATTTACTTCGTGACCATGCTCGCGATCGTGGGCACGTTCGACCTGCGCATGCTCGCGCCGTTCCTCGGCTGGCTCACCCTCTACTCCCTCAGCCTCGTCTACTTCGTGCCGCGCCTGGGAAAAGTCGCGGCGGCACAGGCTGATGCGCGCTCACTGATGACCGGACGCGTGACCGACGCGTACACCAACATCGCGACGGTGAAGCTGTTCTCGCACGCCAGCCGCGAGGCCGGCTTTGCGCGTGCCTCGATGCAGGAATTCATGAAGACGGCCTACGCGCAGGGCCGCCTGGTGAGCGGGTTCGAAATCACCAACCACGCGCTCAGCATGGTGCTGATCGCCTCCACCGCCGGCATGGCGCTGTGGCTTTGGGTGCAGGGCGAGGTGGGCGTGGGCGCGGTCGCCGCGGCGAGCGCGATGGCGCTGCGGCTGAACGGCATCGCGCACTGGATCATGTGGGAGGTCGCCTCGCTGTTCGAACACGTCGGCACCGTCGAGGACGGCATGCGCACCCTGTCGCGCGCGCACGCGGTGGTCGACGCGCCGGATGCACAGCCACTGCGCGTCACGCGGGGCGAGATCCGCTTCGATCACGTCACGTTCGCCTACGGCGGCAAGCGCGCCGTCGTGGACGACCTGCGCCTGCACATCCGGCCGGGCGAGAAGATCGGCCTGGTCGGGCGGTCGGGTGCCGGCAAGAGCACCATCGTCAACCTGCTGCTGCGCTTCTACGACGTGGAGCAGGGCGCGATCCTGATCGACGGCCAGGACATTGCGCACGTGACGCAGGACAGCCTGCGCGCGCAGATCGGGATGGTCACCCAGGACACCTCGCTGCTGCACCGCTCGGTGCGGGACAACATCGTCTATGGACGCCCCGACGCCAGCGACGACACCATGATCGCGGCGGCAAAACGCGCCGAGGCGCATGAATTCATCGAGGGCCTGTCGGACGTCAAGGGCCGCCGCGGTTACGACGCGCACGTCGGCGAGCGCGGCGTGAAGCTGAGCGGCGGCCAGCGCCAGCGCATCGCAATCGCACGCGTCATGCTCAAGGATGCGCCGATCCTGCTGCTCGACGAGGCGACGAGCGCGCTCGACAGCGAAGTCGAGGCCGCGATCCAGCAGAGCCTCTACCGCCTGATGGAAGGCAAGACCGTCGTCGCCATCGCCCACCGCCTGTCCACGATTGCCGCCATGGACCGTCTCGTGGTCATGGACAGGGGTCACATCGTCGAGGAAGGCGATCACCGCACGCTGCTCGAGCACGGTGGACTGTATGCGCGCCTGTGGGCGCATCAAAGCGGCGGCTTCCTCGGCGACGACGCGGAAGATGACGAATCCATCGCCACGCCGCGCGCTGTCGCGACGGGCTGACGCTCGCCAGGCTCTGGAGGACGCATGCACAAGATCCTGTTGGCTGTCATTGCGGGGTTACTGGTGATGTTGCAACCCGTCCAGGCAGCCAGTCTCGCGAGCGGGGCCGACAGCATCGGCGCCATCGTCACCGACTTCGATGCGTTCAGCCGCGCGCAGGACCCGATCCGCGCAGCGCAGCGCGGCGACCAGGAGGCCGCGCGCGTCTGGCCGGACAGTTCGCCGCAGGCCGTTGCTGCACGAAAAGCCGCGTACGAGACTTTTCAGCGCCGCCTGCAGTCCCTGCCCACCACGGACCTGACCGACGCAGACGAGCTCGACCGCGACCTGCTGATCGACCGCGTGAAACTCGCGCTGGATGGCCTGGTCTTCGACGAAGAGCGCCTGCCCTTCATCAGTGGTGACGGCTTCTACACGACGGCGGACTACGCCGCACTCAACACGCCGCTCGGCGACGAAGCGGCAGCCGCCGCATGGATCGCTCGACTCGAGGCGATCCCCGCGTACTACGCACGCGAGACCGAAAACATGCGCCGCGGCATCCGCACCGGCATGACCCAGCCGCGACGGACGGTTGAGCGGGCCATTGCCGACGTGCGCGGCCAGATCGTACAGGCGGACGACAGGACCCCCCTGCTCGCCCCTTTCCGCAACATGCCGCAGTCGTTTCCGGCGGACCGGCGCGCGGCGCTGGAGGCACGCGCCCGCGACGTACTGCAGTCGAAAGTCCGGCCCGCTCAGCAGTTGCTGCTGCGGTTCCTCGAGCAGGACTACCTGCCAGCGGCGCGACCGGACATCGGCATCGGCAGCGCGCCGCAAGGCAGGGAGTACTACGCCTACCTCGTACGCCGGCACACGTCGACGACGATGACGCCCGCCGCGATCCATGCGCTCGGCGAACGTGAGGTCAAGCGCATCCGGGCGCGAATGGATCAGACCATCGCGCAGACGGGATTCAAGGGCACGTTCCAGGAATTCCTCGCATCGGTGCGCCAGGATCCGCGGTTCTACGTCGGCGCGGCTGAATACGGCGAGAAGTGCAGCGAAGTCGCCAAGCGTGCCGATTTTGCGATGCCCAGGTACTTCGGCAAGCTGCCGCGACTCTCCTACGGCGTGCTGCCGATTCCCGCCGGTCTCGAGAGCAGCTCCAACGGTTACCTGCCCGGCTCACCCGAACAGGGTGTCGCAGGCATGGTGGTCTACAAGCCCTGGATGGCAGAGAAGATGCCGACGTTCGGCATAGCGGCATGGGTGCTGCACGAAGGCGTGCCGGGCCACCATCACCAGATTTCGCTGAGCCAGGAACTCACGGACCTGCCCGAGTTCCGGCGTGCCGACGACGTGACCGCCTACGTCGAAGGCTGGGGCCTCTATTCGGAGTACCTGGGCGAAGAGATGGGGATCTACCGCGATCCATACGAACAGTTCGGCCGCCTCTCGCTCGAGATCTGGCGTGCATGCCGCCTGGTGGTCGACACCGGCATGCACGTGATGGGCTGGTCGCGTGACCGCGCAATGGCCTGCCTGCAGGAGAACAGCGCGCTTGCACCGGCGGAGATCGAGTTCGAAGTGGACCGCTACATCGCCTGGCCCGGCCAGGCGCTCGCCTACAAGATCGGCGAGCTGAAAATCATCGAACTGCGCCAGCGGGCAGCGACCAAGCTCGGGGCCGGATTCGACCTGCGCGCATTCCACGACCTGGTCCTGGGTGCCGGGCCGATGCCGCTCGACCTGCTCGAGGCCCGCGTCGACCGCTGGATCGCGGCCAACGCGGCGCACTGACATCGACGTCAGCGCTCGAACTCGACCGTGACGTGCACCAGCTCCTCATGCACTGCGAGTGCCGTTCGCACTTCGGCAGCGTGCATCTCCCGCGCATGGGCGAGGTGCACGATGCAGGCGTACTTCCCCCGCCCCACCCGCCACACGTGCAGGTCACGCAATTGCGGTGTACCGGGCAATGCGGCGATGACCTCACGCACCTCCTGCACGACCGGCGAGTCCATTTCAGCATCGAGCAACACGCGACCCGTGTCACGCAGCAGCCCGACCGCCCAGCGCCCGACCAGCACGGTGCCGACGATACCCATCACCGGATCGAGCCACGTCGCGCCCAGATACTTGCCGCCCGCGAGCGCGACGATCGCGAGCACGGACGTTGCGGCGTCCGCCACGACGTGGAGATACGCCGAGCGCAGGTTCAGGTCGTGATGATGCGCATGGCCGTGATGACCGTGGTCGTGCACATGATGATCGTGGCCCTGGTGCTGATGACGGGAATCGTGCCCGGCCGACAGCAGCCAGGCTGACAGCACGTTGACCCCGAGCCCGAGGATGGCAACGGGAATGGCCTCGTCGAAACGGATCGGGGACGGGTTGAAGAGTCGCGACACCGACTCGACCCCCATGTACGCGGCTACGCCGACCAGGAACACGGCGCTGGTATAGCCGCCGAGCACCTCGATCTTCCAGGTACCGAAGGAAAAGCGCGGATCCTGGGCGTGGCGTCGCGCCAGGTAGTACGCGCCCGCCGAAACACCGAGCGCCAGTGCGTGCGAACTCATGTGCCAGCCATCGGCCAGCAGCGCCATCGAACCGAGCACCGTACCCGCGGCGATCTCGACGACCATCATCGCGAGCGTGAGCCACATCACCTGGCGCGTGCGGCGCTCGGCCACGGGGTTGCTGGTGTCGAAAACGTGGACGTGAGCGTCGTGGCGGCCGGTCGGTGACATGCTGGAACCCGCGTGGTCGCGCGCCGCCCACGGCGGCGCTGCGAAGCGCCGCATTATGCCGCCTTTCCGTCGGTCAGCCTCAGCCGGAGATGCCGCCTTGCAACGCCCTGGCGATCGTCCACTTGGCAAGCTGGGCCATGTGCACCTCGTCCGGACCGTCCGCCAGCCGCACGAAGCGACCGTAACCGAAGGCCGCCGGTATCGGCGTGTCCTGGCACAACCCCATTCCTCCGTGCGCCTGCATCGCGCGATCGCAGACGTCCTGGCACATGCGCGGCGCGACGATCTTGATCATCGAAATCAGGTCGGCCGCACCGCGGTTGCCCTCGCGATCCATCTTGTCCGCCGCGGCCAGCGTCAGCAGGCGCGCCTGCTCGATCTCGCAGCGGGAACGCGCGATCGCTTCACGCAGGCTGCCCTGTTCGCTCAGCTTGCGGCCGAATGCCACGCGCGAGTCCGCACGCCGGCACATCAGCTCGAGCGCCCGCTGCGCCGCGCCGATCAGGCGCATGCAGTGATGAATGCGGCCGGGGCCGAGCCGGCCCTGGGCGATCTCGAAGCCACGGCCTTCGCCGAGCAGCAGGTTCGACGCCGGCACGCGCACGCCCTCGAGCGCGACTTCACCGTGACCGCTCGGTGAGTGCACTTCTCCGAACACCTTGAGAGGACGGATCAGGCGCACACCCGGCGCGCGCCGTGGCACCAGGATCATGGACTGCTGCGAGTGCTTCGGACCGTCGAAGCTGGTCTTGCCCATCACGATCAGTATTTCGCACTCGGGGTGATAGATGTTGCTCGACCACCATTTGCGGCCGGTGACCACGTATTCGTCGCCGTCGCGGACGATCGAGCATTCGATGTTGGTCGCGTCGGAGGACGCAACCGCAGGCTCGGTCATCAGGAACGCGGAACGGATCCGGCCTTCGAGCAGCGGGGCGAGCCACTGCGCCTGCTGCCCGGTGCTGCCGTAACGCGCCAGCACCTCCATGTTGCCGGTGTCCGGGGCGCCGCAATTGAAGATGGTCGAGGCCCAGTCGACGCGCCCCATGAGTTCCGCGAGCGGCGCGTATTCGAGGTTGGTCAGGCCCGGACTCCACGGCTGGTATTCGTGCGGCAGGAACAGGTTCCAGAGTCCTGCTTCGCGGGCCCTGGCCTTGAGCCCTTCGACCATGGGCGGCACGATCCAGCGCTTGGCTGGATCCTGCACGAACTCCTCGTATTCGGCCTCGGCCGGAAAGATGTGCGCCTGCATGAAGTCGTCGACACGGCGCATCAGTTCGCGCGTGCGGGGGCTGTATTCGAAATCCATCACGGGTGCTCCGCAGTAGGTCCGGCGGTCAGTGTAGGCCCGTCCTGGCATTTCCCTAGTGCAATGTTTTAATGAATAATCATTCATACCATGCATCTATCGCGAATCGACCTGAACCTGCTCGTGGTGTTCGACACCGTCTTCAACGAAGGCAGCATCACGGCCGCGAGCCGCAAGCTGAACCTGTCGCAGCCGGCCGTGAGCCACGCGCTCGCCCGCCTGCGCGACGTGTTCGGCGAACCGCTCTTCGAACGGCAGGGGCGGGGAATCGCACCAACTCCCCTCGCCCGCTCGATCGCGGGACCGGTGCGGGAAGCGCTCGGCTCGATGGAGCGAACATTCGGCCAGGCCGCGGGGTTCGAACCGACCACGGCCGAGCGGCACTTCCGCATTGGCCTGCGCGAGGCCCTGGAACCCAGCGTACTGCCCGAACTTGGCCAGGCAATCTGCGCCGCGGGTCCGCGGCTCAGCCTCGCCTCGGCGAGGCATGACCGCCCTGGTCTCGAAACGGACCTTGCCGCGGGTGAATTCGACCTCGCGCTCGATGTGCTGTTGCCGGTGGCGGCCCGCGTGCCACACGAGCGCGTGCTCACCGATCGCCTGGTCGTGATCGCAAGAAAGGACCATCCGCGGTTGCGACGCATGAAACGCAACGGCTGGAACCTGGACGCCTATCTCCAACTCGAGCACGTGCAGGTGTCATCGCGCCGGCGCGGTCCCTCGCTGGAGGACGTTGCCCTGCAGGCGCTCGGCAGGTCGCGGCGCGTACGGCTGCGCTGCCAGAGTCACGCAGCCGCGTGTCGTGCCGCCGCCAGCACCGACCTGGTCGCGACGTTGCCCGAAACGTATGCGCGCCACGCCCTCGAACGCGACACCAACCAGGTCGTGGGACTGCCGCTCGACGGCATCAACCTCGAGACGTACATGTACTGGCCAGCGAATGCGGAACGTGATGCCGCAAACCGCTGGCTGCGCGACCAGGTTCGTACCGCGCTGCGGAGCCGGCGCTAGAGCGCGAGCGTCATCCGCACGAGTTCGGGCTCGTCGGTGTCGGAACGCGTCGCGAAGCCGAGCGAGCGCGAGAGGTCGATCATGCGGCTGTTCTCACGCAGCGTGATGCCGGTCATCACCTTGATCCGCCGCTCGCGCGCGACGTCGATCAAGCGCTGGAACAGCCGCCGGGCCACCCCCTTGCCCTGCCACTCGTCGCTCACGACGATCGCGAACTCGCAGGTCTCTTCGTCGGGCAGCATGATGTACCGGGCCACGCCAATCTGCCGCTCGGCACCGTCCGGCTGGCGCAAGACCACGATCAGGGCCAGCTCGCGGTCGTAATCAATCTGCGTGAACCTCGAGAGCATTGCCGGCGAGAGGTCCTGCAGGCCGAACATGAAGCGCAGGAAGCGCGACTGTTCCGAGAGCCGGTGGACGAAGTCCCGCTCCAGCTCGGCATCCTCCGGACGGATCGCACGGATCGTCGCCTGCTGCCCGTCCGGCAAATCGAGCGGGAACTCCAGCGCGCTCGGATACGGGTGGATCGCCATGTGGCGGTAGAGCCGCTGCGGTTGCGGCACGGGCAGCACGCCGATGCGTGCGTCGACGGCGATGGCGCCCCTGGCAGTCACGATCACCGGGTTGATATCGATCGCACCGACATCGGGCAGTTCACACACGATCTCGGACACCCGCAGCAGCATGTCCTCGATGGCGTCCTGCGCGGCGGCCGGCGCCCCGCGCAGCGGCTGCAACGCCAGGCTGGCACGAGTGCGGCGGATCAGGTCGCGCGCCAGGTACGGGTTGAGCGGCGGCAGTGCCACCGCACGGTCACGGATCACCTCGACCATCGTGCCGCCGAGACCGAAGCTGATCGCGGGACCGAACACCGGGTCGCGCACTGCGCCGATCATGAGCTCGCGCCCGTGCCGCTCGACGTACATCGGCTCGATCAGCACGCCTTCGAGGCGCGCGTCCGGCCTGGCGACGGCGACGTCGCGCAGCATGTTTTCGTAGCCGTCGCGCACGCTGCGGGCGTCGGTGCGGCCGAGCCGTACGCCACCGACGTCGCTCTTGTGGGCGATGTCGGGCGAAAGAATCTTCATCGCGACCGGGAAGCCGATTGCCTCGGCGACCTGCACGGCCTCGGTCGCCGAGTACGCCGGGCGGCTGCGAATCACAGGGATGCCGAACGCTGCCAGCAGTTCCTTCGAATCCGCCGGGTTGAGCCACTCGTTGTCCGCCGCACGCGCCGCGTCGAGCAGGCGTTGCGCCGTGGCACGGTCAGGTGTCGAGGCCGGCCCGAGTGGCGCAGGAACCTGCAGCAACTGCTCCTGGTTGGCCGTGAACAACGCGAGCGCGGCGATGGCGTCGACCGCGGCCTCAGGCGTCGGGAAAGTGGGGATCCGATTCTCGGCGAAGCGCTGGCGCGAAGTCGTCACCGCCGCGCCCCCCATCCAGCAGGTAAAGACCGGCTTGCGCTGGGCCTGGGCCACCGTTATCAGCTCGGTCGCGAACTGGTCTGCATCGGTGAGCGCGAACGGCGTCAGGATGGCGAGCAGGACATCGACCTCGCGGTCCTGCAGGCACGCCTGCGCCGCCTGTGCGTAGACTTGCGCAGATGCATCGCCGCGCACGTAGACGGGATTGCCGGTCGAGTTACTGGGTGGAAGCAGTTTCTGCAGCCGTGCCAGCGTTGCGTCCTCCAGCCCGGCCACTGACAGGAACCGATCGACGGCGCGGTCTGCGGCGAGCTGCCCAGGCCCGCCCGCGTTGGTCACGACACCCAACCTGCGCCCGTGTATGCGCACGCCGGCCCCGAGCGTGCTGGCCGCACTGAACAGCTGGCCGAAATCGCGGATGCGCAGCACGCCGGCGCGCCGCATCGCCGCGTCAAAGACGTCGTCGCCCCCCACCAACGAGCCGGTGTGGAAAGCGAGGCTGCCACGCCCTTCGAGCGAATGCCCGGCCTTCATGACGACGACGGGCTTCACGCGCGCAGCCGCCCGCAACGCGCTCATGAAGCGGCGCGCGTCGCCGACGCCCTCGAGGTAAAGCATGATGCCGTCGGTTGCCGCGTCGCGCGCGAGGAAATCGAGCACGTCACCGAACCCGATGTCATCGCTGACACCGGTGGAGATCACCGTCGAGAACCCGACGTGCCGGGAGCGCGCCCAGTCGAGCGTTGCCGCGCACAGCGCGCTCGACTGCGATACCAGTGCGAGACGGCCCGGATCGGGCAGCGCCGCGCCACAGGAGGCGTTGAGTCCGAGGTCAGTCCGGATCACTCCGAAGCTGTTCGGTCCGAGCAGGCGCAGGCCGTATCGGCGCGCGACCTGCAGCATCGACTGTTCGAAGGCCGCGCCTTCCTCGCCACCCTCACGAAAACCTGCCGACACGATCACGGCCCCACTCACGCCGCGCACGCCGCAGTCCTCGAGCACGGCGGGCAAAGTATGCGGAGGGGTGGCGATGACAGCGACGTCGACGGGCTGCGGCAGCGAACGCACGTCAGGATAGGAGTTCACCCCGCCGATGGTTGCGTGCTGCGGGTTGACGTAAAAGACCGGGCCGCGGAAACCGCCTTCCCGCAGGTTCCGGCACAGGACCTCGCCGATCGAACCTGGCGTATCACTTGCGCCGACCACGGCGACGGATGCGGGGCGCAGCACGGCCTCGATGCGTTTCGCGGTCATGGCTCGAGTTTACTCTTGGGGGTAAGCAGAACTCGCAAATGCTAGCCTCCAGCGTTTGCGGGATCATTACGGGTCACCGCAACCGGAGCCGCCCATGCCCGTCGCTTTCGTGACGCATCCCAGTTGTCGCCTGCATCGCATGGGTGGCGACCATCCGGAACGACCCGCGCGGCTCGACGCGATCGAAGACGAACTGCACACGCGCGGCCTGTACGACCTGCTGCTGCACCGTGAGGCTCCCCGAGCCAGCGTCGAGCAACTGGTCCGCGTGCATCCGCTTGCCTACGTCGAGAATCTCTCCAGCCTCTCTCCCGCCGAGGGCCTGGCGCACATCGACCCGGACACCTGGATGTGCCCGGATACGTTCGAGGCGGCGTTGCGTGCCGCAGGCGCCAACGTCCTGGCGACGGACCTGGTGCTGACAGGCGCAGCATCGCGCGCCTTCTGCAACGTGCGCCCGCCCGGTCACCACGCCGGGCGGGCGACGGCGATGGGATTCTGCTTCTTCAATAACGTGGCGGTTGCGGCGCGCCACGCGCTCGACCACCACGGTCTCGAGCGCGTGGCGATCCTCGATTTCGACGTGCACCTGGGCAACGGCACCGAAGAAATCTTCAAGGACGACGCGCGAGTCCTGCTGTGTTCGTCGTACCAGTACCCGCTGTGGCCGGACATGAACCCGCCCACACGGCCTGGACACGTCGTCAACTGTCCATTGCCCCCGGGCAGTGGCAGCGATGCGTTCCGCGCGGCCGTGCAGCAGCAGTGGCTGCCCGCGCTCGAGGCCTTTGCACCGCAATTACTGCTGATTTCCGCTGGCTTCGACGCCCACGGCGCC
>Ga0316188_10001054_pt1 | contig 12897 bp, 7 predicted proteins | sample Phiworburrow1_MG_FD_204933 | JGI IMG/M metagenome (GOLD analysis project Ga0316188, IMG submission 204933) | Coastal sediment microbial communities from Maine, United States - Phippsburg worm burrow 1 | ecosystem: Environmental > Aquatic > Marine > Coastal > Sediment | place: USA: Maine...
AATAATATTGCTAGTAAAACCATCTTAAAACAAAAAAGCCCAACCAATAATTTGGTTGAGCTCAATTCTTTATTTTTAAATAATTATTCTACTTTAAATGCAATTGGTAGGCTGTATTTTACCCCAACTGGACGTCCGCGTTGTTTTCCTGGAGTCATTTTTGGCAATAATTTCACAACTCTAATGGCTTCTTCCTGCAATCTTACGTGAGGTGCACGTGCTTGCACATCAGTAATATCCCCATTTTTATCGATTTTAAACATCACAAAAATTCTTTTAACACCTGGTGACAAACCTAAATCTGATGCTAATTCTGAATTGAATTTTTTATTAACGTGTTTTGTAATTTCATCTTGTAAACAAGCTCTTAATTGATCTTTATTTCCCTTACATCCTGGATAAACAGGAACATCTTCAATAATAGCGAAAGGCACATCTTCCATTACCTCTTCTTCTTCATAAACTTCTACTATTTTTACTACAACAGCTTCTTTTTCGTTAGTTTCAGTTGATTCAATTATTGTTTCTTCAATATCCTCTTTATCTTCAACAACTTCAATTTTATCAGGAGTTGGAGGTGGTGGTGTTTTTTGCTCAGGTGGTTTTACTTGTTCAATTTCGACTACTTGTTCATCATCTGCCATGTTTAATACAACTGGCCCTAGATCTCCGATTACTCTATCGTAAGTCTTTTTTTCAATGGCTAAGTATACCACTAAAAGGGCAAGAACTAAACCTAACTGCATAAATATCCTAGTGTAGTTTTCTAGATTTGCTTTTGGATTCTTTTTGATTTGCATCTGTGAAAATTTTTTATAGTGTGCTAATTTAATAATTTTAATATAACTTTTACAATAATATTATTTATTTCATTTATTTTTTTTAAAAAATGTTTTAAATATTACCAATGCTGATGAAATTCCAACCAAATTGGCCAACATATCATATACATCAGCTTGTCTTTCATCCGTAAATAACATTTGACATGCTTCAATAATTATGCCGTAAACAAAAACCAACATCGCTATTGATACATAGCTTTTTAACAACCTTGGTTTACTATTATATACAAAGAACCAACTTAAAGTTAAAAGAAAGTATGCGACAAAATGTACAAATTTATCTGAAAAATGTACAGGAATTGCACTTTCGCCTTTAATCGAAATTAAACTACCAACGGTAATTGCAACTGTTAAAGTTACTGCGATATATATAAAATACTTACGCCCCAATTATCTCCTTATAATCGTTGGCTGATAATAATTCTTCTATTTGAGATGGATCAGAAATTTTAATTTTAATCATCCAACCTTCTCCATAAGGATCTTTATTTACTTTTTCTGGCTCATCTTCTAAAGCGTTGTTAAATTCAATTACTTCGCCAGAAATAGGCATAAATAAGTCTGAAACAGTTTTAACAGCTTCAACCGACCCAAATACCTCATCTTTTTCTACCACATCACCTACGGTATCAACATCAACGTAAACAATATCTCCTAATTCGCTTTGAGCGAAATGAGTAACACCTACTGTTGCGATATCTCCTTCAACACTAACCCATTCGTGGTCTTTTGTGTATTTTAATTCTGCTGGAATATTCATTTTTAAATTTATTATTGATTTATTATTGTTTTATTACTAATTAATTTCCTAAAATATATCTGATACTTAGCCCAGAACTAATTGATTGTCTTGGGAATGTAGTTGAAATAGCATACTTCGATGCGCTTTGATCAAAATAAAACGATGCCGTTATATTTTTATTTAAAGCGTAATCCACAAACAATTTAAACGATAATAAGCGTTGACCTCCTGTAACTTGACTATTATCGTTATCAATGGCTCTTATTATAGTTTCATTGTCTCTAAGTGCTAAATCGGCTCTGATGTTAATATCACCTTTAATACTTGTCATATTACCTCCAAATCTAAATTTCATGGCAACATCTCTTATCCTGTATCCAACACCAATAATATATTCTATTCCGCTAATTTCAGTAATGCTGTTATTGTTAAAATTTAAGGTAAGCCCTCTGTCTTTATTTACCACTCCAACCAATGATACTGAATTTTTCATTTTCATATCTACTTTTAAAAGTGGTGAAAAAGCTTCAATTAAATTCACATTGGTAAAAAGCAATTCATTAAAGTAATTTCCTGAAATATCAGTTTTTCCATATGGATCATTGGCATCATATTCTAAATTACTTCGGTAATTTGTAATTGAGTACAATGAATTATATGAGTTCGACAATGACAAACTTCTGAAATTTTCTTTGAAAAACGGAATTTTCATCAATCCTTTATAGGTAATATTCCAGCTAGGTATTGGAACATTTCTAAATGAGCTTAGTGAAATTTTGGAGGATGACTTGCCTGAGTAAGCCGATAAAAACGCTGGTAACATTACTTGCTGACTTGTTTTTCCAAAACCATCTATCGACTGTCCAGTATCATCAGCCCAACGCTGAGAAATTTCATTTCTAATAATTTTAAAATTTTCAAAATTATCATCAGCATTTTTAAAATATGATCCTAACATATTGTAATTGATACTAAAATTACCAAATTGTGTTATTGGAGAATCTTCATTCAACACATCATTTATCACATCTAATTGTTGAGAAATACTTTCTGTATAAGTTCTATTACCTCTTAAATCGATATCAAGACTTGGTGCAGGTCTTAGCGTAACTGATGCTTCTAACTTGCTTAAATGTGTATTGCTAAATGTTCTATTGTAATATGGATCATTTATATCTCTTGAAATTAACCAGCCATTTTCAACCGCTCGTTGTTTAATATCAACCTGACTACCAAATACAAATCCAAAGGTTGGAGCAAGACCTCCACCATAATTATCACGTCCTAAAAAACCTACAGTTGGTATGTATCCCGGCAAAAATGTACCATTGTTTTCTGTATAATTGATACGTGCTTTTTTTACTGAAGTTAATAAGTCATAAAAGCCTTGACCAATTTTAGAGCCTCCACTTTTATTTTTTTTCTTTTTAGCCTGTTTCCCTGTAGCATTTTGCATTGGAGGAGCACTGCTATTCATTAAATTTACCAAACCTACCGATCTGTATAACTTTTCAAAATCAATATCAATTCCCAATGCCTGGGTGTTTGCGTTTTGAATTGTATTTCCAATTTTATCAATATAAGATTGTGAAGATGCTTGCCAGTCAAAATTGGCAGTATAAGAATAATCTGCACTTATAAATCCTAAAAACGGAATTTTATCTAAAGGAATTTGATATGTAGCACTTAATGCTTGTCTATAATGATCTGGTCTTCCAATATTAAAGAAACTATCAAATAATTGCACATCGTCCGATGGTGAGAATTCATCATAAATATGATTGTTCGCAGCTCTAAAATCTAACTTAATAGATTTTGTTAGGTTAAAACTTGCACCATAATTCCAGTCAAATAGAAATCTGCGTTGTGTTAAGGTAGGTAACTCAGACAATCCTTGAACTAAACTTCTAGACAATTGTTCGTTGTAATTTCGAATAATATTTGAGTTTATTGAAATTGCAGTTGGAACAATATTTAGGTTAATATCTTTGATAAGTTTTAAATACTGACTGCTAAAAGCATTGCTGCTTTGAAATGGTTCTAGATTCCATGGCTTAAAACTAAAATTATACCCAGCTGAAGCTCTTACATTTTGATCAACAAATTTTTGAACATTGTAATCTCTATGAAACACTTCGTTATAGGCATACGAAACCGATAGATTTTCAACATTATAGAATCGTCTTTCTTTACCTGAACTTGGATTGAAATCTTTTCTTACATTGATTAAACTTATACTTTTTCGCTTTGTATAATCTTGAGCGTATTCACTATTTTCATCAATATCTTTTACTTCTTTATATAATACATCCTGATATTTAGGATCATATTTAGGCTCTCTTACTTCTTCTGACACACTATAATTAAATGGCAATTGAACACCCCAATCTTGTGGCAAAAGTTTTCCAACGTTAACATTTGTAACTAAGTCGTACAACTTTGTATCATCTTGAGTTCGTTCATTCAATCGTTGTTCAACACCTCCAAAACCAATAGTTTCCATTCTACCAGTAATCGCTACATCTGCAAAATCGGCTAAATTCAAATCGGCACTTACAACCGTAGACCAACCTCCTTGGTTATCAAATTCTGCGACGCGCAATTCATCAAACCAAACTTCAGCACTTTGATTGCTTGATGATATGTTTTTAACACCCAACATAATGGTTTTTATATTTCCTAAATTTGGATTCCCTTTAATTCTTATTTGATAGCCTTCCAAACCTGGAATTGGCTCAGAACCTAAAGCTGGATACAAAATATTTGGAGGAATTCCTTCATCAAATCTATAGACTTTAAGTTCACTTAAATAATCTAAAAGAACATTCAAATTATTTTCACTTGGCCAAACTTCAATTGGTGTTGAAGCATCATAATCTGAAACGTATAATATTTTTTCTAACTGATAAAAGTTGTCGGTTAAATCGCTACCCAAACGCACTATTGCTTGTAAATCTTCATCCTGAACTTGAGGTTTAGTTTGAACTCCTTCAGTATGAACAAACATTTTTAATTGTTTGTACATTCTTAAATCTACACTTACATTTTTAAAAATAGCCCGTGTTTCATTTGGTTCTAGATCTGTTACTTTTAAAGCTAATGATTGCTCATTTTGTTCTTGTAATGTTGTTGTACCATTTAAAATTTCACGTTCAATTCCTGGAGGCAACACATATGGAATAGGGATTCTATCTTCATTTTCAATAATATTAACAACTCCTACTTCAAAGTTTTGTAATTGCTGAGGAGTTAAGCCTAATGGAGGTTTAATTGCCTCGTCTATCGTTTTAGTGTAACGTCTCCAGTCTCCTCTAACCAATTCCAACTCACCAAAACGCAATACAACAGGCATTTTAAATTGAGTTAAAAACATTCTCATAAAACGAATAGAATTAAAACCAGTAATATTATTAATTACCTCATCGGGTGATGTAACTTGTATTCTAAATTGATACCATTTATATTCTTTCTCACTTCCGTCTTCAAGTTTGACTTTTACAGTTTTTACATCAACAATATTATTTTGACCAACAACTAAATCGTTTTGATTTAAAGATACTTTGTATTGATAATAACTTTCAACTGAATTCATAGTTTGATCTTTATCAATATCTTCAACATCTGGGTATGGGGTAGCTGAAGTTGGATAATTTTCAGGTGATAAATTATTTGTTGGTGAATTTCCTTGAGTATTGTTAAACTTCTTATAACGTGTTAAAATCGAAGCATTTTCATCATCATATTTTGAACTTCTAAAATATTGGTAGTTATCATTAGATGGATCTTCTCCAAAACCATTTCCAAATTTCTCTGTTTCTTCATCGTCATTTAACCCATCAAAACCAATATCCTGATTTAAACGTTCGCTGTCGTTATCTGAAAATGCATATAGTAGTGATTGGTTTGTTGGTATTTTACCCCAAATAGTTGGTGCAGTATTACTTGTGCTAAGCGGATTTTCAGGCAATCCGTTTTCATACATTTTTCTACCATCTTTCAATACATCTTCTGAAATATTTCCAAGGTTAAAATACAATTCACCTACTTGATTTGATGGGTCGCTAGGGTCTACACCAGCAGGCAAACCTTCTTGATTTGTAATTGAATAATGTTCGTATGGATCCATTAACCAGAATTGTATATACTCGACATTTGACTGCTCAAAGTTTGTAGTTGTAAGCGCTCTGGTAATACCTCCCCATCTATCTTGCGGGTTTGTAAAATCACCATTGGCATTTAGGTTGTTTGTGTCGTAATTATAACTACCTCTTTGGTTTGGATAAAATGCTAAGTCTAAAGTTCTAACAACAGTAGACTGGGTTAAATCTAAATCCTGAGCAGGAAATAATTCTTCATACTTTACACGTCTTACTTCTTGTCTCGAAAGTTCCTGATTGTTAATATTTGACGGTTGTAATGAAGATCCTCCATAAAAAAGTGGATCAATAATGTACCAAGCAATTTTGGCGCGCTTATAACCATATGATAAATCAGATGCGTTACCACCTAAATCCATTTGAGTTTGATACTGAGGTGTGCTGGCAGTGTGCCATTGTTGAATGGTTTTTAATTCCAATGGAATTTGAGATCCTTCAAAATCATCAATATAAGAGGTCGCTTCACCATCTATATCAATTTGTTTGGATGAACCAGGGAGTAAATATGCAAAATCACCTCTTATAGAAAAATTAGATGGAACATCAGTATCAATATTTGGTAATTTATTAATCCATTTTGTCAGTTTAGGAACCTCAACACCATAGCTAGTGTTTAATCCAAAAACTGTATTGTTAAATGGTTCAGAATTTAGTGAAACTTTTTGAGTTAAAGGTTTTTCACGTAAATTTAAAATTGTTGCTCCTGCTATAAAATTATCGGAAAATTTATGCTCAATATCAATGCCTAAAAAACGTTTTGTTTGTAAATTAAAAGTAGCATTATTTTCAACTGAAACTTCAATTGGAGCATTTGAAGCTTCTAAACTTGGATTTACAATTTGAACCCTTCCCATTTGATAATCAACCACATAATCAACTCCTTCAACCAATTCTCTTCCTCCAGTTGTTACAATTACAGAACCTTGGGGAACATTAAATGCCCCTAATGGAATACCATTGGCATTTTCCGATTTATGATATCCTTTTAAATAATATTTATCTTTTTCCTGGTAATTGTTTTTTGCTTCAGACTGTGTTTGTTCATACAGCTCATTGAAAATATATATGGCATCGTCTGGATTTGTTAATGTGCTTTCTAAATCCTTTCCAAAGGGTTCAACCGTTGGGAAAATAATGAAACCTCTCATTGAATTTACTGTTATGTTTTCAACATAATCAAAATACCCATCACCTTCTGGCAATGTATTTAAACTTTGATCAAGCTTATCAACATCTAATAAATTCATAAGTGTTTTATCTGAAACTCCTGGCGTTTGTGCATTTTGAAGCACATTTATAGGCACTCCAGTTGCATCATCAGCATACATAATATCTAGTCTAAATCCATCGCGCTGCATATTAAATGTTTGCAAGGAATAAACATTTTTCATCATTAAATCCCAAATTGGAATTTGAGTGCTAATAATTTCACTACGCAATAATTTTACCACAAGATTACTTGGTGCTGTAATTCCATCAGATGTAAACTCTCCAACCTTATATACTTTTGAATCTCCGCTTACAGTGTATTCAAATGCAGCCGCTAAAACATCCGATTCGGCAAGCCTTCTATTCAATGTAATATAACCCAATTGTGGGTGTATGGTATAGTCTTTGCCTTGTTCTAATTTTAAAGCATTTTCTAATACTGAATAATCACGCCCTTGTTGCATTGCATATGGTGCCAGTGCATCTGAAATAGTTGCAATTTCACGCACAGGATTTGTAGGTGTTAAAATTGCAGAAATATCATTTGCGTCGTTAACAGGCAAATAAGCTCCAGGAACTGGCGTTACATTTGCCGGTCCAATATTATTTGGGTCAGCTTCCGCGATATCAGCCAAACCAACAATATTTCTAACGTTTAATGTTTCACTACTTCTGTTTGTAACCCAAACCTCAACTCTGGTAACGTCTATTGGGCTATTTACCAAAGGGTTGTCTTGTAATGCGGTATTATAACTATCTCTAAAATAATGTGATAAAAAGAAATGGCGATTGACATCGTAATCTGTTGTTTGCAATTCAAACTCCTGAATAGTTGATCCGCCTTGAGCCGATACAGATCTGGTTTCAGATTTTTGTTCAGCAATAACTCCTGTAATACGTGTTTTACCAAATTGTAATTCCGTTTTTAATCCAAATAAACTTTGAGCGCCAACAATTAAAGAATTTTTTACTGGCATACTAATATTTCCAACCTCTATTTTCTGAATTATATCATCTTCGGTTGGTGTATATTCTAACTTAACCTGATTTTGAAAATTAAAAGTAGATTGGGTATCAAATTGCGCACTAAATTTTAACCTTGTTCCAACTTTTGCAACAATACTTGCACTTATTTGCTGATCGAAATCAAAGGTAAAACTGCTTCTGTTGTCTTCTGAAAGTTGTGGGTTATCAACTTTTTGATAAAGTCCGCCTAATTTAATTAAGATAGATCCTTGCGGGTTTACTTCAATGGTATTTCCACCAAAAACAGATTCAAAAAAATCGGAATTTACATAATAGGTTGGAAGTAAGTTTTTTTGAGCATCAGCACTTCCTTTCTTTTTACTATTGGTAGCACTAATTTTTTCTTTATAGTAATCGAGCATATCTCGTTTAAGCCTGTAATCCTTATACTCTTCTTGAGTCATATAAACAGGTCGCTCAACATAATAGCCTCCAACTTTTTCTATAATGATGTACTTCTTTAAATCTTCATCATAAATAATTTCAACTGAAGGATCTCCTAAGAACAAACTTCCTGCCTGATTATTTTTGAATGGATATTTTAAATCAATAGAATCTGAAGATTTTAAAACCTTAGTAGTATCTATACTTTTTGAAACTTGAATAGAATCATTACTTTTTGGCGCAGGAGGTGTTTGTGCTTTTACTGTTGAAGAAAAAAACAACAATAAAAAAATTATGAAGACCGATTTATTTATGAATTTTATATGCTTCAAGTTTTTATAAATTTTTAAGTGCTTTTTTGATCAAACCTTCAACACTCAATGTTTTGTCCTCCTTCAAAATTTTATCAATCGCCTTTTCGGATAGTTTTTTATTAAATCCTAACACTTCTAAAGCAGATAACGCTTCATTTTTATTCGTATTGCTTTCAGAAACAAAAACTTCATCAATAGCATAGGTTTTTAAAATTTTATCTTTTAAATCTACCAATACACGCTGCGCTGTTTTTGTTCCAATTCCTTTTACCGATTGAATTAAACCTACATTTCCTGAAGCAATAGCATGTTGAATTTCATCAGTTGTCATAGATGAAATCATGGTTCTTGCAATACTTGGCCCAACTCCTGAAACTGAAATTAATAATTTGAAAATTTCTCGCTCAACTTTTGTAGAAAAACCATAAAGCGTGTGTGAATCTTCTTTTACAGATAAATATGTAAATAAAAACACGGCTTCACTATCTGGTAATTGTGAATAAGTATTGAGTGAAATATTTATCCAATAACCTACTCCATTTGCTTCTATGATTGCGTTTGTAGGGTTTTTTTCAATTAATTTACCTCTAATATGGGTTATCATATTTCACTTTTTCAATTACTTCTCAAATGTAACAAAATAATCTTGGTTTTTTTCTTTTTCTTGTGCATCAACAACAGCTACACAAACCATATTTACAATCTCATCTACACTTGAACCCAACTGCAAAATATGCACTGGTTTTTTTATTCCCATTATTATTGGACCAATTGTTTCTACATTGTTTAAACTCTTTATTAATTTATAACTAATATTTGCTGAATTTAAATCTGGAAAAATCAATCCGTTTATTTTTTTACTATGAATTTTAGAGAAAGGAAATTTTTCATCTCTTAGGTCCATGTTTAATGCAAAATCGGCCTGAATTTCCCCATCAATAATTATTTCTGGAAAATGTTTATGCAAATATGCTACTGCATTTGAACTTTTAGATGCTGATTTGAATTTAGCAGATCCAAAATTTGAATATGATAACATAGCTAAATTAGGCTCAATATCAAATATTTTCATAACCCGATTGGTCATTCTTGCTATTTGAACCAATTCTTCTTCTGTTGGATTCACATTGAAAGCCGTATCTGAAAAAAACATTGGACCTCTGCTTGTCATCATAATATTTGTAGCAGCAACTCTAAGAACACCTTCAGATTTGCCAATTAACTCAATCATTGGTTTTGCAACGGCTGGGTAACTTCTTGAATAACCTGTAACCAAGGCATCTGCTTCGCCTTCATTTACCATCATTGCTGCAAAATAATTACGCTCCCTCATCCAATTTCTAGCATCTAGCAATGTAATTCCTTTACGTTGGCGTTTTTCCCAATATATTTTCGCAAAACGATGTCTTCGATCTTTTTCCTCAGGAGATTTTGGATCAATAATAGGAAGGTCAGCTTCAAAATTTAATTCTTTCATTAATTCTTCAATAATCTCCTTATTTCCTAATAATATTGGTTTTCCAATACCTTCATCATAAATAATTTGAGCTGCTTTTAACACATCTAAATGATCTGCTTCGGCAAAAATAACACTCTTTGGATTGGCTTTTGCACGTGAAGTAAGCATGCGCATTAACTTATTGCTTGTACCCAAACGTTCAGCCAATATTTCTCTATAGGCATCCCAATCTTTAATAGGCTTTTTTGCCACACCCGATTTCATAGCCGCTTTTGCTACCGCAGGTGGAACTTCAGTAATCAATCGATGATCAAATGGCTTAGGAATTATATATTCTCTACCAAAATGAATGTTAGTTTCTCCATAGGTAATATTAACTTTTTCAGGCACAGACTCTTTCGCTAAATTTGCCAAAGCAAGTACAGCTGCCATTTTCATTTCTTCATTAATTTTAGTAGCTCTAACATCTAAAGCACCTCTAAAAATATACGGAAAACCAAGTACATTATTAACCTGATTTGGATAATCGGATCTACCGGTTGCCATAATAACATCTTTACGTGTTGAAATTGCCAAATTGTATTCCATCTCAGGATTTGGGTTCGCCATAGCAAATACAATTGGGTCATTTGCCATTGAAAGTAACATTTTTGGTGTAAAAACATCAGCAACAGAAAGTCCAATAAAAACATCGGCGCCCACTATGGCTTCTTTCAAAGTGTTTAAGTTTCTATCCGTTGCAAATTCAGCTTTTTGTTCACTCAAATTTTCGGCATCCCTTCTAATAACACCTTTACTGTCGCACATTACCAAATTATTTTTATCAGCACCTAGGGCAATATACAACCGTGAACACGAAATAGCTGCGGCACCCGCTCCATTTACTACAATTTTAACTTTTGATATCTCTTTACCTGCTATTTCAACAGCGTTTTTTAAAGCTGCCGCTGAAATAATTGCAGTTCCATGCTGATCATCATGCATTACTGGAATATCTAATTCTTCTTTCAGTCTACGTTCAATCTCAAAAGCTTCAGGAGCTTTTATATCTTCTAAATTTATACCTCCAAAAGTTGGAGCAATATTTTTTACAGTCTCAATAAATTTTTCAACATCTTTTGTGTCAACCTCAATATCAAACACATCAATGTCTGCGAAAATTTTAAACAGCAATCCTTTTCCTTCCATTACAGGTTTTCCTGCAAGGGCTCCAATATCTCCTAATCCTAAAACTGCTGTTCCATTAGAAATTACCGCTACTAAATTTCCTTTAGACGTATATTTATAAGCATCTTCTGGGTTTTTCTCAATTTTCAAACATGGTTCAGCGACACCTGGTGAGTATGCCAATGATAAATCTCGTTGAGTTGCATATTTTTTTGTAGGAACTACTTGTATTTTTCCAGGCGTAGGAAATTGATGGTAGTTTAAAGCTTCACTCTTTTTTTTAGAATTACTCATAAAAGTCTTGTTTGTTTGAAAAAATCAAATTTATTAAATTATTGTTACAAGTACCTTTTTTAATAGCATTTACTTTCCAAAGTATTTTCAAGATGAAACAAAAATGTTTTGAGTAACTTTATCATGAATATTAGATCTTTTTAAAAAACAAAATATTTCTTTTTAACCCAATATATTTTGTGCGATTCACGGCCTATTTCTTAAAAAGAGATTTAAAAAAGACTTCCTATATTTCTTCCCAGTCCTGTTTTTTCATGATAGGCAAATCTGCATTCGGATTGAATTTTTTTCTGAATGTGGACTTGAAAAACGTTTCCAAGGATAAATGTCCCGGAAAATATCGCATCCAAACATCCAATCTTTAAATTTATCTTTCATTGCTTTTCCCCTAAAATTTTACATTTGGAACCGATTGATATTTTAAATCACTTCAGGAGAGAATTCAAACTCGCTAGAGACACAATAATATTAAGGTTTTCCAAAACTATTAAAAATGACTTCATACGTTTCTAAAGTATCAATATCAACCAAATTAATGTCTGAATTAACTATTAAAACATCATCTGAAACAGCTTGCATAAGCTGTTTTGCCCCTTTGTCTTCATTTAATTGAGCTAATTTATCAAAAAAATACGCATCAAAAATGGCAGGAACACTCGGTTTATGATGAATGTTTGAAGCAATAATTCGTTCTTTATAAGTTAAAGATTGCGCTATTAACAAATTATAATAAGCAGCATTTATCAAAGGCTGATCAGCTAAAGTGATAAGTACCGAATTGTAATTTAATTTATTTTCTTTGAAGTATTTTATGGCACAAGCGATAGAACTGCCAATACCCAGTTGCCAATTTTTATGCTCAATAATTTGAATTGGATAGTTTAAAATTTGTTTTTTAATTTTTGAGGCATTTGCTCCTAAAACTATATAAACCTTGTCAACATTTGATTGCAATCCTTGTTCAATGGCATTTCCTAAAAGTGTGGTTTTTTTCCAAGGCAACAACTGCTTAATAGCTTGCATTCTCGTAGCTGCACCCGCAGCTAAAATAACCATTGCAATATTCCCTTTTTTGTCCATCCTGTTTTTTTAATTTGTGAATATTTTTTTTAAATAGCTTCTTAGAAATATAATAAAATTTTGATAAAATTATAATTTGTTCAGTAAAAATATAATGAATATTTTTGATTGTCGATTAGAATAATTTTAATCGGTAATTTTGTTTAACGAAAAAGATTAAATCACTTTTTAAAATCAAATAAGTGGTATGGTTTTTAAATTAAAATTTATGAAATACCAATTA
>Ga0316188_10001055_pt1 | contig 12886 bp, 12 predicted proteins | sample Phiworburrow1_MG_FD_204933 | JGI IMG/M metagenome (GOLD analysis project Ga0316188, IMG submission 204933) | Coastal sediment microbial communities from Maine, United States - Phippsburg worm burrow 1 | ecosystem: Environmental > Aquatic > Marine > Coastal > Sediment | place: USA: Maine...
CATCTGATCGCCCCGCGCTCCGTGGTCAAGGAATCGATCATGCCAAACTATCCCTGGTTGCTGTCAGACAGTCTGCAATACAACGATATTGAAAAACGCCTGCGCGCCCTGAAGCTGGTTGGCGTGCCTTACTCGCAGACCGAAGCGGAGTATGAACAGAACGTCAAACGCTTTGGTAAAGAGGTGGCGGAGAAATTGGATATCACCCAGGCGGAGAATAACCTGGTAAAACAGGCTATGGAGAATAACTATGATGGTGTGCCAGGTGAGATCACGGAAATGGATGCGCTAGTGGCCTACCTCCAGGTGTTGGGCACCATGGTTGATTTCAAGCAATTTGATGACGGATATTTTGCGAAATTCCGTTAAGGATCAGAGAACGTATGCTGGATTTATTAAAATTGTTTACCTCGATGGAATTCACCAAGCCGTTTGCGCTGGTGTTATTTGCCACGACTTTCGTCGGCATCATTGTCTACGTGTATTTTAATAAAGAGCGTGCCAAACGATTTGAAGAATACCGATTCATTCCGCTGGATGAGTCAGACAACAAGGTTGATGAGTAACTATCATGAGTGAAGATAAACAAAAACGCGCTGTGCAAACCACCGGTCACGCCTGGGACGGTGACCTGCAGGAATTCAATAACCCGCTACCCAACTGGTGGTTATGGGGTTTTTATCTGACCTGTGTGTTTGCGGTGATTTACTGGTTTTTATATCCGGCCTGGCCAATGGGTGATAGTTATACCAAGGGTATGGCCAACGATATTGAATACACCACCAGCGACGGTAAAGTGGTGAAGACTCATTGGAATACACGCGCCTTATATGAAAAGGAACTACAAGACGCGCGCGCACAACAGGCCACCTATCTGGCTCAGTTGCAAGGAAAATCCAACGAAGAGATACTCAACGATCCAGATAAGCGTGGTTATGCCTTTTCACTCGCCAAGGTGCTATTCGCAGATAACTGTGCGGCCTGTCACCAGAGTGGCGGGGCCGGTCTGATCGGCAAATACCCGAACCTGGTTGATGACGACTGGTTGTGGGGCGGCAATTATCAACAGATCGAGACTACGATTCGTGAAGGTCGGCATGGGAATATGCCCAGCTTCAGAAAACGTTTGAGTGAGCCACAAGTCGAGGACGCGGCGGAATACGTCTTAAGCCTGTCAGGACAACAGCAGGACACGGAAAAGGCAAAACGCGGTGAAATGCTTTTCAACGGCGAAGCAGGTTGCTTTGCCTGTCATACCAAGGCCGGTACCGGCAACATCGCCATGGGCTCCGCCAATCTGACCGATCATATCTGGACTGTGGCGAATGTGGATAGCAAGATGACCTATGTACAGAAACAGGAGGCTATCAAGCAGGTGATCCAAAATGGCATTAGCCGTACGATGCCTTCATGGAAAGCGCGCTTCAGTGATATCGAGATTCAGATGCTTGCTTTATATGTTCACGAAATGGGTGGAGGTAAATAGCCTGTACTCTACCGCAAGAGTTCACGATGCGCATACCTCACATTTGACTAAGCGAATTTATCTGCCGTTATAAGCATGTATCTTCGTTGCCTGGAGAGGCAAGGACGAGGAACCTCTGGCAAGACCGTGGGCCGCATGTACGCGGCCCTCGAGCCTACATGGATGTATTTACGGCGAGTCTTGCCAGAGGTTCCTCGTCCTGCCCCCTCGCACGTCTTCAATATCATCGCGTATGCTAATTTTGTTGGTTTGTTGCAGGTGAATTTATCATGACACAGTCCAGTCACTCTGCCTCGGCAAACCAGTTTACCCAAACGCGTATTCCCGTCTATCCACGCTCGGTCAAGGGGCGTTTCCGCAACATCAAAACCGCCATTGTTATCCTGGCCTATGGCGTGTACTTTTTATTGCCGTGGATGCCCTGGTCGCGGACACATGGACCTAATCAGGCAGTACTGTTTGATATCGTCGGGCGTAAGTTTTATATATTCGATCTGGTGGTTTACGCTCAGGACATTTTCTGGTTGGCTGGCCTGTTGATTATCGGCGCCTTTCTATTGTTTTTTGTGACGGGTATCGCCGGGCGAGTATTTTGTGGCTATTTCTGTTTTCAGACCCTGTGGACCGATGTGTTTGTATTTATCGAGCGCCTGGTGCAGGGCGAACGCAATCAGCGCATTAAACTGGCCAATTCACCCTGGACTGTCAACAAAGGCGCACGCTATGCGTTGACCTGGCTGTTGTGGATCGGCGTCGGCTTTCTGACCGGTTTGTCTTTTACCTTGTACTGGGGAGATGCATCACAGCTAGTGGTGGCCTTCTTCACTGCGCAGGCGCCTTTCCCGGCCTATGCGACGGTGCTGTTCCTGACCATTTCCACGTTCGTGATGGCGGGTATGGCGCGTGAGCAGGTCTGTACCTATATGTGTCCGTATGCACGTTTTCAAAGCGCCATGTTCGATAAGGATACCTTGATCATTGCCTATGATGAGGAGCGTGGTGAACGCGCCTGTGGCCGCTGTAAACCCAGCAAGGAAAATGCTGCCCGGGAATACCGGCAGAGCGAGGAGCTCGGCGATTGTATCGATTGCGGTTATTGTGTGCAGGTGTGTCCCGTCGGAATTGATATTCGCAATGGCCTGCAATACCAGTGTATATCCTGCGCCTTGTGTGTCGATGCCTGTGACACGATCATGGATGCCTTAAAGTACCCGCGCGGGTTGATAAAATATACCTCAGAAAACGCGCTCGAACATAAGCAATCCAGTCGCTTTAAACTAAAGAATATCGGTTATGCTGTTGCCTTATTGATTGTCAGTGGCCTGTTAATTTTTAGCATCACCGGGCGAGAGTTGATCGAAATGCATGTGGAACAGATCCGTCAACCACTATATGTAGTATTGTCCGATGGTCGGGTGCAAAATCGTTTCAGCATCAAAGTTATCAACAAGTCGGATGTCCGCCAGCAATTTAAAATCAGCATGCAAGGGATTACCGACGCACAATTGGAAGTGCGTCCGAGTGATGAAATCAGCGTCGAGTCCGGTAAAAGTGTCAGCGTGCAGGCAGGCATCGTCGTGGCCAGTGTCCCGGACGTCAAACAGATTGATTTCAAATTTATACTGGAGCCTGCCAAAGACACAGGTGAACCCTTGATTGAGCGCAGCTCATTTTTCTTCCCGGATTAAGTGCAAATTCATGAATAACATTAATCTACTGATCAGTCTTCCCATAGGTATTGCCATCATCCTGCTGCTGTTTACTTCGCTGGTGAGAGTGGTCAAGCTGGAAATTTACGTCGCGGCAGGCATCCTCGCCTTGGTGACGATCTTTGTCTACGGGATCTTGGCGATCCTGTTCTGGCCGGGCGCGGACGTCTTCGCGATCCATATTGCGCTGTATCTAATGACCATTTATGCCATGTCGATCATTTCCCGTTCACTGACGGGAAAAACCAAATGGCATTGGGCGCCGATGTTGATCGTTGGATTTTTTCTGGTCGTGGTCACGGTAGATACGGTGTTGATCGTGCTCGCACAATCGGGTTTGAGCCCGCAATGGGCCGGTCGGTTATTGCCCAAACCGGTCACCGAGCATGACGTGCAATCACGATTTCCTGGCACCGTGAGTCACGATTTCCGGGAGAAAGAGAGTCAGTTCAATGAATATCGTGAGCAGCGCCAATTACAAACCCAACGCGGCTGGTCTGTACGAGTGGGCTGGCAAGATACCTCAGTGAGCGCACGTGACAATACCCTCATCCTTGAAGTGAAAGATAAGGCCGGCCATGACATCAGTGATGCCGATGTCAGCGGCAAGATGCTGTTTGCGGGCAATATGCAACTGGATCAGACCTTTAGCATGTCTTATCAGGGCGACGGGCGATATACTACTTCGCTTAACATGCCGCACCCAGGCCATTGGGATTTTATCATTCAAATACAGCGGGGGCAGGCGCAACATGAATTGCGGGTCTCCACCATGGTGCAAGACGCCAAGCAGAAATGAGTCAAAGCGAACAAAGTTGTTTTCATTGTGGCCTGCCAGTTCCAACTGGTAGTCACTTCTCAGTTAATATTTTCGATCAAGAACAACCAATGTGTTGTCCCGGTTGCCAGGCAGTTGCTCAGGCCATCGTCGATAATGGCCTACAAGCCTTTTATGAACACCGCACCGAGCGCAATGCGCTCTCACGCAGTCTGATTCCCGATGAACTGGCCAAACTCGAACTCTATGACAAACCGCAATTGCAAAAGAGTTTTGTGCATGAGCAGGGTGGTACGATTAAACAGGCGTCATTAATTCTTGAAGGTATCGTGTGTGCCGCCTGTGTCTGGTTGAGTGAACGACATGTCATGCAGTTACCCGGTGTGCTCGAATTTCAGGTCAACTATTCCACCCATCGCGCCCAGGTCAAGTGGGACGACTCGCAAATTAAACTCAGCCAGATCTTAAAGGCCATCAGTGATATCGGTTACATCGCCCATCCGCTGGATCCCAATCGCCAGGAACAGGTCTTCAAGAAGGAACGCGCTGCGGCGATCCGTCGTCTTGCTATTGCCGGCTTCGGGGCCATGCAGGTGATGATGCTGGCCGTGGCCCTGTATGCCGGCGAGGCCCACGGTATGGATGATCATATAAAGCTTTTTATACGCTGGGTGAGTCTGTTGATTACCACGCCAGTCTTGCTCTTCGCCGCACGCCCGTTTTTTACCGCGGCCTGGCGGGATCTCAGGTTACGTAGTCTAGGAATGGATGTGCCAGTAGCACTGGCCATCGGCGCCGCCTATCTTGCCAGCCTGTGGGCAACCGTGATGCAGCATGGCGAGGTCTATTTTGATTCGGTCACCATGTTTACCTTCTTTTTATTAGTAGGCCGTTTTCTGGAGATGACGGCGCGCCAGCGTGCCGGCCGCGCCGCAGAGGAATTGGTCAAACTGTTGCCCGTTATGGCAACCCGACTTGAAAACGGCCAAGCGACTCTGGTTACCGTTGCGGATTTAGTCGTAGGCGATCGGGTACTGGTCAAACCCGGCGAGAGTATTCCCGCCGATGGCACTGTTACTGATGGTAGTTCGAGCGTGGATGAATCACTGTTAACCGGTGAAAGTTTTCCGGTGCGAAAATCTCCGGGTGAGCAAGTGGTCGCGGGTAGTGTTAATAATGAGAGTCCGTTACAAATTACCGTGAAACATGTCGGACAGGATACCACCCTGGCGGCCATTCAACGTCTGCTCGAACGCGCACAGACGGAGAAACCACAACTCGCGCGGCTGGCCGACAGGGTCGCCGGCTATTTTGTGTTTGCGATTTTAATCATCGCCGTACTCGTGGGCGGTTATTGGACGCAAGTGGATCCGGGCAATGCCTTCTGGGTTGTCATCGCCGTGCTGGTAGTCACCTGTCCTTGTGCGCTATCACTGGCAACGCCGACGGCCCTGACGGCCGCCACCGGACAGTTGACCAAGGAGGGCATGCTGACGACGCGGGGTCATGCATTAGAGACGCTGGCGCGGGCCAACCATTTCATTTTTGATAAAACCGGCACGCTCACCGAGGGCAAACTTAAACTGGCCAACGTCATCACCTTTGCCGAGTTTGACGAACAATACTGTTTAAATCTTGCCGCCGCCTTGGAGCAACAATCGGAACACCCGATTGCCAAAGTCCTGCAACAGTCAGCCAATAAGGATCAAACCTTTGCGCCTCAACAAATCCAAAACCAACCCGGTATGGGAATGCAGGCGGTTATCAATGACCAGCGTTATGCTATCGGCAGCTCGGCATTTATTTCTGCTCAGTTGGGCGCGGCGTTCGAGGATATTGTGCAAGATGATTATCAGGTGGTCCTGGCCGACAGTGCGCGGGTGATTGCGGCCTTTCGTTTTGAGGATCGCTTACGTACGGATGCGAGTAGCGCAATACAAAAGTTGCTGCAGGTGGGTATGAAGGTTTCCTTGCTCAGCGGCGACCGGCAAACCGAAGTAAACCGTATAGCTGCGCAGTTGGGGATTGTGCATGCTGTGGGTGGTTTGACACCCGCCGGTAAGTTACAAGAGCTGCAAGAGATTCAACAACAAGGTGATGTGGTGGCCATGGTCGGCGATGGGATAAATGACGCGCCGGTGTTGTCACAGGCGCAGGTGTCGATTGCCATGGGTGAAGGCACCCAAATCGCCCAGGCCAGTGCCGATATGATTTTATTATCCAATGACCTGAGACATCTCGCGCATAGTGTTGAGACCGCCAGGCGCATGCGCCGCATTATCAAACAAAATTTGCTGTGGGCCCTGATGTATAACGCCGTGGCCTTACCCCTGGCGGCGATGGGCTGGGTGGCACCTTGGATGGCCGCCATCGGCATGTCCAGCAGTTCGCTGATCGTGGTATTGAACGCGATACGGTTGACCCGAGCACCGCACAACCGGGATCATGCTGTGGCGCAGAAAATGAAGGTACTGACTTCCGAGGTGGTGAATTAATGTCTATTCTGTATTTACTCATCCCGCTGGGGCTGGTGCTTCTGGGGGTCGCCATCTGGGCCTTCATGTGGGCGGTACGCACGGGTCAGTTCGAAGACCTGGAAGGGCCCGCCCATCGGATCCTGATGGATGACGACGAAGACAAAACCAAAACCAAGGCCAAAGACCCCTTGCCGCGAGAGGATAAGTAAATTAGAATTCACTGATATATTAACCGTAGATATTCACTATGAAAGAAATGTTCACCTTCCAAAACTTCCCGATGGCCATCATCGTTGGCTTGATTGCCTTCTCCTGGTTCATGTTTCTGACCGTCCTGTTCGCCGGATAAGCTAGCCAGTAGCTCAACTCTCCTAGGAGAGTTACCGTCCTATCCTCATACATTTTCTAATGTCATGAGTCTAAGCTAATGCTTTCGTGAGATTTTCCGCTAATATTGCTATGAATCCGCGGAAAACGATAATACAAAGCGTGGTAACGAGCTTTCCACATCACAGATCAGTGCTGGCGCTCTTCTACTGGTTGTCGATCGGGCTGCTTTGCCTCATCCTGGCCAGTCATAGCCTCGCCGAGCCCGCAAATGACGTCCGCATAGTAATTGATGTCTCTGGCAGCATGAAAACGAACGACCCACAAAATTTGCGCGCCCCGGCCGTACGTATGCTGGCGGGATTGATGCCCGCAGGCGCCCGCAGTGGCATCTGGACGTTTGGCCAGTACGTCAACATGCAGGTCAAGCTCGGCCAAGTGGACGCCGCCTGGAAGAAACTGGCCATGGCCGAAGCAAGCAAAATCCACTCCCGCGGTTTGTACACCAATATAGAGGAAGCCCTCAAAAGTGCGACCAGCGATTGGCAGAAGCCAGACCCTGGGTTTAAACGCCATCTGATTCTGCTGACGGATGGCATGGTCGATATCGACAAGGACCCACGCCTCAATGAGCAATCCCAACGTCGTCTGCTGCACGAAGTCATGCCGCGTATCGAGGCCGCTGATGCGACCATCCATACCATCGCCCTGTCGAAGAACGCCGATGCACAACTATTAAACGCCTTATCCGGGGCCACTAAGGGTGCCTTCGAGCAAGTGGATTCCGCCGACCAATTGCAACGCATCTTTCTCAAGCTGTTTGAAAAATCCGTCAGCCCCGACAGCCTGCCGATCGAAGACAATAAATTTTCCGTCGACAAGCACGTCAGTGACATCACGGTCCTGTTATTTCTTGCCAAGGATTCTCCACCAACCTCGCTAACCTCGCCCAGTGGCCAGAAGTGGTCTGAGAAATCTCACCCGGAAACCGTCAGCTGGCATCATGAAGCCAGTTATGACCTGATTACGGTAAAAGGCCCGGAGGCCGGTGAGTGGTCGCTGCAGGCGAATGTCGACCCGGATAATCGCGTGATGGTAGTGACCAACCTGCGCCTGAGTGTCGATAAATTACCGAACACTCTGATGCTGGGGGACCGATTTGATGTGCGCTCTCGGTTATTAGAAGATGGGAAAACCGTGAGCAACTCAAACCTGTTGTCCAAGACCCAGTTTGAAGTCAAGCAAATCGATCAGGAAGATCATGTGATCAGTACACCGTTGAATGATAACGGCGAAGCCCCGGACGTGATCAAAGGCGATGGTATATTCAGCGCGAAGATTAAAGAGGCCGACAAAGCCGGCAGCTACGAGATCACCGTACGCGCTAATAGCCTGACTTTTGTGCGCGCCATGCGGCATAGCCTGCAAGTCTATGACAGCCCGGCAAACATCCTTATCACGCAGGAAGCGCATGACAAACCATTTATAGTCACTATCTCGCCCCATGCCGGATTGATCCGGCCCGAATCGGTGTCCATGCAAATGACGCTTCCCAATGAGGAACCACAGATTATCAAACAGGTCGATGATCTCAAGTGGGCAGTCGAGGTCCCTGCCAGTTATGCGAATCAGACCTTCACTCTGACCCTGGCGGGGAATCGTTATACGGATGAACCCATTAAAATGCAGTTTGAGCAATTGCTTGCGGTAACCGACAAGCCGCAATCACTGGCGATGAAAATCAGCCCGGCGCAAGTCCCGCACGCGGCACAAACACCTGCGCCAGCGGAACACGAACCCGCCGTCGAGGAAAAAGCGGCGGATGCGGAGCATGCTGACAGTCCTGAAGCAGAAGCAGAGGGATTTAATTGGGCGCTGGTGTTGATTTTGGTGGTGGTTGTAAATTTGAGCGTAATAATTGGTGGATGGTTTGCCTATCGCACCTGGCGTAAGCGTCAGACAGCGAAGGATGATGCAGTAACTGCGGAGTTGGCGTCATGACAGAATCGCTAACCAGTATGCTAGTTATTTTTTCTGAAATCGGAATCGTTCTGGCATTAGGTGCAATTATTGTTTTGTTTGTTGCCTTACGGCGTAAACGCCGGGAAAATAGTCTTGCCCAGCATTTTGTGGAAACTCTCAAAGAGAATGAAAACACACGCAAAAATAATCTGATGGATGTATTACAGAAAGTCCATGAAATGGATGCAAACCTGGCGACTAAAACAGCGGAATCAATGTTGGGCTGTGAAAAACAGATTTACAATCGCGTACTACGGATGTTTCTGGGAAGAGATCGAGGTTCCTTGGCTCAATTACAAAAAGATGTTGAAAACATGGCGTCGGCGTATCGCAAGCTGGTTGATGTCGCGCAAACCACGACCGTGGTGGAGCGCGCAGACAGTCCGAAAAACCAGGCACAATTACGAGCGCAACTTAAACAAGTTACTGCCGAGCGCGACAAAGTGCAGAAAGACCTCGACGAAGCCATGGTTTCCATGGAAAACATGCTCAAGGAGTATACCCTGATGTACTCGGGTGGTGGCAAGAAAGACGGCGTTAAACATATCGAGAATGAACTTACCCAGCTCAAACAAAAAATTGACAAGAATCTTGTACAGGTTAGTAAGGATGACGATGACACGGATATTCCGGATCTAACGCCCACCGATACAAATTCTCCGAACAAATAAAAAAGGCCGTGAACTACGGCCTTCTTCTCATTTTATCTAGACTAAAATATTGGAACAAAACCGGATCAACGTGGCAGCAACCACGAGGGTAAAAGTTCATAAGGATCAATACTGATTTCCTCATCAAGGGTGAATCCGGAATTTTGTAATTGCGAATGAAGTTGTCCTGACTTCAGACTATCGAACACATCAGTGCAGCCGCCAACAAAATCACGGCCGATGAAAATTTGTGGCAGGGTGATTGAACCAGTCCGGTGTTTGAGTGCTTCGAAGATCTTAAGGCCGCGATCGCCCGGCTGGTAAGCTGCCGCATCGAGATCGATCGAGGTGTAGGGGATGCCGCACTTGGAAAACATTTTACGTGCCGAGTCGCAGAACTCACACCACTCATAGGCAAAGATGACAACGGCAGTCTTCGGGTCACGCAGGATTGCCTCGACTTCGTGAGTCGCTGCTTCGTCCAGTATATCCGCGCTTGGAGACCGTGTCGGTGTGGTTGTTGGGGTGACATCAAAACGGAAACCAGGGGTTGATTTAGATAATTCAATTTCTTCTTCACTCATCTCGACGACGACGTCATCGAACAGCGGTGTAGAAAGATAGCGTTCGCCAGTATCAGGTAGCATGCAGAGTATATTGGCACCAGGCGCTGCGGTTGCAGCGATTTGCAAGGCTCCGGCAAACGTCGCACCCGCGGAGATGCCTACAAAGATCCCTTCCTGGCGTGCGAGTTCCTTGGCACAACGCAGTGCGACTTGGCCATTTATTGGCACAAATCCGTCGATACGACCAGCGGCCATGACTTGCTCGGTGAGTTGCGGAATAAAATTTGGGGACCAGCCTTGCATCAGGTGTGGCCGGGAACGGGGATGGGTCGCGTTATTGGATCCATCAGTGTCTCTTGTTTGTGCTATGCCGCTGGCCAACATTGTCGCATTGTCCGGTTCGCAAACGATGATCTGCGTCTGCGGGCTTTTCTGTTTCAGTACCCGCGATACGCCATTGAGCGTCCCGCCGGTGCCAAAGCCGGTGACCCAGAAATCGAGCGTAATATCGGCGAAGTCCTCAAGGATTTCCACAGCGGTGGTTTTGGCATGGACCTCCGCGTTGGCCGGGTTCTCGAACTGGCGCGGTTGCCACCAGCCATGCGCCTTGGACAATTCCACTGCCTTCGCTACCATGCCCGAACCCATCTCGCTGGCCGGTGTGAGTACGACCTTGGCACCGAGAAAGCGCATCAACTTGCGTCGCTCCACACTGAAATTCTCGGCCATGGTGATCACCAGAGGATAACCTTTTTGTGCGCAGACCATCGCCAGACCGATACCGGTGTTGCCACTGGTGGCCTCGACGATGGTCTGTCCTGGTTTGAGTTCACCGCGGTGCTCGGCATCTTCAATCACCCCAAGCGCCAGTCGATCCTTTACCGATCCCATAGGATTGAAGGACTCCACTTTGACATAGAGGTTGACGCCCTTGGGGCCGAGCTTGTTGATGCGAATCACCGGCGTGTTGCCGATGGTGCCCAGAATACTGTCGAAGCGTTTGCCCATGACCGGTAATTCTCTTCCCCTTTCAGGATTCTACACGTACGAGTTGCGTATGTTTGTGGCGTTCACGATACTCCCACTTGTCACTTGTCCGCAACTACGTAAATCGCGTGTAGAATCCCGCTGCGTTTACGCACCGACCAGCTGTGAGGTATAGCCTGCTGCCCGGGTCTTGCCCAACAACGCCGCAGTGGTGGTTTTTTCCGGGTCGAAGGCGATCATCAACAGGTGTTCCTTGCCAGGGTTAAAGCGTGGTGAAATGACGCCATCGATCTTGCGCATGGCATTCTCAAGTGTGCTGAGTTCTTCTTTACTGAGAGACTCGTTAATGTGAATCATAATATCGCTAATGTTCATGGTGTGACTCCTTTTCTGAAATGCGCATGGTTGCGCCTAAGTGGTGGTTAATAAAGTTATTGTTCATTATGCACTTGCCATCTGTGGTGCCGGTGGCAGGCCCTGCATGATGCTGCCGCGCACAGGACGGGAAAAGAAGGCTTTCTTTACCAATGCGAGGGAAAACGGCACACGCCGGTTCCATGGCAAGAGCGACAGTGTGCGTGCCAGCAAACAGTAGCCAAACACCGACCGCGCCCAGGTGCCAATTGCAGGTAACCAATAGATGATTTGCAGCGGCTCCGCATACACCGCCAGCACCAGGAGTAAAAACCAGAAACGGACCTGCACGGGAAAAGCCGTGAGGCTTTTTTCCTGAAACGCAAAATGTACGAGCTGTATGGCAGACAGGCCGATAGCCAGGACAAAACCAATTTGGTGACCGGCCAGGCCTGCTGTGAGTAAGCATGCGGTTATAAACCAGAACCACCAGTTGAGTTGTTTGTAGTCGAGCATAAACATGGGATACCTCCAATCTATTGGGTTAATTTTCTTGGTTGCTCTGCGGTCGCGCATAGCTGCGCAACCGTTTGAGCGAGTTGCGCCTACTTGCAAGTAATCACAACCTCGAGGTATTCGCTCGGTGCCACCAGCGTGCCGTCGGTGGCGCGGTTGAATTTATCGGCCAGGGCGATCAAGTCAGCGGCGAGGGCCTCCTGCTTTTGTGCATCGAGTGCCATAAACGCCTTATGCATAGGGCCGTAGAAAGTGCGAAAGACTTCCAGCCAATGCCCCGGGTTGTGGTAACGGAACACGAAGTGTTTGCGTTCAATCGCAATCGAGTCGATTTGCTCGCCGAAGAGTTCGCGCAGCCGCGCTTCGGTGCCCCAGAGCCCGGGTGACTTCACGCCAATCGCCGGCGGTACGTACTTGCCAATTAATTTAAAGATTTCACCCACCAGGCTGGTCGGCGTCCAATTCGCCAGACCTATGCGGCCACCGGGTTTGCAGGTACGTGCCATTTCCGCTGCGGCTTTATCCTGGTCAGCTGTGAACATCACGCCAAAGGTAGACATCACCACGTCAAAACTGCCATTGGTGTAAGGCAGATTCTCGGCGTCCGCCTGTTCGAATTGCACCTGTAGGGCCTCTGCGCTTGCGCGGCTACGGCCACGTTCGAGCAGGGTCGGTACATAGTCGGTCGAAACAACTTCACACCAACGCCTGGCGGCGGCCAGGGTCGCATTGCCATTGCCGGCGGCCACGTCGAGTACGCGCTCGCCCGCGCGCAGATCGAGCGCTTCGCACAAGGATTCACCGACGATCTGGAGTGTGGTGCCGACCACGGCATAGTCACCGGCCGACCAGGCCAGGTGCTGTTTGCTCTTGACGGCCGCAAGATCGACGGAAGGGGTGGTAGTATCTATCACTGCTGACATGGCAATTCTCCTAAATATATTGACGAGGACTTGTATGTTAGTGACGCGGTCCTGGTGCGCGTCGCCGGATAAGGCATGCTGTTGTTGTCCG
>Ga0316188_10001056_pt1 | contig 12879 bp, 11 predicted proteins | sample Phiworburrow1_MG_FD_204933 | JGI IMG/M metagenome (GOLD analysis project Ga0316188, IMG submission 204933) | Coastal sediment microbial communities from Maine, United States - Phippsburg worm burrow 1 | ecosystem: Environmental > Aquatic > Marine > Coastal > Sediment | place: USA: Maine...
CATTACATGATCGTTGACATCTCCTTCTCCTTCTCCTTTGAGATTAAAATAGGAGTGATTCGTTAAATTAATAATTGTGGTTTTATCCGATGTGGCCTCATAACTTATTTTTAATTCGTTATCATCTGAAAGAGTATAAGTGACCTTTACATTAAGGTTTCCGGGATAGCCTTCTTCCATATGAGGAGAGATGCGCGTAAATACAAGTTGATTGGATGCGATTTGTCTGGCTTTCCAAATGACAGCATCAAAACCAATCTTGCCTCCGTGTAAATGGTTATCGCCATTATTTTTCGCGAGTATATACTCTGTTTTTCCTATAGAAAATTTACCCTTTGAAATACGGTTGCCATACCGGCCAATTACTGCCCCGAAATTATTTTTGGGCCCATTCATATAGGCGTCCAAAGTTGGTAACCCCAGAACAATATCACCCATATTTCCATCCTTATCCGGTACATGTAGCGCTATCAATCGTTGCCCGTAATTAGTGAAGTCTGCCCGCAGCCCATTTTTATTGGTTAGGGTATACAAGCTGATACTGTCTCCCTCAATTACTGCCTTAAAATCAGCAGGATTTATTGTATTGGAATAGGTATATGTTTTATGTTCCAACTCATTTTTTTTATTGGAGTTATTCTCCTTACAGCCAAAAAAGGCTAAAGAAATAAAAATTATGGAAATAAAGGAATTGATCTTCATAGTACTTCGAATATTAGGCCCTTAAAAATAGGGAAAAGTTTGAAGGAAAGGAGTATCGAAAAAGATTATTGTCAGTATTAAACGAATAATCTTTTGTAGGCGAATGCATTTGTGCCAGAAGAAACATTTTTTGAAATTATATTCTTAAATTGGCCCGATGCAACGATTTTGTACTAAGATAGTAGTCCTGCTGCTTTTTGTTCAATTTTCTCTAAGGGGCCAAATACAGGAAGATAAGGTCCTTCATTTTGCTGCCGGCGCCGTTTCCGGTGCAGCCGGTGCATTCATAGCTTCCAAAGTAACGGATAGAAACCGTTTTTGGACAGTCACAGGATCGGTTGCAGCCAGTTTTTTGGCAGGCTTAACCAAGGAGGCTATTGATAAAAGCAGAGGAAGTAAATGGGATAACGGGGATCTCGCTGCAACAGTTTTAGGCGGGGTTACCGTTGGGGTTAGCATTGAATTGTTTTCCAAAAAAAACGGGAAATACTATGTCCGGAAAAACAAATCTCCCAAAAAAAAGAAAAATAAATAGGGTGTTCTATGGCATCAATATGTTTGGATATACCAAAGTTTTTACAGCCACTCTCTTCGCTTAAAGTAGTAGATCATCCCCAAAAATATGGCCAACATTACACCCCATAATACAAAATATCCGTATTGAAATTTAAGTTCAGGTATGTTTTCAAAATTCATTCCATATATGCCTGCAATAAAAGTTAGCGGGATAAAGATGGTTGCCATAATCGTCAGTACCTTCATTACTTCGTTCATCCGGTTGCTGATAGTGGTCATGTACATATCCATAAGACCCCAGATCAATTCTCTCTGAATTTCTATACTTTCGGAAACCTGAATTACATGATCATACAAATCCCTTAAGTACAATTGTGTTTTTTCAGAAATGAGAGAGTCGTCAACTTTATCTATGCGGTTAACCACTTCTCGCAGAGGATAAACTGCTCTTCTAATTTTTAGAATTTCCCGTTTGAGACCATGGATTTCCTGGATGAGATCATTTTTTGATTTTTCTTCAAATAAATTTTCCTCCAATTCTTCAATCTTTTCGCCCATTACTTCAATTAGGTTAAAATAATTGTCCACAATGGCGTCCATAAGGACGTAAAGCAGATAGTCTGCACCGTTACTCCTCACACGGCCCTTATTGTTTCGTAAGCGGTCCCTGACAGGGTCAAAAACATCTCCATCCATTTCCTGAAAAGACAATACATAATTAGTGCCCTGAATGAAACTTATATTTTCGAATTTTAGGTTCTGATCCTTATCAAAATAAAGCATCTTCAAGACTACGAAAATATATTCCTGATGCTCTTCCAGTTTGGGCCTTTGCTTGGTATTGGTAATATCTTCAAGGATAAGGGGATGCAGTTCAAAATCAGTCCCTAATTTTTCAATCTCCTTAACATGATTCAGTCCATTGACATTAATCCATGTTACGGTATCCTTATTTTCATAGGTAAAGGCTTCTTCAATATTTTTGAGTTGCTTTTCATCCAGATAGTCCTTGTTATAATCAAAAACATCTATAAATAAATTTTTACTGGCCTTTTTTCCAACATAGACAACAGTGCCCGGGGCTAATCCTGTTTTTCTCGCCACTTTTGATGAATTTTCTTTTCGCATGTCTTAAGTTTATAGTATTACAATGTAGGTTATTTAGTATAGTTCTACAAGCTTATCCCTAATACTAATGGGTGCTTTGTTGATTGAAAACAGATGTCTTACAGTTATTTAAATAAGCAAAAAAGATTATTGATAAATAACGGCTATTGGTATATTTTTGGACGTAAGTAAATTTACTTGCAACAAGAAATCTCTCTCTAATTTAGAGGTTGAAATCCTATGTGATTTAATCTGTTTTTTGTATACTGATGAACATAAATTTAGTATACATTTATTCCAAATAGAAGTGTTATAAAATGAATCTGAAAGACGGAGTTAAAACCGCAGAAAATAAAGTGTCTGCAGAGACCAGTAACTTAAGTTTATATGTCAGGAATAAGGAGAATCCTTTGATAGACAGGTTGGAAAGTTATGAAGATATTATCAATATTGAAGTTGGGGATACTGGGCTGTACAGGGCCAAGACACTGGAGCGTGAGTTTAATATTCGACAACTTTACACAAAATACGAAGGTGACAATCCCACCGGAACCCAAAAAGACCGTATAGCTTTTGCCCAGATATACGATGCATTGCGAAGGGAGTTTGATGTAGTTTCACTTGCAACTTGTGGCAACTATGGAGTAGCAATGGCACTGGCTGCCAATTTAGCAGGAATTAAATGTAAAATATTCATTCCTGAGGCATATCATACTGAGCGCATTAAGGAAATGGAAATGCTGAATGCAGAAATTATACGGCTACCGGCCAGCTATGAGGAAGTAGTTATTAAGAGCAGTAAACTGGCTATGCAGAACGAGTGGTATGATGCAAATCCGGGAGGAGCCAATACCCCCTTGCAAATTTCCGCCTATTCCAAAATTGCCGACGAAATTGTGGAAGACCTCGGGGACGCCCCTAAATATTGTGCGGCTCCCGTATCTAACGGCACCCTTTTTGCCGGAATTTACCGCGGTTTTGTCAGTTTGTATAAAAGAGGGAAAACCTCGAGAATTCCAAAGATGATAGCAGGTTCATCTAGTAAAAAGAACCCAATCGTGCAGTCATTTAAACTAGGATTGGATGTGTGTAGAGATTTGAGCCCGGAAGTTATTAAGGAAACACAATACAATGAACCTCTTATTAACTGGCATAGTTTTGACGGGGATGAAGCGCTCTACGCCATAAGGGAATCTAATGGAGAAGCATTTAATATAAGCGATAAGAAGCTGAAGGAAATGAGTTCGCTTTTACTTAAAAAGGAAGGATTAAGAATTCTGCCTGCGGCGACGGCTGGCCTAATTGCATTATTGGAACTTGATGCAAAACTTGATTTTGAACCGGACAGGTATGTGGCTGTTTTAACAGCCAGACATTAAGTATTAAACTATAGAAAATGAAAAAAATTATAGACGGAAGAGCCCTGGTATATTGTGAGGGTGCATTCAATACTCCCAACGGAAAAACTGCTCACGGACTGGTGCGATTTACGGAGCGCTATGAGGTTGTTGGGGTTGTGGACAGTAAATATGCCGGAAAGGACGCAGGCGATGTTTTAGATGGGAAGCCCAACGGGATACCGGTATTTAGAAGTGTTACTGCAGCTACCAGAAGTTTAACGGAAACTAAAAAGTTACCTTCTTATTTTGTGATCGGACTTGCTCCTGATGGGGGACGATTGCCAATTGCAGCCAAATCTGCCGTTAAAGAAGCCCTGGAAATGGGTTGGAACGTAGATAGCGGCCTCCATGACTTTTTATCCAAAGATAAAATTCTGGCTGCGCTGGCTAAAGACTGCAGTTGTGTGATTAGGGATGTTCGCATGACTCCCGACAGGGACAAACTTCATTTTTTTACGGGGGACATAGAAAAGGTAGACTGCCTTAAATTGGCAGTTTTGGGAACAGACTCTGCATTGGGTAAAAGAACAACAGCGTGGATCCTTGTTCATGGCTTCAGGAGAGCCGGACTTAAGGCTGAGATGATTGGAACAGGACAGACTGCCTGGATGCAAGGTGCCAAATACAGTATGATTTTGGACAGTTGTATTAATGATTTTGTGTCAGGAGAAATTGAACATGCAGTAGTGAGCGCCTGGGAAAATGAAAAGCCGGATGTGGTAGTGATAGAAGGGCAGGGGAGTTTGATGAATCCTGCCTATCCAGGGGGTTTTGAAATTCTTGCAGCCGGGAGGCCTGACTATGTCATTTTACAGCACGCTCCAAAAAGAATGGAGTATGACGGATTTCCGGGCTATAAATTACATTCCTTAAAAGAACAGATCAATGCCATAGAAGTTATATCAGGAAAAGAGGTGCTGGCGGTTACCGTTAACCATGAATTAATGACCGAAGATGAGATTTTACCTGCGTGTGAAGCAATAACGAAAGAAACCGGCTTACCTGCATTTGATGTATTGGCCTTCGGGGCTGATGAGCTAATTGATTTATTGAAGGCGAAAATTAAATAATGGACATTAGATCACTTGTTGTTTTTCCTTTACTTAAGGTACATAGTTTAGTCGTTGAGCCCAAACGCGCAAAAGCGGTTTATACGATTGTGAAAAATGATGGAAGTGAAGAGCAAAATGAGCTGATCTATTCATACGATAACACCTATTTTGACCGAAAAAATCCGGATGATGTGAACCTTGCTTCACTTATGGTGGTCCAGGTAGCTTTAAATTACGGACTATTTTTTGAGAGCATCGAGTTTGATGGTCTTTTTGATCAGACAGATAGACGATTTCTCCTCGATATGCTGGAAAACACCTCCCGGGAAATTTTTGTCAACAAATTCCTGACCAAAAATGAATTTTTAAAACCCCCATTTGATACAATAACAGCTGAAAAAATGGATCATTATACGGCTGCGAAATTGAATTTCACGAATACGCAATTTTATCATTTGGAGCTCAAAAAGTGCATGTCGGAAACAGACAAATCCCAATACGCGATTTTGAGTAGTGGAGGTAAAGACAGTTTGCTGACGTATGGGTTAATCAAAGAAATTGGAGAACCACACCCGGTCTTTATCAATGAATCCGGACGGCATTGGTTTACAGCTGTCAATTCCTTTAAATATTTTCAAAAAACAGAACCCAATACGGTCAAACCCTGGTGCAACAGTGATCGTATCTTTAATTGGATGGTGCGACAAATGCCTTTTATTAAAGAAAACTTTCAGAATATCAGGGCTGATATCTATCCAATAAGATTATGGACAGTGGCTGTATTTCTTTTCGGGGTATTGCCTGTTGCACGTAAGCGAAATATTGGAAATATTCTGATAGGGAATGAATACGATACTACTTTAAAAGAAAACTACAACGGGATAACACATTATAAGGGCCTATATGACCAGAGCGCTTATTTCGATAATGCCCTGAGCCGGTACTATCATAAAAAAGGCTGGAATATTTATCAATATTCTATATTGCGAAGCCTTGGGGAACTCCTGATATTGAAGGTTTTGGTAAAAAGATACCCTGAACTACAAAAACATCAGGTGTCCTGTCATGCTGCACACGAGCACGATGGGCGAATGCTGCCCTGTGGGAATTGCGAAAAATGCAGGCGAATTATAGGTATGTTAAAGGCTTTGGATGAGGATCCAAAAAGGTGTGGTTATTCTGATGAGCAAATAAAAAGAGGACTGGATGCCCTTTCAAAACAAAGTATTAAACAGCTTGGGTCTGATGCGGCACAACTATTCCATATATTGCTGAATAAGAAACTCATCGATGAGAACGAACATACCCTTAAACTGGCAAAGGAACATCCTGAAATAGTACAACTCCGCTTTGACAGAGAACGAAGTCATTTGGACGATATACCCAAATACATCAGAGAACCTCTGTTCCGTATTTTCACACAATATTCTGATGGAGCGGTACAATTAAAAGATGGAAAATGGCATACCTTCGTATTTGATGAGGAACAACTTAATATTCCTTATTTTTTAACTAAATAAAATGAAATCAATAACTAAAAAAGCCGGGTTCCTTTGGGAGGAAATGACCTGGCCGGAAATAGAAGCCTACCTTAAAACGGTAGATACAGCCATTCTGCCATGTGGAGCCATAGAGCAACATGGACCTCACCTGCCGGTGGATGTCGATTATTATGACGCCAAATACCTTGCTTACAAGGTTGCTGAAGGCTGTGAGGAACCAAAACCATTGGTGTTGCCTACAATTCCGTTCGGGGTGTCTTTTCACCACGATGATTTTAAAGGTACGCTAAGTGTTACAAATGATGCGCTTTCTAAATTTATTTATGATCTGGGAATGAGCCTTGCCAAGAATGGGATAAAAAAACTGATAATTCTCAATGGGCATGGAGATAATGCGCCTACGCTGAGCTATGCGGCACAGATGATCACGAGGGACACAAATATTTTTGTTTGTGTAGACACCGGGGAGACCAGTGATGCCCATCTATATAAATTAATTGATACTCCTAATGATATTCATGCCGGTGAAATTGAAACCAGTACCACCCTAGCACTTCGTCCGGAATTGGTTCAAATGGACAAGGCTGTTAATGAGACCATGATGTTTGACAATAAATATCTGGACTATGATAGCGAATCCAGCGTCAACTGGTATGTACATACCCATAAAATCTCAGATAGTGGAATTATGGGGGATGCTACAAAGGCTACTGCCGAAAAAGGTATAAAAATGTGGGACCTCATGATCCTGCACATGATTCGGTTTGTTGAGTCTATTAAAAATGCCCCTTTAAAAGATTTATATCAAAAAAGGTATTAATGAAAATTACAAAAATATCTTATGAGCGGCTGCATTTAAAACTTGAGGAACCCTATACCATTGCTTATGAGACCATAGAAGAAACCACGAACTTTATTTTGAAGCTGGAGACAGAAGGTAAATGGACAGCATATGGTTGTTCAGCTCCCGATGTTACCGTTACCGGGGAAAGCCCGGAACAGGTTGAGGAAGCCATTAAAGATATTATTATCCCTTATTTAAAAGGTAAAAATCCATTTACCTATACCCGGATTTTAGCGGAATTAAAAGAGTTGTTAGGGAGTAAATCATCTGCCCTTGCCATGGTGGATATTGCCTTGCACGACCTTATAGCAAAGAAGGCAGAGGTGCCTTTGTATCAATTTCTTGGCGGATATCGCAATTGTATTGCAACGAGCATAACTATTGGAATCTTACCTTTGGATGAAACCCTCCAGCGAGCCTCTGATTTTGTAAAACAGGGATTTTCTATTCTTAAAATCAAAGGAGGGCACAATTTAGAGGAAGATATTGAAAAAATGATCCGGGTGCATGAAAAATACCCAAAACTGGTACTTAGGTTTGATGGAAATCAGGGCTACAATGTGTCAGAATCAGTGGCCTTTGTGGAAGCGACCAAAAAAATAGGAATCCAGATATTTGAACAACCCACAAAAGTAGAACTGGAAAAGAAATTGGGTAAGGTAACAGATCAGGTTCATATTCCTGTAATGGCCGATGAGAGTATAAAAACACTGGCCGATGCTTTTCGGTTGGCTCAAAATGAGCGTATTGATATGGTTAATATCAAATTGATGAAGGTGGGCGGAATTTCTGTAGCAAAGCATATTAATTCCGTGGCAAAATCTGCAAATCTGGAAGTCATGGTTGGATGTATAGATGAATGTAGTTTAGGAATCTCTGCAGGACTTCATTTTGCCTTATCACGGCCCAATATTCATTACGCAGACCTAGACGGGCATTTAGACATGGAAAACGACCCGTTTCAGGGCCTATTCAATCTGGAAAAGGGCATCCTCTATCCCACGGAAAATCCAGGTTTGGGATTGATAAACTGGTAACTCCCACTCTCACTCAATGAAGGACTTTTTTAGCACTTGGTAAATGCGGAACTATGACCGGATTTGGTAAGACCGGAAAGAATTTTGCTCTTTTATAATTATCCGGCTCAACTTTCATGCCTAAATTTCAACCACAAGTTTCCCTTTAGCCAAATTACTTTCCATGTACTTATGGGCTTCAACGATTTGGTCGAAACGGAATACCTTGTCTATATTAAGGCTAATCTTCCCATCCGTAACCGCATCAATAAAGTCCTGAAGCAAGCCCTTCTTTAAATTAGCAGCTTCTCCCATATATACCGTTAGTTTTCCTAAAGAAGGGATATCACCCATTGGGGTGAATTCACTGAGCGTCCATTCCCCACCCAGTATTCCTGTCATACAAACCATGCCTCCCGGTTTTATGCATCTTAAAGAATCCTTTAGTGTTTTTATGCCAATTAATTCCAATACTTTGTTTACTCCTTCAGGGAATAGTTCTTTAAGATCCTGAGAAACAGTTCCGCTATCGATCAGGACGTGGTCTGCTCCATTTGCTGTTAAAAATTCCTTCTTAGCCTCATTTCTGGTTGTTGATATGACGGTAAGTCCTAAATGTTTTGCCAACTGGCAGGAAAGCATTCCTATGGAAGATGTTCCACCTCTTATAAGTAATGTTTCTCCCTCTTTGACCTCGAGTGCCTGCGTTAAAGAGCCCGAAACGGTTTGAAACATTTCGGGAATGGAGCCAAGGGTACTCCAGGGCAAATTGCTTTCAAAAGGGAATACAATTTGCAAAGGCACCAGCGTATACTCTGCATAACCGCCATCAAAATCCCTACCCATTCCCCCCATAATTGCAGCGACCTTTTGCCCTTTAGTATACGTGCCGGATAAGTCTTCTTCAACGGTACCCACGCATTCTATCCCCTGGATTCTGGGAAATACAACATTTGGGGAATGGCCCTGACGGGTAAATAATTCAGATCTGTTTAATCCAAAAGCTTTTATTTTTAGTAATACCCACCCCTCTTTTATCTCCGGGATAGCTTTTTCTTGTATTTCAATTACTTCAGGAGATCCCGATTTTAAAGTTACCGCCGCTTTCATGAATTTCATTTTATATAAACTTAGTGTCATATATTGATATAAAACAAAATAACGATAATAATCAATTCATTTTATCTCTACGGTTTGCTTAAATACCGGGATTTTGGCACCGATTATTCCACGCCATCGGGTTAGGGATAATTTGGTTATATCATCTTTAGTATTGTCTGGATTATTTGGATAAGGAAAATCTATTTTCTTTGAAAAATCTGTTGATCCGTATGAATAAGTAGTCCCCAAAACCAAATGGCCCCAGTTAAAATCGACACCAAAACCGAAGCCAAGATGAAAATAATCAAAATCGAAGTTAACGTCCTTCTCTTCATCTCCCACTATATCAAATATATTGGCATTACTTTTAGCAGCTGAAAAATCTGTGGAAAAACTACCAAAAAGCTTATATTTCTCTGTAATATATACTTCAGTGCCCACTCCGTAATTTATTACCGAACGTAATTTCGAGCTTAAATCAAAAGAGTTAATCTCATCTATGCCATCTTCAATTGCAGGAAGCGTCAAACGGTCATATTCATCAACCTTAGCATGCCAGTCGACTTTTAAATGTAACATACTTTTTCCAATGGGAACACCAGACCCAACGGCGATTCCTAATGGCACTTTTCTGGATGAACCAATTTTTTGTAAATCCACAAATTTAAAAATATCTTCCTCATTACTATTTCCTGCCAATGTCTCCTGATATTTAAATTTTCCGTTACCCTTAATTTCCCAATAGGGCAAATCGATATTCAACCCCAAACTAATTTTAGATAATTTCCAGGCAAAACCCACTTTCCAAAACATTCCGTAAGATTCCTGGTTAATGCGGAATTGGCTATAAAAGAAATTTACGTTTTGACTTTCTTCCTGGGCGCTATATGTTAAAAAATTTGAACCTTGATAATCATAAACCGAAGCGAAAACGGAAACACCTATACTAAAATTTTCAGTTATCAGTTTTCCCCAGGTTAAGCCGTACCATTCGTCTGTTTCTTTAAATCCCAATTGTATTTCTCCAATAAATCTTTCCACACCATCATTCTCTTCAAGTATGACCCCAGGCTGAATTCCCGTAGAATAATTGATATTAAAATTAGATTTGGCCCTGGAGATAAAAGAATAGGCAAAATTATGGCCTTTTAAAGATTTAAGTTTAAAAGTCCCGGCTAGCATACTTGGTATTCCCTGAAATTTTGAACTGCTTAATTTTGTGTTTTCACCAACAGCGTTCTTAATATTAAAACTAATATATTGGTAGGCCTTGGCATCAATTGAAAAGGCGGGATTTTCCATCATAGCAATTCTTGCAGGATTATAATAGGTCAATCCTAAATCATCAACACTACCTGTAACGTTTCCGCTTAATAAAATAGATCTATTGCCGAAATTCTCACTATTATAATTATCTCCCTGAGAAAAAAGGGAAATTGAAATTAATATTATGGGTAATATTTTTTTCATTACAAATAATTGAGGTCAAAAAAAAGTATCTCATATTTATACAATAGTTGTGGAAAAAAAATATTTACCGAAACCCTCATGAAAAACTTATTGAAATAATTTCTTAGGGGAATTTTTATAATCCGCTAACAATAATAAACAAGTAGAACTTGAATTAAAATGAGATTCATCATGTTATGGCAGACGGCATTTTTAGTAAAGTACAAGCTAAACCGGATAAATAATAGATACCCTGGAATGGAGATCTTTTGTTTGAATAGAGGAAGTAATTTGTTGGGTGAATAAACAAAAGATAATGTTTTCATTTAATTGTTTCATTGATTTATTCTCTTTAAAATCGGACGATAAATGTATCAGCAAAGTGCAATGATGCTTATGATATAAATCATCAATCTTCTGAAATCGCTGGTTTAACTTAGTGCCCTAAAAGAATAAACAGGATGGTGGTATTTGTTTTTGGCTTGCCAGGTACGGGCAAGAGTTATTTTGCGTCAAGACTTGCAAAAATGATAGATGCCAGCTATCTGAATAGTGATAAGTTAAGGAAGGAACTATTTGCACAAAGAACATATTCCCATCATGAGAAAAAAGTGGTTTATGATACCATGCTCCGCAAAGCGAAAGCAGCAATAGCCATGAGTCAAAATCTGGTACTGGATGCTACATTCCATAAAAAAGAAACCAGAGATACTTTTGTGAAGCAATTATCAGATCAGGGCGAGGTTTTTTATATTGAATTACATTCGGTCGAAAGTACGATCAAAGAGCGATTAAAAAAAAGCAGGCCTTATAGCGAAGCTGATTTTGAAGTGTATAAATTAATCCAGCAACAATGGGAACCGTTAAACGAGTACCATTTGGTGTTGGAATCTACGAATAATAACATTGAAGAAATGTTATTAAAAGCTTTGCAATACATAGGTTGGAAGAATGATACAGGAACAGATAAATAGCTTGCTCTTAGAAGGGGAATTTCCGGAAGTTTCAGCAGAAAAAGAATTGATTGAAACCCACATTTCATGGGTGTTAATTTGCCACCGATTCGTTTACAAAATCAAAAAGCCCATTAAATATTCATTTCTTGATTTTTCTACTCTTGAAAAGCGTAAAAAATATTGTAAAAGGGAAATTGAATTGAACAAGCGGCTAACTGATGACATTTACCTGGATGTTGTTCCGATATATAGATTGAATGACCATTATAAAATAGGAGGAAACGAGGGAACGGTAGTCGACTACGCCGTGAGGATGCTTAAAATGGACAGGGCCAAACAAATGGACCAGCTTTTGGTTCAAAATAAAGTAACGAGATCCGACATTCAAAACCTGGCCAAAAAAATTGCAGTTTTTCATGGGAATACAATTATAATCTATCAAAAAGACGTGCTGGATATTCAGGAAGATTTCAACGATTTGGAAGGGGAAAAGGAGTATCTCGCGAGGCAAACTAATGGTAGCATGTATGCAACTATAATTGACAGCGCTATAAAAGCCTCCAATGATTTTTTAAAAAGCAACAAGGATTTGCTGGCGGGCAGACTCAGGGCTGGTTTCTTCAGGGATTGCCATGGAGACCTTCATTCCAGGAACATTTTTTTATTACCGTCGCCTCAGCCTTTCGATTGTATTGAATTCAATGATGATTTCAGGCAAATCGATGTTTTGAACGAAGTGGCCTTCCTTTGTATGGACCTCGATGCATTTGGCAAAAATGATTTATCCGAGCTATTTCTTGAATATTACAATCAATTTTTCCCCACAATGAAATCGTCGAAAGAACGATATCTTTTTGTTTTTTACAAGGCCTATCGCGCCAATGTACGTGCCAAGGTCAACAGTTTGCGGGCAAAGAGTGCGGTGAACAAAAAAGAAAGGACAAAAGCATTGTCTGAAGTAGAGAAATACCTTCGGTTGATGGAAAGCTATTTGAAAACCCTTAGTTTATAATAAGTCGTTTTTAAAAAGCCCCTCACACTCTGTGTGAAGGGCTTTTCAATTTGCGGTCCGGACGGGATTGCTTTCTCGTTCACACTCGTAAGCGGACTGGGGGTGGGCCTTGCAAATCAACCGCCCTTCGCCAACTGCGTTGGCAGGTTCTTTATTCATCCCTTCACCCTTATGAGCAAGCTCATGTGCTGCGGAACGAATAAAGCCCCTCACATTACATGT
>Ga0316188_10001057_pt1 | contig 12872 bp, 12 predicted proteins | sample Phiworburrow1_MG_FD_204933 | JGI IMG/M metagenome (GOLD analysis project Ga0316188, IMG submission 204933) | Coastal sediment microbial communities from Maine, United States - Phippsburg worm burrow 1 | ecosystem: Environmental > Aquatic > Marine > Coastal > Sediment | place: USA: Maine...
ATAAATCGCGTAGCGAGTTTGGGTTTGATTCCCTTCACGGATAAGGGAGGATGGCCAGCTTTTCGCTGGCAATCCTGAGTTTAAAGGTTTATTCAAATATTAAAATGTCCGAGCTTGCTCGAGCATTTTGGGGCATTAAAAAACCTAGAAATCGCTTAGCGAGTTTGGGTTTAAGCCTTCTTTTAAAAATGCATCCGGATCACGATCAAACCAAAGCAAAGCATAATCCTTAATTTAGTTTTCAGGTCAATTAAAATAGTAAGCAACTAATTATGTATTTTTGGTACTTAGTACTATAAGTACTTGCAGTCCATAATATTTATTTCTCCAAGTAGTTTTAATTTATAGAATTGTTGTGATTTATTTCTCGGAAAACATATTTAAAAAAAAGCAAAATGTCATATAAAGAGGAAAATATCTTGTCCTTAGCCGCTATTGATATTAGCGACAAAAGTCCCGGTGAACGCCATGATCTTTTTAGAAAGGTCTTAGCTAATGGAATGCATGGCATTGGTTTTAGTCCCTATGTTGAAGGGCAGAAACCGGGTGATGAAATTACGGAGGAACAGATTCGACATCGTATGGCGATCATCAAACCTTATGTAAAATGGGTGCGATCCTTTTCATGCCTCGATGGCAATGAAAAGATCCCAAAGGTGGCTCATGAAATGGGAATTAAAACGCTTGTCGGGGCTTGGTTAGGAGAAGACGAAGAAAAGAATGCATTGGAGATCGAGGGATTAATAAAGCTGGCCAAAGCCGGTTATGCCGACATTATTGCGGTTGGAAATGAGGTGATGTATCGCGAGGATCTTTCTGAAGATAAGCTCTTGGAATATATAGAATATGTTAAAAAGGCGCTCCCCGATATTCCGGTGGGCTATGTGGATGCCTATTATGAATTTGAGAACCGACCGCGAATCACTGCAGCCTGCGATGTGATTTTAGCAAACTGCTATCCTTTTTGGGAAGGTTGTCATATTGATTATTCATTGTTATACATGCAGGATATGTTTCGTAGAACATTGCGTGTAGCGAATGGAAAAAAGGTGATCATTAGCGAAACAGGCTGGCCGGATAAGGGACAAACTTTTCACGGTGCTGTTCCTTCAAAAGAAAGTGCGATCCGCTACTTTATCAATACCCAGCTTTGGTCTAAATCAGATAATATTGATATTTTCTATTTTTCTTCTTTTGATGAGTCATGGAAGACAAAAGATGAAGGGGATGTTGGTGCCTACTGGGGATTATGGGATAAGGAAGAAAATTTGAAATATTGATCATAGAATTATTGAATATAATAATACATTGTGAAAAATTAAGGAATTTAAATTGAACACATTTACTATGAATAGACTCAATATAGCCTATGCTAAAGCCATTTGTTACTCCGGATTTAGAGATGGACAAAGTCCTGAAACAGGAATTTTCCCTTCCTATGAAGAGGTAAAGGAAGATCTTTTAATGTTACACGGGCATTGGCAATATTTACGACTCTATGATTGCGATCCACATAGTGCTACTGTATTAAATGTTATCGAACAAGAGAAACTCGACTTTAAAGTCATGCTTGGCGCTTACATAGTAGCGGAACTAAGCAACCCAAACTGTCCATGGGGAGGAATTTATAGTGAAAAACAATTGAAAGTAAACAAGGCTCAAAATAAGGCAAAGATCAATACACTAGTAGAGATGGCCAATCGCTATCCGGATATTATCTTTTCATTGTCGGCCGGGAATGAAGCAGCAGTGGAGTGGACCGATCATTTGGTGCCGGTAGAAAGTTTAATTGAGTATGTAAGTACAATTAAACGAGGAGCAAAGCAAGCCGTTACTTTTTGCGATAATTATGTGCCATGGCTCGATAAGCTCGAGCCTATAGTGGAGCTGGTAGATTTTATTTCAATACATAGCTATCCAGTATGGGAATATAAAGGAATCAATGAGGGGCTTAGTTTTACTAAGCAAAACTATTACGATGTCGTAAATCGATACCCGGAAAAGCCTGTTGTGATTACCGAAGCGGGATGGGCAACGAACTCCAATGGAAGAGGAATTGATCCCGAAAATGTGAGCGAAGAGTTACAACGCATTTATTACCAGGATTTAATGACATGGTGTGACGAAGAGAAAATACTCACCTTTGTTTTTGAAGCTTTTGATGAGTCATGGAAGGGTTCTCCCGAACCTTTGGAACCGGAGAAGCATTGGGGACTTTTTAAAGTAGATAGAAAACCGAAACTCGTTTTGCAAGATTTGTTCGATAGCCATGATTAATGCGGAGTTTTGCTTGTAAGAATATGGATTTTTAGTTTCCTCCACGGAATAAATAAGAATCGTCAATCTTTTACTGGAAATCCAGAGTTAAGTCCTTTTTTCAAAGAATGAGATGGTCAAGCAAGCTTCCTTATTTATCAATATTCTTTTTGATCCAGCGCAAACATTCATCGAAATTTTTAAATAGATATTCCTTAGGAATTAGATCTGGAATAATATCGATTCGCTCCATCATATAGCGGGGCTGCTTAATTAAACCCACAAACAATACTATTCTCTTTGAAGTTAGAAGATCGATCAGCACATCTTCCATTGCATATAATCCCGACTGATCGATATACTGCATTCTTCCAAGTCTAATGATTACAATAGATGCAGTATCAGGAATTTGTTTGGCTAATTGTTGAAAATCACTAGTAGAACCAAAGAATAGCGGTCCTTTAATATGTTTTATAAAGACTTTTTCTTTAAGTTCTTCCGGGAAATCCAATTCATCTGACCATGCTTTTTCCTTCGCCAGCGATTTAACATCAGATCTTTCTGCTGTGAGATCACCCATGTTTTTCATAAAGGTTAGTGATGCGATGATTAACCCTATACCTACAGCATATACTAAGTTCCAAATTGAAGATAAAATAAGCACAACCAGCATGATAAGCACTTCTACCCTAGGCATATATGGAATGGCCTTCAAGCCTTTATAATCCATTACGCCAATTCCAACAGTGATGAGAATTCCTGCAAGAACAGCTGCAGGTATTTGGGATGCAATAGGCCCAAATGCAAGTAAGATAAGAAGCAGTAATAGTCCGGCGATCATACCGGATAATTTACTCCTTCCTCCTGCATTAATATTAACTACCGTTCTGATCGTGGCTCCTGCACCCGGAATGCCTCCAAATAAAGCGGCAATCGAATTTCCAATTCCCTGACCAATAAGTTCTTTATTTGGTAGGTGTTTGGTTTTGGTCATGTTATCCGAAACTACGGAAGTAAGCAAAGAATCGATTGCTCCAAGCAATGCCAGTGTTAATGCAGTAAAAATATAGGGAGATATGCTTGCAAATTTGAATTCACTAAATATTTCCCATTGTGGAATAGGTAATCCTCCGGGTATTTCTTGTATTGGTCTGTAATCCAGATTCAAAGCGTATGCTACTCCTGAGACTAAAAAAAGAGCGACCAGAGTACTTGGTACTGCACTTGTTATTTTTTTAAAACCATAAATGATAATAATGGTGGTTAAAGCTAATATAAGCTCCAGATAATTTATGTTTTTTAAGGCTCTGGGTAAGACTTTTATCGCACCGATCACTCCTGATGCCTCTTTTCCGGCTAAGGTCTGCGATTCCAGCAATATTTGATCTTCGCTAATGTGCTCAGCTCTATCGATGGTTTCTTTAAAATCTTCTATTACTAAAAGTCCTTCACCGGCTTCTTCCTTTAATATATTATCTAAAATTATTTCTTCTGCCTGTGGCCTAAACTTTTCTACAAAAGTGAGATCCTCTTTTGGGTAATAACCTAGCATCGGTAAAAATTGTGTAAGGAGTATGATGATACCGATCGCGGTCATAAATCCGGATACAACAGGGTAGGGGATGTATTTTATATATTTTCCTAATCCAAGAAGTCCTAATCCAATTTGCATTAAACCGGCTAGAAGGAATACAGCTAAAATTACAGGTAAAGCTTTAGTTATATTTCCGTCAAAAGTGGCTACTATTCCGGCTATAATGATCATAGCGACCGCTGTCATAGGAGCTGTTGGCCCTGATATTTGTGTGTTTGTACCACCAAATAAAGCAGCAAAAAAGGATATAAAAATGGCTCCATAAAGTCCGGCACTCGGACCTAATCCTGAACTTACTCCAAAAGCCAATGCAAGTGGTAAAGCAACAATTCCTGAAGTGATGCCACCAAATAGATCTCCCTTGAAATGAGAAAATTCAAACCCTAATATTTTTTTCAAATCCTTTTTTATTTGTTTGTAAAAGTCTGAATATAAGGTTTTTTAAAGGTTTTCATAATTTTAAAGCATATCAAAAGTAGATAAGTGTTTAAAGTATTCATTTTTAATTCTGGAACTTTTCTTTTAGAAGATGATATTTTGAAAAATGCAGAATATTTGTACCTAATGATGAAAGGTTAATTAGTTCCTTTATTCTATCTTCACCCTATAACGATTTATTATGAGATACTTTTTACTTAGCTTTTTATTATTTTCAATTTCACTAAACTCTTTTTCTCAATTATATCCCGACCTCGATATGTATTGTTCGGATATTCAGAAAGAATTAGATGCTTCTTCCAGTGAAGTTCGATTTTTCACTCCTTATGAAGAGCCTATTTATTTTAAAAAATTAGTGAGTAATGGTAAGGAAGCTTATATAATGACAATTAATGTGATTGGTCCTGCAGAAAATACGGGAAAAGGAGTGATCGTAAACTTAGGTAGAAATTATACGATTAAGAAAGAAGATGTAGTTACACAAGTATATCAGAATGAAGAGGGACAGTATGTACATTATGCAAGTTTTACTTTAACAAAAGACGATATCTCAAAGTTGAAAAATTACATTATCAAAAATTACCAGGTATATATGTATTCAAGCGGGGATGCGAGTAATAATGTGAAATATCAAGGCTATATGTATTGTCTTACTAAGAAATAAGGAGTATACCTGATCCCATTAATTACCCGGGGGTTAAAATTTTAAAATAATTCCGCCTTCATGATAATTAGAAAATTCACTTTCGGTGATATTCACTTTTAAATCACCGGGAACCTGATCCCAGGTTAAATAGAATTCTCCATTAATATAGAATCCTTCATTGATCGCCATGTTTGAAGGACTCATGCTATAAGCATTGGAGGGTTGTGATGATCCGGCTTTATTCCCAATAAAGACCATTTCCATTTTGCCGTCACCATCAATATCTTCTTTGATCCAATTTAATTCTAGTATTTCATGGTAGCTTCCGTCTGTGAGCATTTCAGAAATTTCAACATTAAAAGAAGCTATAATTTGCGCACTATTTTCGATATTTTTGTTCAAAGCGAAATGTAGGGCTTTTATACTTAGAGGATTATTTCCAATTTCTAAAAATTCACTCACATCATTTACTTGGTATTTTAACAGGTATTGAATTAATAAAGCGTCAACCAAAATATAATCCACTTTTTTAGCTAAAAGGGCTTCTAAATTTTTCTGATCACTCAGGCCTTTCACGATTACTATTTTTGAATTTTTAGTAAGATCCTCTCCATAAGCGTAATTTTCAACCACTCCAATTTTAACTTCTGCCAGATCATCAAAAGAAATAGCACTAACATCACTCCCTTTTCTACCGACGAGAATAAGTTGATTGTAGAGATAAGGTTCTGAAAAAATCATTTCTTTAGCTCGTTCTTCGCTATACCAAAGGGCTGAGCTTCCAGAATACTGACCGCTTTCTATTCCTGTTATTACATCTTGAAAGTCTTCAATAACAATCTTATTTTCGATTGACAATCTTTCTAATGCAGTACCTACTATATCCAGCGTAATTCTTTTCTCTCCTTCAACATTTGTAAATGGCGGCCATACATCAGATGCTAATATTAAAGTGCTTTCTTGACTTTTACCCAGGATATTGGTCAGTATAAATAAAATAATAAAAAGATTTTTCATATTTCTTAAATTGATAGCTGCCAAAACTAAAAAAAGAAATGAAAGATTAATAAATTATTCAATGCAATGAATTTGTAAACGGAAATTTTTATATAAGCAAAAGCCCGACTGAATTTCTTCAGTCGGGCTTTTTATTTCCAATTTAAAATTTGGTAATATTGTCTATTGTAGTGCTTCTATAGAATTGTTGATCAACGCTTTAGCATAATTTGGATTATGGATTAGCGTACTTTGGTCTTCTTCTAAGAACTTATAATTATAAATAGCTGCTGCATGTTGTGTTGAAACAACTAATGGAGCGCTAGAAGATGCAACTACAGAACCGGTTTCAGTTATATAACCTAAGTTAAATAATTCTGTTGCAAGCTCTTCTAAAAGCAATAAGTTAGCATCTCTGGCAGTTGAAACAAAAGCGGTCATTTCATCATTGTCAGCAATAGTAGTATGACAAGCGATACAACCATTTCTATTAATGACTTTTGTATCATCTTCCCATTCACCAACACCAACGTTGTTACTGTGCTCTCCTAATGCCATATCTCCGCCAGTTCCTTCGCTGCTTGCCATATGACAAGAAGTACAGTTTGTGGTAGCTGGGTTTGCAGCATGCATAGAGTTTGCGTAAGACATTGAACCATCTAATTCGTAAGCACCGCTATTACCAACACCGGCCAACATATTACCTTGTGGTCCATGGTGTGGTCCATAACGAGAACTTGTAATAGATACGTCAGCAGTAGTACCAAGATCTAAAACAGGTGTAGCAGTTCGAGATTGGTGACATTGAACACATGCATTACCATTACCCATATCTGCTAGATAGTCATTCACTCTGAATGAAACAGGACCTTCAACTGTGAAACCCCAGTCATCAGAAGAATAAGTCTGGTGAATTTGGTGACAAGTATAACAGTTTGCAGGTAAAGGATTGAAAGGAGCTGCTTGGTCAACCTCTCCAGTAGCAACTACTTCTTGCATACCTTGACTTGAGTGACAATCAGCACAACCATCACGAGATCCATAATAACCTCCCATATGGGTTCCTGTTACGTGTCCACTAGAAGCCCATTGCGCTTCTTTTACCATCATGTTTTCGTCGGAAGTATGACATTGAACACAGCCAGCAGTACCATCGGTACCGTTTATACCGTTTTCACCATCAGCACCGGCAGGACCAGCAGGACCCGTTGCACCTGTATCACCTTTTTCACATGCGAATCCTACAAAGACTAGTATTGTTAGGATCGATAATAATTTTAAAATGTTTTTCATGTTTCTATATTATTTGTTATTACCAAATTTTCTATAAATGTACTGTAGCATCTCTGACAATACGATGACAAATGCCACTCTAAAAACTGAGTTTTGTCATATTTATGTCACGAAAATAGGAACTTTTTTGATTTTAAAAAAAAACATTGTAAAGAAAAATTACTTGTTTATAAGTATTCCAAATAACGGATTTTCACTTCTTGCAAAGACGATTCATTTTTAAGTATTTAAATCTTAGCAATTTAAATTGCTTTTCGTGCCATTTTAATTTTGAAAAAGAGAAAAATAACATAGATATAATGGAACCAGACTGCCGATAAAAGAATGATCAAAGTATAAACCATCCAAAGTGGTGCATCCGTATCTCCTAATCCTCGATGTTTTTCTGGTGCTAGCGGAACGATCACTCCCCAATTTATTTCTCCTTCAGATTCTATATTTCCATATACATCATTGTCTTCAATTTTTGACACGATCGTTAAATTTCCAATTGTATCTCCGGGCATAGTAATCGGAAATTCAAAAATGACCTTTCCATTTTCATCGGTTTTTTCATCTGCAAATTTTAAATTACTAAAAGTGCCTTTTACCGAAAGTTTTATTTCCATATCAGATAGAGGGCTTTTCTGATCATCAAAAGCCATTTCATTTACACTCACTTCGATATATTTAACGGTATCTTTTTGGAAAAAAGAAACTTCCATATTTACTTTCTTGATTGAAATAGATTCTTTATCACTTTTAATTTGATCATCTCCAACATATTCAGCTTCAAAAGTCATTTGACCCGTTGAATCTCTAAAAATAAGGGGGTCGTCTGAGATATAAAATTTAGCTTCTCCTTTATAATTACTGACTACTTTATCTAAAAGTACATTCGAAGTATCACCAACACTATAGATCAAAACAGTGGCATCTTCGAACGGAATGTAACGGTCTTCTTTAATTCGCAATGTTAAAAGCAAATATTCAGTAGTATTATTCTTATTGAAATACTCAACTCGAATTTTTGTTGTTTTCTTCTTATCACTTTGAGCCAGTAAAGCCGAATTTGAAAACAAAGCGATTATAATGATTAATAAAAAATTTCTGTAGCGCATATTCATAGGAATTAGCTTTTATTAAATTCTTTTAATTGGGCTTCTTTGAGCTTTCTTTTCATTATTCTTTTCATTACGAGTGTTCTTAATTCAGAATAATCTTTCCTGTCATCTGTTTTACTTACCGTTATAATGGGAATGAATTTTGAAAAAAGGAAGAAAAGTAGACAGAATAGGGCAACTCCTGAAAAAGTGAGCAACCATTCGATCAGAGTTGGACTATAATGAATGTATTCTGTTCGCATATCCTGAAGCGGTAATAGTGGAGTTTCAAGGGTTGGAATAATAATAAGATATCTTTTTATCCAAAGGGCCAGAACAGCGATTGCTGAAACCGCGGTGATGCTATTTATATTTCTGAATCTTGGAATAAGGATTACTATTATAGGTAACAGGACTCCAACAATTGCCGCGAAGAAAAATAACCACCAATATTCATTCACATCGAAAAGTCTATAAAGAACCTCCATTTCCCATGTTTCTGAACCATACCAGCTTGTTAAATATTCACTGAATGTGAAATATCCATATAAGGCACCAAGAATCATTAATATGATACCGAGGTAATTGAAATGTATTTTAGTTATATAGGCTTCCAGGTGATAATATTTTCTGAAGACCCACATTGCGATGATGAGTACACCTGTACCTGAAAAAACGGCCGCAACAACAAAATAGGGAGCGAAAATAGTACTGTGCCATCCGGGTCGAAGGGTCATTCCAAATATCCAGGCTAAAACGGAGTGCACAAGAATGGCAAGAGGAATAATAATAGCAGACATAATATTGAGTCCTCTTTCTAAATAGCGGTTTTGTTTCGCTGTTCCATTAAAATCGAGGGCTAAAAATTTATAGACTTTATGTCTCCATTTACTTTTAAAGGGATAATCGCGTAAAAGTGCCAGATCACGGATGGATGCCAGATAAAGAAAAATAATACTTCCTATTAAATAGGTAGTAATGGCTAAAACATCCCAGATTATTGGAGACTGGATCCTTCCATATAAGGCTAAATGATCTAAGCGATCTAAGCGACCCATACATAATAATATATATGCCGGTCCTATAATAGTAGATATTACCGTTATTATTTCTGCAATTCTAATGATAGGAGTTCGCCACGGGACTCCCAAAAGGTGAAGAATTCCGGATATCAAAGCTCCGGCATAACTGATACCAATAAAGAAAATAAAATTGACAATATATATTCCCCATACCACATTGTCCCGCATACCGGTGACGATGTGCCCTTCAATAATCTGGACAATTAAAGCATATAAACCACCCAAAATGAATAGGGATAATATGATAAGTTGAATGATACCTGATTTGCTAATGCTTACCATTTGAGCAGCAAAAAAATTGAGTGCTCTGGTCGTTTTCGGGTCTTGATCCATAACTATCAGTGTTTTTTAACGGTTGATGATTTGAAAAATTTAATTTGATCCTCGCTGAGGTTTTCAAAACCATCTTCATAATCAAATATTCTATTCACAGGAGGTAGATAATACACATTGGGCTCGGTGCCTAATTCTGCCATATAATGATATCCGGCACGATCATGAATTAGTTTACTGAAGCGAAATGATTCATTGCCATTTGTAACAATATCTTCATTTTTATCTCCAAAATAGATGACTCCGTTCGGACATCCACTTACACAATCAGGGAGTATCCCTTTTCGGGCCATATCAGGACAGAAATCACATTTTCCAACGGTTCCCACTTTACTTGGAACACTGGATTCCGGTGAATAATCCCTTTCAGCCATTTCCTCACTTAATTCAGCTTCTTTCCATTGAAACACTCTGGAAGAATAAGGACAGGCAGTCATACAGAATTTGCAACCTATACATCTTTCATTATCGACCAAAACGATACCATCGGTACGTTTATAGGTAGCTCCAACGGGACAAACTTTTACACAAGGCGGTTGATTGCAATGGAAACATGGTTTTGGGAACCAATAAGGTGCAGTATCGTTACTATCCTGCATAAGGAACACTTTCATCCATTCATCTTCTGTAGATAAGCCATGCATTTTCTGACATTTTGAAACACATTTACGAGCGTTTTTGCATTTTGCCAGATCAATTACCATTACGAATGATTTGCCGGGAATACCTTGCCTGACATTAGGTGATGCCGTTGGTGTCATAGCTGATTTTTTTACCTGAACCAACTGTCCATCGGATGATAATACCGAAACGGTTTCGCCTTCTTCTTCATCATTATTACATGATTGGGAGAGGAGTCCAATACCGGTAATTGCACCTAAGGCAAGGGGTATTGTATTGCTAAAAAACTTCCTTCTAGATTGAGTATTTTTTCCTTCTTCCATAATTCAAAAGAGTGTTAAATTAAGCGTTATTTATTATTAAAAAAGAGGTGTCATTTGGAGTGTTTTTCATCCATAGATTTGCTATCAGAATGGGGAAAATTGGAGCCAGTGGTGACATAAACATTATAAATAATTGAAAGAATATCTATAATAATTTGAGAATATTTTTCAAGAAGAAAGACTTATAAAAAGATTATTTATAAGTCTATTTATAACTTTCCGTTATGAGATTTGAAGATCTTGATACCTTCAATATTTAATAATTTTAGAGGAGAACTATTTATCGGAAAAATGAGATTTTTAAAGTTGATGGAAAGAGGAAATAAAAAATAGTTTATTTCAGCTCTTATTAAAGCACTAAACAAGTAATAAAACCGATGCAAGTTTTTTAGTTTCATCTACAGCTTATTGTTAGGTATAAGGTAATGATATTTAATTAATTAGCAACAAAATAGTGAATAAAAAATATAATTTTGTTTAAAAAGGAACGACTTTTTTAATATGTGTTTGATATTTTACAATTGATATAAGTTTTGGAGAAACTGAAGCAAAAAAAAATGCAGTCGAACCATTGGTTCAACTGCATTTATATTTAAGAAATTATGTGTTATTCTCCCATAGTTCTCATATAGTTCACAATAAACCAAATATCTTCATCACTTGTGATTTTCTTAGAAAAATCAGGCATATCGTTTCTTCCCATTTTGGTTTTGTAGAAAAGAGCGCCATCCGATTGAGCTTGAAACTCTTCAGAAGAAAAATCACCTAGATCACCTTTTTGCTCAGCTGCTTTTGGTCCATCACCTAAACCTTCTTTTCCGTGGCATGATTTACAATGTTTAGCATAAAGCTCAGATCCAATATCCAGGTTATCTTCATCAGAAGCATCGGTTGGATTTTTCATGGAATTGAATTTAGCAGGTACAACCCACTCGTCTTGAACAACGTTAAAAGCATAAAGTCCGAAAATTAGACCTCCCAGAATTAATACGTTTTTTATTTTTTTCATGATTTATATATTTTAATTAAATTAAATACCAATAGTCCTATTACAAACCATATGCCCAATATTATTAAATTTGGGAAGATCCACAAAAATAATGGGGTTTTATTTGGAGGAGACCACATTGTTCTTTTGTCATAAGTGGATTGATCAACGACTACTTTACCTATGGGCGCTTCGAAAATATTCTTTACGATTCCATATTTTTTGCTGTCCAAAATGATTTGGAAAGTCAATATTCCATCAATTCCGGGCATTGGATCGGTGATTTCTATCGATACAGCGCCTTCATCATCGGTTTCATAGGATGATTCTCCAATAGTTAAAGGGGCAAATAATCGTTGAAGTTGAAGTTTTAAATCTTCACCTTCAATAGGATCTCCTTTAGCATCTATAAGTTTAGCATTGATATAATTTACACTATCAATAACAAGCGCTTCCGCTATAATAGTAGAAAGATAAAACTTAACAGATTTATCAGCATCTTCAAACTTCTCATCGTTTTCTATAAAGACAACATATTCGAACTTAATGAGACTATCTTTTAAATTATCTTCGATTTCAACTGTAAATTCTGCATTTCCTTTTTCATTTGTGAGGGTTTCTCCTTTAAAAGCTAGGGAATCATTCTCAAGTTGTTCGTAGATATTTAATTTAAGATCGGTGGCTGGTTCATATCCATCTTCTCCTTTATACTTAACATTGATAGATAAAAAGGAATGATCATTTACGATACTGATATAGTCAACCGATAATCTGGCTTTATATTTTTCATCATCTGCTTTTGATACAGGAATAAAAATCAACAAGCAAAAGGCCACAAAAATCAATTTCACAAGTATGTTTTTAATAATTTCTTTCATGATTGCTCTGATTTTTCATTTGGTAATATTCCTCTTTCTTTAGCTGTCCGATACATAGGAATGATTGGAAGATATCTTACTAAAACAGTAATGATCAATAGTGCCATTGCGAGTGTTCCACTCACGATCGCCCATTCATGAATACTTGGGAAGTAATGATGCCATGATTCAGGCACTCCCTGTACAGGTAAAAAAGGATGAAGTAAACTTGGAACAACGATCAAATATCGTTTCCACCAAGATGTGACCACAACTAAAATTGCAATTAGAAATAAAGGGAGTGGTTTCCTTCCTTTTTTAAATAGAAGTACAATTATGGGTATGATCAATCCTCCCATCGTA
>Ga0316188_10001059_pt1 | contig 12835 bp, 9 predicted proteins | sample Phiworburrow1_MG_FD_204933 | JGI IMG/M metagenome (GOLD analysis project Ga0316188, IMG submission 204933) | Coastal sediment microbial communities from Maine, United States - Phippsburg worm burrow 1 | ecosystem: Environmental > Aquatic > Marine > Coastal > Sediment | place: USA: Maine...
CCGGTGCTGTCCGTCGACTACGTATTCCCAAAGGACAACTGATGATGGCCAAAGTATTTGTACTGCTGCAATACCTGCTGCCGCGTCACTGGCTCACGGCGCTGATCTGGCGTATTGCGCGGATTCGCCACACAGGTACCAAGAACTTTCTCATCACGAAATTCTCCAGCGCGTTCGACGTTGATCTCGAAGAAGTGAAACTCGATGTCCCGGGCGACTTTGCGACGTTCAACGATTTCTTCATTCGCGAACTCGCCGCCGACGCCCGCCCGATCGACGGTGACGACGATGCCATCGTGTCACCGGTCGACGGCACTGTCAGCTTTGCCGGCACGATTCGCGCTGACAACCTCTTCCAGGCCAAGGGCATCGACTATTCGCTGGGCGACCTCCTCGCGACCGATACACACGAAGCCGAACGTTACGTAGACGGTAGTTTCGCGACGATTTACCTCGCACCATACAACTACCACCGAGTGCATGCGCCGCTCGCCGGCGAACTGGTGGCGGCGCGTTACGTGCCAGGCGACCTGTTCAGTGTCAACGAAGCCACGGTCTCAAGTGTGGACGGACTGTTCCGCCGCAATGAGCGCCTGGTCATGCACTTTCGCACCGCGACGGGACCGGCAGTGTTGATCTTCGTTGGTGCGCTCAACGTCGGCAGCATCTCGACGCCCTGGACCGGCGAGATCCGACCCCGCAAGACCGGCGTCGTGGATGTACTGGAATTATCAGGCCACCCTGCGCAAGTGCAGAAAGGCGATCTGCTGGGCTGGTTCAATATGGGTTCTACCGTGATCCTGCTGCTGCCGAAGGGTACGTGCGTATGGCATGACGACCTCGAACCCGGTGAGACGTTGAAGATGGGTGTGAGCATTGGCGAACTGAAGAGCGCCGCTGAGTGAGTGACTGGCGGCCTGCGTCCGGTCCGGAAGCCGCGGCCAGCCGCGCTGTATTGATGCGCCGCGTGCGCGCCTGTTTCGAATCGGCCGGGGTCCTGGAAGTCGACACGCCGGCGCTCAGCTCCGCTGCCGTGAGCGACACGCAGATCGAGAGTTTTGAGATTGCCGCCAGTACTGTCAGCAAACTGCCGCTGTTCCTGCATACCTCTCCCGAATTCTGCATGAAGCGCCTTCTCGCTGACGGCTATCCCGACATTTTTTCAATCTGCCGCGTATTTCGGGACGGCGAGGCAGGAGGCAGACACCAGCCCGAATTCACCATGATCGAGTGGTACCGCCTCGGCATGAACCTCGACGACATCATCGAGGACACCCTCCAGCTCATTCAACACGCACTCGATGACAAGGCACCTGTTGCCGAACCTGTGCAGCTCGACTATCGCGAGGCCGTCCTCGACGCGACCGGCCTCGACCCGCTCAGCGTGGACACGAGATCGCTGGCGAGTGCTGTCGACGCGGATGATCGACTGCGTGCCGCGATCGGTGAGGAAAAAGACGACTGGCTGGATCTGCTGCTCGCGACCCGCGTTGTCCCGGGCTTCGCGCATGACCGGCTAACCGTCTTGAAACACTACCCGGCCAGCCAGGCGGCACTGGCTCGACTCTGCCCGACCGACCCACGCGTTGCCGATCGCTTCGAGGTTTTTCTTGGTCCTGTCGAACTGGCCAATGGCTACGTGGAACTCACCAACGCTGCCGAACAGTCGGCGCGCATTACTGCGGACAACGTGGCCCGTGCCCGGCGAGGACGTCCCATACGCCCCGTCGACTCGCACCTGATTGCCGCGCTGGAGTCAGGGCTGCCCGAGTGCGCCGGGGTAGCGATGGGCTTCGAACGCTTGCAAATGATCCACGACAAGGCCGACGATATACGCAACGTACTCACTTTCGCTTTCGAGCCCGACGAATGATCAAGACAGATTACGACCTTCTCGATTCCCAACTGCATGCGCTGCTTGACGGCGAACACGATGCGCTGGCGGCAACAGGCAACTTTGTCGCGCTCCTATATAACGCACTGACAGAGATCAACTGGCTGGGCGTTTACGTGCTGCGAGGCGACGAGCTGGTCCTCGGGCCGTTCCAGGGAAAACCCGCGTGTGTGCACATCGCGCTCGATGAAGGTGTGTGTGGCGCGGCAGCCTCAACACTTGAGACACAACGCGTCGCCGACGTGCATGCGTTCCCCGGTCATATCGCCTGCGATGTGGATTCTCGTTCGGAACTGGTGGTGCCGTTGATTGCGCATGACCAGCTGATCGGCGTGCTCGACATCGACAGCCCGATTACGCGGCGCTTCAGCGTAGCGGACCAGGCTGGCGTAGAGAAATTGTGCCGGACATTTTGCGCGCTGCAGGAGACGCGCAAGTACTTTATTTAACGCGCGACACGTATTCGCGAGAGCGGGTATCGACCTTGACAACCTCGCCCTGATCCACGAACAGGGGCACGCGCACAACAGCACCTGTCGAGAGCGTCGCCGGCTTTACACCGCCACTTGCCGTATCGCCCTTCACACCGGGATCTGTCTCGGTGATTTCGAGTTCGACGAAGTTGGGTGCCGAAACGATCAGCGGCGAATTGTTCCACAGCGTGATGCCACAGACATCACCATCGCTAATCCAGTCTTTCGCGTCACCTACAGCCTCGGCATCAGCGGCATACTGTTCAAACGTGTCCGGCACCATGAAGTGCCAGAACTCGCCGTCGGTGTAGAGGTACTGCATTTCGGTGTCCATGACATCCGCCGCTTCAACCGACTCGCCGGATTTGAAGGTCTTGTCGACCGTCTTGCCCGTTTTCAGGTTTCGGATACGAGCGCGATTGAACGCCTGGCCCTTGCCAGGTTTTACGAATTCGTTATCGACGATAATGCACGGATCGCCGTCAATAATGATGCGCAGGCCCGACTTGAACTCGCTGGTGCTGTAATTTGCCATGGTTGTCGCTCTCTGAAGCCAATCCGCCGGTTGGTGGCGAGGCGCTATGATACCGGAGTGACAGCGCCACGCCAGCCGAATTTTCGGCCCAAATTCGCGCCAAAACCTGCCGAAACTAGATGCAGGTCACGGTTTTGGACTCCGGCTCGGGACTCGCCCTCCCACTGTGTCTAGACTTCAGGTTCTTAACAGAATATGGACATCACGGGGAATTACCCGGTTTACCAGGGATTTGGATTTGAACGGGCGCCAAAGCATCTCAATCGCTGTCCTGACGGATAACCAGGACGACGTCGAACTGATCAACAGTGCACTGCGCGACGCGGGCCATGCGGCGCATTGTCACTGGATAGCCAGTTCCACTCGACTCGCCGATACCCTGGCTGCCGAGCTCGTTGAACTCCTTATACTGAACTGCGACCGCTACCCCGACTCCATTCGCCAGGTTGTCAAACAAAAAGACCGCTACAACCCGGAAGTCCCGGTCATCGCCATGCAGGAACATGCCGACGAAGAAAGCATCGAATCCGCCATGCGCTCGGGCGCCTGCGACCTGGTTTCCATGGGACTCAAGAAACGCCTGCAGTCCGTCGTGTCACGTGAACTGCGCGCGCTGCGTGTTGAACGCGCGCTGAACTCCACGCTGCAGTCGGCGACGGAATACAAGAAGCACCTCAAACATCACATGGCGGCATCGGCCAGCAGCTACGCCCTGGTCCAGGAAGGCATATTCAACGATGTCAATGACGCCTGGTTACGGCAGTTCAAACTGACGGACAAGGGCGAACTGATCGGACTGCCCCTGATGGACTATTTTGAGCCCGAAAGCCGTGCGGCACTCAAGGGCGCGCTGGTCGCGACGGTTGCGGGCAAGTGGCAAAAAGACGAGAAGCTGATCGTCAAGGCACATATCGACTCCGGAGAAGCGGAAGACCTGCACCTTGAATTCCGCAAGATCGATCTCGATGACGGCCCCAATGTGCAGATTCGTATCGCTCCACAATTGAAAGTTGCGGAGGAGCCCACCAAGCTCGTCCACGATGCACTCAAGCGCGACCCGACGATGCTGTTTTTCCACAGGGCACAGTTTCTCGAACGGGTTGCCAAGCGCCTGAATCGCAAGCCCGCATCCGGCACGCATTGTCTTGTCTATATCAAACCCGACAATTTTGGCTTGATTCGTGAAAAGGTCGGCATCATCCAGTCGGAAGAGATTCTCGCCCAGTTTGCAGAGGTCGTGCGCAAGCGCATGCATCCACGCGATGTTGCGGGACGTTTCGAAGGTACCTCTATCATGGTGCTGCTGGAACGTGGCAGTGCCCGTGACGCGCAGGTCTGGGGCAAACAGCTCATCGACCATCTCTCAACAATTACCTTCGAGGTTGGGGATACGTCGACGCAGATGACATGTACAGTCGGCGCCTGCGGCGTCAGTGAAGTCTTCAGCAACCTGGAAGAATTCGTCACCGCGACTGTCAGGGCCTATGAACTTGGCAAGGAAGCCGGCGGCAGCACATCGTGCCTCAGCGAGTCTGCGGACGAAGATACAAAACAGCGCGAGTTCGACGCCATCTGGGTCAAACACCTCAAGGCCGCATTGATGGACAATCGCTTCCGCCTTGCGCAGCTGCCGATTGCCGGGCTACGCAGTGACTCGATCCAGATGTACGACCTGCTGGTTCGCATGATCGACGAGCAAAATAACTCTGTACTGCCCTCCGAATTCATTCCGGCGGCCGAACGCAACAACATGATGAAGAACATCGACCGCTGGATGCTGACAGCGGCCATCGATTTCTGCGCAAACAATGAAGCCGACCGCGTGTTCGTCCGCCTGTCAAAGCAGTCGATCACCGATCCGGGCACGCCAGCCTGGATGCAACAGAAGATGGACGAGAGCGGCTTCGATTGTTCTCGTCTCGTCGTGCAGATTCCCGAGACCGACGCCGCAAAACACATCAAGCACACCCGGGAGCTTGTGAAGCACACCCGCAAGCTCGGCATCGGCTTTGCCATCGAACACTATGGTGTCGATCAGGAACGCTTCCAGATACTCGACATCCTCAAGCCCGACTACATCAAGATCGATGGTGAACTCATGCACACACTGATGACCGATGAGTCCATGCAGAGTGCCGTCAGCAAGATCGTCAAAGCGGCACAGGCGCGCAAGATCAAGACGATCGCAGAGCGCGTCGAAAACGCCAACGCGATGGCCGTGCTCTTCCAGCTGGGCCTCGACTTCATGCAGGGACATTATGTCCACGAACCTGAGGTCGTCCTTCAGGTCAGCAATAGCGGCGTAACCAATACGCTCGACGAACTCACGGCTGCGCACGCCACCTGACGCCCCGGAAAATGTGACGCACGTCACACAGTGCCGTTGGAACCACCCGCTAACGCTGGATACCTACAAAAAACTAGAATAGCTTCGTCGCTACAGATACGCGTTAATTCCAGTCTGCGTATCACAGGAACACCGGGGTACTTTAAGTGAAAAAAACTCTCTATCCGTACAAGACCATGGACCGCGCGACAACCCGCGCTCTGCTGCCACTTGTCGCAATTAGTGGTGGCCTGGCCGTAACGCCGGCGGTGGCGCTGGAGCTTGGCGAACTGACTGTTCAGTCCAGCCTGGGCCAACCCCTGAGAGCGAGCATCGCTTACGCGCTGGCGCCCAACGAAATGTTGAGTGATTCCTGTGTTGCTGTCGGCGGCGGGCGTTCGACGGGCGGCTTGCCGGGCATCGGCAAGAGCGCCGTTAGTATCACGGATAGCGCTATCGTAATTACCGGTCAAACCATTGTTCGCGAGCCCATGCTGGGCACGCGCGTAACAATCAACTGCCCCTATACCCCGAATCTCAGCCGCGAATACATGTTGTTCGTCGACCCGGCGACGGTTGCTCCAGCGCTTGCCGCGCCTGTCGCAGCCGCGCTCGTTGAAGCGCCGGTCCAGCCTGTGGCACAGACGGCCCCTCGCCGCGCAAGAACAAGCCCGGTGGATTCCACACCTATCGGTCAGTCGACCCGCTACCAGGTGAAGGCTGGCGAAACGCTCGGTGAAATCGTCGGACGCATTGAAAACCGCTCGATGAGCCTCTGGCCTGCCGTTAACGCCATATTCGAAGCCAACCCTGATGCGTTCATCGACAATGATCCGAACAAGCTCAAGGCTGGCAGCTGGCTGACGATTCCAAGCTTCGATGGCTCGGTTCCCGTGGTGGCCGACACTGCCGCACCCGCAGACGTCGCGCCCGCCGAAGTTGCTAATGGTTCTGTCTACGAACCACCGATTCTCGAAGAGATCAGCGCGCCTGTCGGCGAGGAAGCCGTCGTTGCGGAAGCGGTTGTTGAGGAAGCGGCCTCCACGAACAGTCTCAGCGCACTGCGTCCAGGCGACGTGGTAATGGACAGCGAAAACCCCTACGTTCAGCCCGAAAGCACGGTCCTTATTCCAGACACTGAGCTTGAAGGCCCTACAACGACATCCGCATCTCCGAATGTTCCGACGGCGACCATCATGACCGAACCGGGCGGCGAGTCTACGTCGCTGCTCGCATGGTTCGTCGGTGGCGGGGTCGCGATTCTCGGTCTGCTCGTCCTGTTTGGACGTCGTATTCGAAGCCGTTTCGGGTCAACACCCGTTGGCGCCATAGCGGCGACGGCTACGACTCTCGAACAGGATGCTACCGATTACGATATCGAGGATGATTCTCCAACCGAGGAGAACCTCGCACTTGATGCCGACCTCGTGCTGGGTACGGGCCTCTCGCAGGGCACCAACATGGACATCGCGCAGGACTTCGGTTTCGCCGCGACGACAGAGCTCGACATCGAGCTGCCGTTCGAGCCAGAGCCAACGATCAGCGAAACCGACATCCTGCCGACGGGGCGCGCCACCATGGATTCGATCCTCGAGAGCGAAGTGCTCCCTGAAGACGACGACTACGATATGTCGGTCATCATGGACGCAACCAAGATGCCGGCGCATGAGGAAGTTACCGAACGCGACCTGAAAGCTGTCGCAGTGGAAACAGATGACGAAACGCTGATTCCCGATGACTATACGATCAGCAAGGAAGTCGAATACGACATCCTGGAGCAGGATTACCAGGATGAAATGACCGCAACACAGGCGCTGAATCTCGAGATCGCACGTGCGGCCGCCGACCTGAAAGCGACGCTCGACGAAGCAGAAGACAGAACGGCCGAAATGCCGCTGGCCACGGTCACGGAACTCGATGTCACGGCTGAAATGCCCGTCCAGGCAGAAGACGATACGATCGAGACGGTCTCGCAGGACGATTCCGGCGATACGGCAGCCGTAACGGTCAACATGTCCGCCGACGATAAAACGGCCGAAATGCGGGTCGCGAACGATGACGAGACAGCCGAGACAGCCGAGATGGAAATCTCGGGCGGTAAGATCGGGTAACGGGGTAGCGCTACTCGACGCCGACGAGGCGCTCTACTTTTCGCCAGCCTTTCGGCAGCATGCTGCCGCGTAGCGCCCTGTCACCGTAGTAATCATCGAGATCATTCCACTTGATCGTCATCTTGCGCGTTCCCGTGTAAACCTCGAGATGTCCGTCTTCGGGCACTACAGCGGCCGCGACCATCTTCTCAGCGCCGCTCTTGTATTTCGGGCCCGGAATATTAATGAGCTTGTTGCCCTTGCCCTTGGCAAGTTCCGGCAACTCTTCCATCTCGAATAACAACAGCCGGCCAATGGAACTTATGGCCGCAATCAGGCACTCCTTGTCTGCTGGCACCCGTGCCGGCACGACGGCTTTGCCGCCCGCCGGGACTCGCAGCACCGCCTTACCGGCCCTGTTGCGCGAGACCAGGTCAGTGAGCGTGGCGATGAATCCGTAGCCGGCATCACTGGCGAGCAGGTACTTCTGTTCGCTGTCTCCGATCATCGCGCCGCAGAAGGCAGCGCCATCGGGTGGCTTGAAGCGACTCGACAGTGGCTCGCCCTGCCCGCGTGCCGACGGCAATGTGCCCGCCACGACACTGTACACGCGCCCCGTGCTGTCCAGGAACATCGCGAGCTGGTTGCTGCGACCCTGGGCAGACGCAAGGAAGCTGTCGCCCGAACGATAATTCAGCGTTTCCGGATCGATCTCATGGCCCCTTGCCGCGCGCGCGTAACCGGCCTGCGACAGCACGACCGTCACCGGCTCGCTTGCGACCAGTTGCGTCTCATCCAGGGCCTGCGCCGCTTCGCGCTGGACAATCTGGGTGCGGCGTTCGTCGCCATAGGCTTCCGCATCTTCGAGAATCTCTTTCTTGATGAGCGTCTTGAGCCGCGCCGCACTATTGAGTGTCTTCTCAAGCACGTCACGCTCTTCCTGCAATTCGTCCTGCTCACCCTTGATTTTGAATTCCTCGAGCTTGGCCAGATTGCGCAGGCGCAGGTTGAGGATCGCCTCAGCCTGGATATCAGACAGCCTGAAGCGCTTCATCAGCACCGGCTTTGGCTCGTCCTCTTCACGGATGATGGCGATGACTTCGTCAATGTTGAGGTAGGCAACCAGCAGGCCATCCAGGATGTGCAGGCGATCGTTGACGATCTGCAGACGATGCTCGAGGCGGTTCCTGACGGTCTCCTTGCGGAACGTCAGCCACTCCTTGAGCATCTCCACCAGGTTGAACATTCGTGGCCGGCCATCGAGGCCGATAATGTTCATGTTGACGCGCAGCGTGCGCTCCAGCGACGTCGTCGAAAACAGGTGCGACATGAGCTGGTCGACGTCGACGCCGCGTTTCTTGCTGATGACGAGACGCGTCGGTTCCTCGTGGTCCGACTCGTCGCGAAGATCGTCAACCTGCGGTAACTTCTTGGCGCGCATCTGCGCCGCGATCTGCTCCTGGACCTTGGCGCCCGAGATCTGGTACGGCAGCGACGTTATGATGATATCGGTGCCTTCCATCTTGTAGGCCGCGCGCAGTCGCAGCGTGCCACCGCCGGTTGTATAAATTTCGCGGATATCCTCCGCCGACGACACGAGTTCACCACCCGTCGGGAAATCCGGTCCCTTGATGTGCTTCATGAGCTCGGCGACCGTTGCCTTCGGATTGTCCAGCAGGTGGACGAGCGCGCTGGTCACTTCATTGAGATTGTGCGGCGGCACGTCCGTGGACATACCGACCGCAATACCGGTCGTGCCGTTGAGCAGCAGGTTCGGCAGGCGCGCCGGCAATACGACGGGCTCCTTGAGCGTACCGTCGAAGTTCGGCGCCCAGTCGACGGTGCCCTGCCCGAGTTCCTGCAACAGGCTCTTGGCGTATGGCGCCAGGCGCGATTCGGTGTAGCGCATTGCGGCAAACGATTTCGGGTCGTCAGTCGATCCCCAGTTTCCCTGCCCGATGACGATCGGGTAGCGATACGAGAAACTCTGCGCCATCAGCACCATCGCTTCGTAACACGCCGAGTCGCCGTGCGGATGGAACTTGCCGATCACGTCGCCCACAGTGCGAGCCGATTTCTTGGGCTTCGATGATGCCGAGAGACCGAGTTCGCTCATTGCATAGATGATGCGACGCTGCACCGGTTTCAGACCGTCGCCGATCTGCGGCAGCGCGCGGTCGAGGATGACGTACATCGAGTAATCCAGGTACGCGCGCTCGGTGTACTCCTTGAGCGGCTGCTGCTCGACGCCCTCGAGGTTCAGAGTATTTTGCATGGATGTCATATTTCTGCCAGGTTGCCCTTGGTTTCAAGCCAGGTGCGGCGGTCTTTGGAGCGCTTCTTGGCGAGCAGCATGTCCATAAGCTGATCGGTCTTGTCGTGCCCGCTGATCGTAAGTTGTACAAGGCGACGCGTGTCGCGATTCATCGTCGTGTCGCGCAGCTGCTCCGGATCCATCTCGCCGAGACCTTTAAAGCGTGTGACCGACACCTTGCCTTTCTTCTTTTCTGCCTCGATGCGATCGAGTATGCCGATGCGCTCACCTTCGTCGAGCGCATAGAACACTTCCTTGCCGACGTCGACGCGATAGAGCGGTGGCATCGCGACGTACACGTGGCCTGCCATGATCAGTTCGCGAAAATGCCTGAGGAACAAAGCACACAACAGGGTCGCGATGTGCAGGCCGTCCGAGTCGGCATCCGCCAGGATGCAGACCTTGTGGTAACGCAGGCCGCTGATGTCGTCAGTACCCGGATCGACGCCCAGCGCAACGGAAATATCGTGCACCTCGGCCGACGCCAGAATTTCGGCGGTATCGACTTCCCAGGTATTCAGAATCTTCCCACGGAGCGGCATTATTGCCTGTGTCCTGCGATCGCGAGCCTGCTTGGCAGAGCCACCCGCTGAGTCACCCTCAACGAGGAACAGCTCACACAGCTCCGGCTCCTGCGAGGTACAGTCGGCCAGCTTGCCCGGCAACGCCGGTCCCGAAACGATTTTCTTGCGCACGACTTTCTTGGCTGACTTGAGGCGCTTTTGCGCCTTGGTAATCGCCAGCTGCGCGATGAGATCGCCGGTCTCCGGGTGCTGGTTCAGCCACAGGGAAAAATTGTCCTTGATAACGCCCGCGACGAAGGCGGCCGATTCGCGCGATGACAGCCGTTCCTTGGTCTGCCCCGAGAACTGCGGATCTTCAAGCTTGGTGCTCAGCACGAAGCTCAGGCCGTCCCAGATATCTTCCGGTGCCAGCGCCACACCGCGCGGCAGCAGATTCCTGAAATCGCAGAACTCACGCATCGCATTCGTCAAGCCGGTACGCAAGCCATTCACGTGCGTACCACCCTGCGGCGTGGGAATCAGGTTAACGTAGCTCTCGGTGACTGACGGCCCACCATCGGTCGTCCAGACCAGCGCCCAGTCAAGCGCTTCGTTGTTGCCTTTGATGCTGCCGGAGAAGGGCTGGGCCGGCAGGGTCTCTCCCCCGCCGATGGCTTCGAGCAGGTACTGCTCAAGCCCGCCTTCGTACTGCCATTCGAAACTCTCCTTGGGCTTCTCGACTTTGAGGCTGACCTTCAGTCCGGGACAAAGCACCGCTTTCGCACGCAACGCATGCATTAAGCTCTTGACCGATATCTTGGTCGTGTCGAAGTATTGCTCGTCGGGCCAGAAGCGAATCGTCGTGCCGGTGTTGGCTTTGCCAACCTTGCCAACAACCTCGAGTTTGCCGCGCTTTTTACCACCGGCGAAGGACATGTTGTATTCCTTCCCGCCGCGACGAATCCACACTTCGAGGTTTTTTGACAACGCGTTAACCACCGACACACCGACGCCGTGCAGCCCGCCTGAGTACTGGTAATTTTCGTTGGAGAATTTTCCGCCCGCGTGCAGGCGCGTCAGGATGAGTTCGACGCCCGGAATCTTTTCCTTCGGGTGCTTGTCGACGGGCATACCGCGACCATCGTCGCTGACCTCCAGCGAACCATCCTTGTAGATCGTGACGTCGATTTTCTTGCAGTAACCCGCAAGTGCTTCGTCGACGGAGTTATCGACAACTTCGTGCGCCAGGTGATTCGGGCGTGAAGTGTCGGTGTACATGCCCGGCCGGCGCCGGACAGGCTCGAGTCCGCTGAGGACTTCAATGTCCGCAGCGTCGTATCGTTTAGTCATCGATTAGAATGCAAGATTAGAAACCACCAGGTTGTGCCCGGCCGGATTCTAGCGTTAATCGAGATCGTTGACGAGGGATTCCCGGATATTGGCAGGAACCGGGCAGATTTCGACGCGATAGTTTTCGTGATCGATACCGGCGGTCAGCGCGGCACCTTCCTTGAGAGACGCAACCTGCTCGGGTGGCAGTTCGAAACGCAGAAAATGTACGGCAGATGTTTTGTCTTCGTCCGCGCGTTCAAGGTCCTCATCGGCGATGGCGAACACCCGATCGAAGTCTGCGACCTGCACGTAGACCCGGTCCTCGATGCCGACCAGCTGCGTCAACATGGCACGCCGCTCCTCCGCCTCGGCAAACTCGACCATGAAGGTCGCCTTCCAGTTACTCCCGTCAGGAATCAGCGGATTGTAGGCCTCGAGTTCTTCGTTGATGCCAGCGGCTTCGAAGATGCGCTCGATGCGAAGCATCTCCTGCACCTGGTATTGCATCGTAAGACGGTCCTCAAAATACAGTGCAGCATTGGTACCGAGCGCAAGACGGCGATCGCGCTTGTGTGCGAGCACTTTGTCTCTGAACGCCGGGCGTGATTCGGCATATTGCTCGAGGCTGAATAAATCGTCTCTGCTAAGTTTCTGCATCAGATTCCGTAGGCTTTGCGCAGCAGGCTCATTGGATTGTTGGGTGAATAGTCGTCAAGATCCTGCACGATTTGTTCCGCAGCCATCGGGCAGTCACTCGTAAAGTGATCCGCACCGCCCTTCCTGACTTTATTCACAACGGGCTGAGCGATCTTTTTCGAAATATCGTGGAACTCTTTTTTGACAGCGTACGTGCCGTCGTGTCCCGAACAGCGTTCGATGACTTCGACGCTGGTGTCCGGCACCAGTTCAAGTGCATCGCGCGTTTTTAGACCGATGTTCTGCACGCGCAGGTGACAGGGAACCTGGTACGTCACTTTGCCGAGCGGTTCGGCGAAGTCCGTTTTCAACAGACCGTCCTTGTGCCGCAGCATCAGGTATTCGAACGGGTCGTACATGGCATCACGAACCTTGATGACATCCGCATCGTCCGGGAACATCAGCGGCAACTCCTGCTTGAACATCAATGTGCAGGACGGGATCGGCGTTACGATGTCCCAGCCCTCATCGACCATCGCGGCGAGAATCGGCACGTTGACCTCTTTTGCTTTCGCGACTGATTCAAGATCACCCAGCTCCAGCTTAGGCATGCCGCAGCAAACTTCCTTGCTGGCCATGCGCATTGCGATGCCGTTGTGCTCAAACACCGCGACCAGGTCTTCGTTGACAGCCGGGTGATTGCGATTGCAGTAACACGTCGTGTACAGCGCC
>Ga0316188_10001060_pt1 | contig 12832 bp, 10 predicted proteins | sample Phiworburrow1_MG_FD_204933 | JGI IMG/M metagenome (GOLD analysis project Ga0316188, IMG submission 204933) | Coastal sediment microbial communities from Maine, United States - Phippsburg worm burrow 1 | ecosystem: Environmental > Aquatic > Marine > Coastal > Sediment | place: USA: Maine...
GGTCCTCACCAACCTGCAACCAACGCCCGGAACCAAGCGCAACCGACCGAAGCTGATCGCAACGATCGCTGTCGACGATCTGATCGCCGCCACCCGCGGTGGCGTGCTCGACACCAACACGGGGCCGGTCACGCTCAGCGCCGAGGCGATCCGGCGCCTGGCCTGCGACGCCGGCATCCACCGCTTGATCACCGGCCCCGACGGCATCGTCGTCGACTATGGCCGCCAGACACGCAGCGTGTCCGATGCGCAGTTCGACCTGCTGACCATCCGCGACCACGGGTGTCGCATCCCTGGTTGCCCGATTCCACCGGGTGGCTGCGACGCCCACCACAGCATCCACTGGGCCAACGACGGCAACACCGACCTCGACGACCTCGTGCTGCTCTGCTGGTATCACCACCATCTCCTCCACGAACAGCACTGGAGTCTCGAGCCCCTCGGGGCCGGACACTTCGTGTTGCGAGATACCGACGGGAACATCCGCCCGCTGCGCCCGCCGATCGTCGGCCTCGCCCTGCCTCAACTCGCGCTCGATCACGATGCCCGGCACCGGGCGACGTGACATCACGCTGCACGCGTTCGCTCCGGACCCTGCCGGGTCCGGAGCGAACATCGTCAAATGGCGCGGAGCTGAGCCCCTTCGATCAGATCTCGTTGACCCGATCGGTCGAGGGAGGCGCAACCGGGCTGAACGTCCCGAGATAGTTGGTGAACGCCAGGAGGTCGTTGCCGCCGTCGAGCCGCGGTGAGGTCACCGTGGCGAACGTCGTGAAGTTGTCCCCGCCGTCGGCGAGGAAGTTGTTGACCGTGACGTCGTAGGTGCCGGTCGGATCCAACGCCACCCCGTTCAGCTCGACGTTGGTGACCGTCACCGACGTGCAGTTGCCCGCCACGATCGTCTTGGCGAGATCGTAGGTGAAGCCGGTCGAGACCCCGAGATGGAGGAACGGCCGACTCGAGCCCAGCGGCTGGCACTGTTCTCGAAGGACCGACTCGATCTGTGCGCCGGTCATCGAGTACGTGACCAGCGTGTTGCCGAACGGCTGGAACGTGAACGCCTCTCCGAACGTCACGACGCCGTCGCCCTCCGCCGCAGATTGGGCGAAGGTCAGGTCGGAGCGCAATCCACCCGGGTTCATGAACGCGATGTCGGCGCCACTGGCCGATGTCGCCCACAGTTGGGCATCGGCGACGAGGTTGCCGGCGGCCGACTCGACTCCACGATCCGATCCTCCTGTGCCACCTCGGTTGATGTCGGCGGTGATGTCGCCGACCGGCGTGTTGCCGGATGCATCGAACAGCGGCTGCCACTTCTGGATGATCTTGGTGATCTTCGGATCGGGTGTCAGCGCCGACTGGTACACGATGTGATTCGTCGCCGAACTCAGGTCACGGCGCACGTCATCGGTCTTCTTGTCGAGCACGAGATTCACCTCGGTCACGACCCGGCCGTAGGAGTAGGCGCTCGTGACGATGCGGGGCTGCCCGGCGGCGTCCGGCAGGACGCAGTTGTAGGGCAGGTGCGTGTGGCCGGTGATGATGGCGTCGATCTCGGGATCGAGCGCATCATTGATCGCGACGATCGGGCCGGAGATTCCGACACACGAGTCCACGTCGCCCGGAGGCGGGGTCTGCGATCCACCCTCGTGCAGGAGCACGACGATCGCCTCGACATGCTTTCTCTTCAGGATCGGGACCAGCTTGTTCGCGGTTTCGGCCTCGTCGAGGAAGTCGTATCCCTTGATGCCGGCGGCGGCGACGAGCGTGTCGGTCGCCTCCAGCGTCATTCCGATGAACGCGACCTTGACGCCTTGCACCTCACGGATCTCGTAGGGCGGCAGCGGCGTCTTGCCGGTGGCGGTCTCCACGACGTTGGCCGAGAGCCACTGGAACTTGGCACCCTTGTACGGCTTCTTGAAGTAGCAGCCGTCGACGGGATGGCATCCGCCCTTCTGCATGCGAAGCAACTCGGTCACGCCTTCGTCGAACTCGTGGTTGCCGACGCTGGAGATGTCGAGGCCCATCTTGTTGAGCGTCTCGACCGACGGTTCGTCGTGGAAGAGACCCGAGAACGCAGGGGATCCGCCGATGAGGTCACCGGCGGCCACCGTCAGACTGTTCTTCTTCCCGGCGCGCAGTTCGCGCAGCATCGTCGACAGGTACTCGGCACCGCCGGCCGCCTGGCCGTTGATCGTGCCCGGCGTGCTCGCCTGGACATGTCCGTGATAGTCGTTGAACGCGAGCAACTGGAGGTCGACGAGTTTCTGCTTCTCGGGCTTCTCGGGCCGCTCCGGCTTCTCCGGTCGCTCCGGCTTCTCGTGCCGCTCCGGCTTCTCGTGCCGGTCGGGGGCGTGCTTGCCCCCGGCCGACGCCGTCGGTCCGGCCAGCGATGCTGAACCGATGGCCAGCGTCAGGATGCCGACGCCGGCAAGGAGCCGGCGTCGTCGCGAACCCGACCGTCGGGTGGGCGGATGTTGAACGTTCATGATGCTCCTTCGTGGTGGCGGACATCGACGCGGCCCACAACAGTCAGGTCGTCGTGCGTCTCCCCCCCCGGGGTCGCTCGGACTGCGTCGGGCGCGAACTTAACACTCGTGCGCACACGGCGAAACCGGGGCCGGGTGAACACTCGGCTGCCCGGCTGAACTGGAGGTGAACGTCACCTCTCGAGGTCAGGATGCGTCCGGATCGCCAACCACCTCGACGGCGAGATCCTCGACGAACTCGTAGCCGTCGAGGCCGACGAGTTGTGCCGGGTCGAGGCTGATCTTCGCCGAACGTGAACCGGCTCCGACGATGATCCGGCCGCAGTCGAGGATCCGCCGGTCGAGCCACACCGGCACATGTGTGGGCAGGCCGAAGATCGTGACGCCGCCGATCTCCTGGCCGGTCAGCTCACGCGTCACCTCGGCGGGAGCGAAACTCAGCTTGCGAACACCGAGCTTTCGCCGCACGGTGCCGTTCACATCGAGACGGGTGTGGGCGAGCACGACACACACGGCGTGATGACCCTCGGGCTTCTTCGAGGCGACGAGGATCGCGTTGGCCGACTCCTCGAGCGGCACGCCGTAGGCCTCGCAGAACTGCGCCGTGTCGGCGAGGTCGGGATCGCAGTCCATCACCTCGTAGGAGAGTCCGAGCCGATCGAGGTCGGCGAGCACGTTCGGGTGTGCGGTCACACGACCTCCGACTCGGCATGTTCGAGGGCTGCGACATCGAGCGGCGCATCCACCGGCTCACCGCGTACCGCGCGGACCCACCGGCGACCGAGCGTGTCGAGCTGCAGCGCCATCCAGAGCAGCGCCATCGCCACGATGCCATCGAGCCACCAGTGGTGCCCGGTCGCGGAGACGACGAGCATCGTGATCACGAGATGCACCATGCCGATCCACCGCCACTTGCTCGTGCTCGCCGACAAGGCACCGAACGCCACCACCGCAGCCCACGCGACGTGCAGCGACGGCATCGCCGCGAACTGCGACGACACGCCCGTGCCCGCCTCGCCGTAGACCGACATGTTGTAGATCTCGGAGACGTCGACGAAGCCGAGGTCGGGCAGATACCTCGGTGGGGCGACCTTGACGAAGCGGATGAACAAGCTGAACGCGGTGACGATCGCCAAGGCGTTGCGCCAGTGCGGGTACACGTCGCGATGGCGGGCGTAGAGCCAGACGAGGAAGATGATGATGCCGGGAACATGCGCGACGGCATAGAAGGCCGCCGAGAACTCGGCGAGCCAGCCGTGGTCGAGCACGAAGTGCTGCAGCGTCAGCTCGCTCGGGAGGTGGAAGAACTCCTGGATCCGCACGATGTCACGGGCGCGTTCGACGGCGCCGTCGGCCTGGGCGAGCGGCAGGTTCCGCGCCATCCGCCAGATCGAGTACAGCGTCGCGACGAACGCGAACTCGAGGGCGGCCGGACCGACGACTCCTGCGAATCGATCACCGAGCCTGCCAGCCGGGCGGGCCCGCCGCAGCGTCAGCGCGACCAGACCCGAGATCGTCGCCGCGACCAGCGCCTGGCTCCATGTCGGCCACTCCACAGCCGTTCAGCCTGCCAGGTCAGCGGGCGTATTGCGTCACCTGATCGGCAGCATCGATCAGCCAGCCGGGGAAGACGCCGAGGACGATCGTGAACACGACGGTCAACGTCACGACGGCACCCATCGCGAACGGGATCCGCACGGTGCGCTCGTCGGTCGACTCACCGACCCACATCGACACCATGATCCTCAGGTACAGGAACGCCGCGATCACCGCGCACACCATGGCGATGACCGCGATGGCGTAGCTCTCGACCTCGACCGCCGCCTGAATGACGCCGAACTTGGCGATGAACCCGCTGGTCAGCGGCACGCCGGCCTGGGCCAGCAGGAGCACGGTGAACCCGAGGGCCAACACCGGACGACGCTTGGCGAGGCCCTTGAAGGAGTCGATGCTCGTGTCGCCACCGTTGCTGCGCGACACGATCGTCACCACGGCGAACGAACCGATCACCAACACCGAGTAGAGCATCAGGTAGAGCACGACCGCGGGGACACCGGGGCCCGGGTCCGCGTCGCCGGCGCCGTGGCCGGCCGCCTCGATGCCCACGAGGATGAAGCCGGCGTGGCTGATCGAGGAGTAGGCGAGCATCCGCTTCACGTTGTCCTGCACGACCGCGAGGATCGAACCGCCGAGCAACGTGAGCAGCGCCAGCACCCAGATGATCGGGCGCCAGTCGTCCTTGTAGAACGGCAGCGCGACGACGAGCACACGGATCATCGCGGCGAAGGCTGCTGCCTTGCCGACCGAGGCCATGAACGACGTCACCGGCGTCGGGGCGCCCTGGTAGACGTCGGGCGCCCACACGTGGAACGGCACCGCGGCGACCTTGAAGGCGAGCCCGACGATCAGCAGGGCGATGCCGGCAAGCACGAGCGTCTCGTCGTTGAACGGATCGATCGACGACTGCAGCGTGACGACGATCTGGCTGATGTTCGTCGATCCGGTCCCGCCGTACACGAGCGCGATGCCGTAGAGGAAGAACGCCGATGCGAACCCGCCGAGCACGAAGTACTTGATGCCCGCCTCGGCGCTCTCGCTGCTTCGACGGTTGCTCGCGGCGAGCACGTAGAGGGCGAGCGACAACGTCTCGAGGCCCAGGAACAGCACGATCAGGTCGTTCGCCGAGGCCATCACGACGCCACCGATCGCGGCGACCAGGTACAGCGCGTAGATCTCCGGGCCGCGGTTCGGCGTGTCCTGCAGATAGTCGTCGCTGAGGATGCTCACGAGCAGCACGCCGATGCAGATCGTGATCGTCATGAACATCGCGAGCTTGTCGAACGCGACCGCGCCGCCGACGAGCGTCATCGGCCCGTTGTCGCTGATGTCGTCCCACAGCACCATCGCCATCACACCGGCGGCGCCGGCGGTGGTCGCGGACACGATTGCGTACAGCCGCTTCGGCCACGGCGGAGTGAGCGCGCCGACCAGGAGCAGGCCGAGCGACCCGCCCAGCAGGATCAAGAGCGGCGAGAGCGCGAACCACTGGATCTCGGGTCCGACGAAGATGTCGAGTTGAGCGAGCATCACCCGTCACCCTCCTCTTCGGGGTTCGCTGGTTCTTGCGAGTGGTCGACGAGTTCGATCGTCGGCTTGGGCTGCACGTAGTCGGTGTGATCCTCGACCCGGCCGATCAACGCGTCGATGCTCGGCTGGACACGGTCGAGCACCGGCTTGGGGTAGATGCCCATGAACACGATGAGCCCGAGGAACGGCAGGAGCACCAGACCTTCCTTGATCTTGAGCTCGGGGAACTTCTTGTTCTCCTCGTCGGGCTCGCCGTGGAACACACGCTGGTAGGCCCACAGGAGGTAGACCGCGGCGAGGATCACGCCGAGTGCGGCGACGACCGTCCACCAGCGAGCGGTGAGGAACGAGCCGGTGAGGATCAGGAACTCACCGACGAAGCCGTTGAGCCCGGGAACGCCGACCGACGACAGCATCACGAGCATGAAGGCCGCAGCGAAGATCGGCGCCACCTTCTGGAGCCCCTTCAGGTCGGAGATCTGGCGGGTCTTGCGACGCTCGTAGATCCAGCCGACGAAGAGGAACAGTGCACCGGTCGACACGCCGTGATTGACCATCTGGATCGTGGAACCCGACATCGACTGCGTCGTGAACGCGAAGATGCCGAGCACGATGAAGCCGAGGTGCGCGACCGACGAGTAGGCGACCAGCCGCTTGAGGTCGGTCTGCATCGTGGCGGCGATCGCGCCGTAGATGATGCCGATCACGGCGAGCGTCAGCCACAGGTTGCGGCTCCAGTACGACGCCTCGGGGAAGAGATACACACCGAAGCGCAGGAGGCCGTAGGTGCCGAGCTTCAGCATGACGCCGGCCAGCACGACCGAGCCGGCCGTCGGTGCCTGCGTGTGCGCGTCGGGCAGCCACGTGTGCAGCGGGAAGATCGGCACCTTCACGGCGAAGGCGATCGCGAAGGCGAAGAACAACCAGCGGCCCGTCGACGCGGCGAAGTTCGCCTGCTCGGCGATCACCACGAGGTCGAAGGTGGTGTAGCCGATGTCGCGGCTGGCGATGGCAACGGTGGCGATGAGGCCGACCAGCATGAACGCCGAGCCGAACATCGTGTAGAGGAAGAACTTGGTCGCGGCGTAGACCCGCTTCTCGTACCCCCATCCGGCGATGAGGAAGTACATCGGCACGAGCACGATCTCGAAGAACACGAAGAACACGAACAGGTCGAGGCTGAGGAAGCTGCCCATCACGCCGGCCTGCAGCATGAGCAGCCACGCGAGGTAGGGCTTCTCGTCGTGGTGCGGGTCGACCGCCAGGATCGCCAACGGGAACAGGATGCCGGTCAGCACCACCAGGAACAGCGAGATGCCGTCGACACCGAGGTGCCACGAGATCCCCCACGCCTCGATCCAGGTGTGCTTCGACACGAACTGGAATCCGGCCTCGGACGTCTTGAACGACGCCATCAGCCAGATCGACATCGCCGCGGTGGCGACCGATGCCATCAGGGCGACCAACTTCGGATACTCCGGACGGCTCTTCGGCAGGAGCGCGACGATGACCGCGCCGATGATCGGCATGAAGATCAACGCACTCAGGATGGGGAACGCGATGGGTCCCGTTTCGGCGGCCAACATCACAGAATCCCTCGAATCACCACGAACCAGCCGAGCAGGAGCACGACCCCGACCCCGATCAGTGCCGCGTACTGGCGCACGTAACCGGTCTGGCCCTTGCGTACCTCGCTCGCGGTCGCCTTGACGGCGACGCCCGTTCCCGTCACCGCTCCATCGACGATCGTCGCGTCGAAGTCGGCCACCGCCTGGAATCCCTCACGACCCGGGTTGCCCATGAACCAGGTGACCGCGAAGTCGTAGTACCAGGCGTTGGCGAACAGCGACGGCTCCCATGGCTTGATGCGCTTGCGCTCGTAGACGAGCCAGGCCAGCGCGATCCCGATCAGCGCACAGGCCACCGCGATTGCCACGAGGATGTACTTGTTGTTGTCGGCCCACGAGCCGGTGATGTCGGCCTCGCCGAACTCGACCACCGGATGCAGCCATTCCTCGAGCTTGTAGGCCGCTCCCGACGGGATGCCGAACAGCTTGGGCATGTTGACGATGCCGCCGAGCATGGCGACACCCGCGAGCGCGACGAGCGGAATCCACATGATGGGGGGTGACTCGTGCGGCTTGAACTCGCCGTGCGCATTGTGCGTCTCGACGGGCGGCTCGCCCTCGGCGACCTCGGGTGCCTCGTCGGCGTTGGCGAGGCTGGTCCAGCGGGCCTCACCGAAGAACACCATGATGATCTGGCGGGTCATGTAGAACGCCGTCAACACCGCGGTGATGATCCCGACGATGTACAGGGGCGTGTTGTCGGCCAACGTGTACAGCAGGATCTCGTCCTTCGACCAGAAGCCCGAGAACGGCGGCACTCCGGCGATCGCCAGCCAGCCGATGATGAACGTCGCCGCGGTGATCGGCATGAACTTGCGCAGGGCGCCCATGCGGCGCATGTCCTGCTCCTCGTGCATCCCGTGGATCACGGATCCGGCGCCGAGGAAGAGCAGCGCCTTGAAGCCGGCGTGGGTCACCATGTGGAAGATGCCGGCGACGTAGGCGCCGCTGCCGACGGCCAACATCATGTAGCCGATCTGCGACACCGTCGAATAGGCCAACACCTTCTTGATGTCGTTCTGCGCCAACGCGATCGTCGCCGCGAACAGGGCGGTGAGGCCACCGACCCAGGCGATCGTGGTCGGCACCCAGTCGTACGACGCCTGGATCACCGGGTTGATGCGCGTCAGCAGGAAGACGCCACCGGTCACCATCGTCGCCGCATGGATCAGCGCCGACACGGGCGTCGGGCCCTCCATCGCGTCGGGGAGCCACAGGTAGAGCGGCAACTGCGCGCTCTTGCCGACCGCACCGATCAGCAACAGGATCGCGATCGCCGATGCCGTCGACGCGGCGAGCGTGCCGGTCTCGGCACCCTCGTTGAGCACGGTGTACGACAGCGAACCCACCGCGGAGAAGGCGAGGAACATCGCCAGCATGACGCCCCAGTCACCGACGCGGTTGGTGACGAAGGCCTTCTTGCCGGCGGTCGCTGCCGATTCGCGGGTGTGCCAGAACGCGATCAGCAGGTACGAACACGTCCCGACGCCTTCCCATCCGAGGAACGTGACGAGCAGGTTCTCGCCGAGCACGAGAATCGTCATCGCGAACACGAACAGGTTCATGTAGAGGAAGAACTTGGAGAACTTCGCATCGCCGTGCATGTAGCCGACGGCGAACATGTGGATCCATCCCGCGATGAACGTGATGAACAGACACATCAGGATCGACAGCGGATCGGCGAGGAACGCGAGGTCGACCTGCAGCGTGCCGACGGGCACCCAGGAGAACAGCGTGACCACCGTCTGACGTTCTGCCTCCGGCCGGCTCAGCAGGTCGAAGTAGACGGCGGCGGCCACGGCGAACGACGCGAAGACCGCGGCGGTCGCGAGATAGCCGGCCTTGGGGTCGCCGAGTCGGCGCCCGAACAGCAAGATGGTGAGGAACCCGGCGAGCGGGAACGCGGGAATCAACCAGACGAGATCGGCCATGTCGACGTCAGCCCTTCAGTTCCGCGAGATCATCGGCAGTGGCGCCGGGACGGCGACGCAGGATCGACACGAGAATGCCGAGACCGACCACGACTTCGGCGGCCGCGACGACCAACACGAAGAACACCGCGGTCTGCCCGTTGATGTCGTTCAGCCGCGTGGCCATGGCCACGAAGGTGAGGTTGGCGGCGTTGAGCATCAGCTCGACGCACATGAACATGATCAGCGGGTTGCGCCGCACCATCAGCCCGAACGCCCCGATGCCGAACAGCATCGCGGCCAGGAGCAGATACCAGGTCGGTTCGATCACGGCGATCATGCGTCGCTGCTCTCGGTGTCGGCGGCATCCTTCGGCCATTTGCGAGTGAGCAGGACCGTGCCGGCGACGGCGACGATCAGGAGCACCGACGTCAGCTGGAAGGCGAAGACGTGGTCGCCATAGAGGTTCGTGGCGAGCTGCTTGATGTTGGCGTCGTGAGTACCCGCGTCGGCAGCGGTGGCGATGCCGTCACCCGGCGCGATGATCAACGCGTCGCGGGCTCGCACGATCGCCGCGCCGACCAGTCCGACCAGCCCGACGGCCATGACCGCAGCCAGGGGGCGCTGGATCGGGATCGGTTCGATCGACAGGTCCATCGACTCGTCGACGCCGAGCAGCATGATGACGAACAGGAACAGCACGACGATCGCGCCGGCGTAGACGATCACCTGCACCGCGGCCAGGAAGTGGGCTTGCATCGCCACGAACTGGACGGCGACGCCGAACAGTGTGAGCACGAGGCCGAGCGCGGCGTGCACCGGGTTCTTCATCGTGATCACGCCGATGGCGCCACCGAGGATCATCACCGCGGCAGAGAAGAACACCACGAATTCGAGGAACGTTGCGTCGCTCACCGCTCGACCCTCTGCCCAACGACCCGAACGGTCTTGTCGCGTTCGGCTTGCACAGGCTCCGGGGCGCGAACGCCGTAGCCCAGCTCGCCGCTCCAACCGACTTCGCCCTCGAAGGTCGCGTCACCGGCCGGAGCGGTGGCGCGCATCCATCCGCTGGTCAGCAGGTCGTCACCCGCCCGCCAGTCCTCCCACGGCAGCTTCTGGGGCATGCCGTCGTCGTCGACGACGAGTTCGGCCTTGGTGTAGATGGCGTCGTTGCGATTCGTGAACGAGAACTCGAACAACTTCGATTCGGTGATCGCCTCGGTCGGGCAGGCCTCGACACACATGTCGCAGTGGATGCAACGGAGGTAGTTGATCTCGTAGACGAAGCCGAAACGCTCGCCCGGCGACGTGGGGTTCTCCGGATCGTTGTCGGCGCCACGCACGTAGATGCAGTCGGCGGGGCAGACGCCGGCGCAGAGCTCGCAGCCGATGCATTTCTCCATGCCGTCCTCGTACCGGTTCAGCACATGGCGGCCGTGCAGCCGTTCGGGCCGCGGGAGCTTCTCGTCGTGATCGACGTCACGCGCGTCGTCCTGCTTCTTCTTGGCACGGCGACCGCCTGAGTACTCGGTCGTGACGCGCTCGCCACCGAACAGCCGGTGCTGGCGCAGCGTGATGCCGAAACCCTCGAGGTACCCCATCAGACGGTCACTCCTGTGTTGTCGGCAGGCTGGTTCGCAGCCGCTCGGTTACGGGCGCTCACCTTGAGCGCCGCGGCGAACAGGCCGGTCGCGACCACGGCCACGACGAAGCTGATCACGACGACGCGCAGGCTCTCGGCGGCATCACCGTCTGGCGAGAACTCGCGGAGCGCGGCGAGCAGCAGGAACCATCCGAGCGAGATCGGGATCAGCACCTTCCAGCCGAGGTCCATCAGTTGGTCGTAGCGCAACCGCGGCAGCGTGGCTCGCAACCAGACGAAGAGGTAGAGGAAGGCGAACAGCTTGACCAGGAACCAGAGGGTGCCCTCGAGCGCTCCGGGGATCACGGGGATGTCGAACAGCGGCTGCGGGCCGCCGAGGAACAGCGTCACCATGATCGCGGACATCGTCACGACGTTCATGAACTCCGACAGGAAGAACAGCGCGAACCGGATGCCCGAGTACTCGGTGTTGAACCCGCCGACCAGTTCCTGTTCGGCCTCGACGAGGTCGAATGGCGGCCGGTTGAGTTCGGCGGTCACGGCGATCAGGAAGATCACGAACGGCACGATGCCGGTCGAGATGACGTTCCAGTCGACCAGGCTGTTCTGGCCGGCGACGATGCCGGCGGTCGACAACGTGCCCGACGACAGCAGGACGGCTGCGAGGCTGAGGCCCAGCGCGGCCTCGTACGAGATCATCTGGGCCGAGGCCCGCACCGAGCCGAGCAGCGGATACTTCGACCCGCTCGACCAGCCCGCGAGCATGATGCCGTAGACACCGATCGACGACATCGCCAACACCCACAGGATGCCGACGGGCGGATCGGCAAGTTGGACGCGTGTCACGTGGCCGAACCAGGTGACCGTGCCGTCGTTGCCATTGGAGAAGTCGCCGCCGAGCGGGATCACTGCCCACAGCAGGAACGCCGGGACGAACGCCAGGAACGGGGCGAGTCGGAACACGATCCGGTCGGCGCGGGTCGGGAGCAGGTCCTCCTTGAAGAAGGACTTGATGCCGTCGGCCAGCGTCTGCAACATGCCGAACGGACCGGCCTTGTTCGGGCCGATGCGGTTCTGCATGCCCGACACGACCTTGCGCTCGTACCAGACCATGAACATGGTCGCCACGAGGCCGACCACGAAGATGAACAGGACCTTGCCGATGATGATGAACAAGGGAGTCCACAGCAGTGGCCCCTCGAGGATCGGATCGAGTGCGAGCATCAGACCCGCTCGATCCTGACATCGGTGGTTGCGGTCTTGCCGTCGACGATGTCCTCGATCGTGCCGGCACCCTGATTGAAGGGTGACCACACGACGCCGCGAGGAACCAGCGCATTCGCGCGGATCGGCATGACCGTGCCCGCTTTGGCACTGATGATCTTGACGTCGCTGCCATCGGCGACGCCGATGGCGTCGAGGTCGTGCGGATGCACGTGGACTGCCGAGCCGGGCGCCAGGTTGACGAGTGAACGGGACATCTGCGTCCCCACGGCTCGGTCGTACAACTTGCGGCTCACCACCAACCGATAGTCATAGCTGTTCCGACCGGGTGCGGAAAAGACCACGGGCTCCATCGGCCGGGCGACGTGGCGGGTCAGTACGCCGTTCGGTGTGCCGGCGAGTGCCTCCGGGGTTGCGTCGGCGAAGGCTGCGACCTCGGCCGCGATCATCGCGGTCACGTCGGCGACCGTCGAGACGCCGCGCAGCGGATGATCGGCGCCGAACGAACGATCGCCGATCATCAGCCCCAGTTCGAGGGCGATCATCCAGTCCGGACGGCTCGTCCCCGTGGCGGTCACCTGCTGGGCGAGCGTCGTGACGCGGCCCTCGAGGTTCGTCGTCGTCCCGGCCTTCTCGCCGTATGCCGATGCGGCCAGGACCACGTCGGCATGCTGGGTCGACTCGCACGCGAACGTGTCGATCGACAGCACGCGGCGGGCACCGGCGACGGCCCGGCGGGCGAGGTCGGCATCGGGGCAGTCGTTGAGTGGGTCGGCGCCGAGCAGGACGAGCAGTTCGATTCGGCCCTCTGCTGCCGCGGTCAGCGTCGCCATCGCATCGTGGTCGGCATCGGCCGGGGTGAGCCCGAGCGACAACGCTCCGACCACGTTC
>Ga0316188_10001061_pt1 | contig 12829 bp, 12 predicted proteins | sample Phiworburrow1_MG_FD_204933 | JGI IMG/M metagenome (GOLD analysis project Ga0316188, IMG submission 204933) | Coastal sediment microbial communities from Maine, United States - Phippsburg worm burrow 1 | ecosystem: Environmental > Aquatic > Marine > Coastal > Sediment | place: USA: Maine...
GCGCGCCGAGCGCCGACCATATTAATGGCTCCATTTTCCGCGGTACCGCTGCGGGTGATGTCGCTATGCTGTTCCGGGCGCGCGGCCTCACGTTGTCTGGAGAGTTGATGAGGGCGCGTGTGCGGAAGAGAGGCTGGAGAAAGCCAACGCGGCATGACGAGGTTCTGCCAATCAGCGGTCAAACGGGCTGCGGACAGGCTTGCAAGGATCGTATCTGGAGAGTCCGATTGTGGTTGCTGCGTTCCGCAGAGGGGTCAAGGCGACACGGGATGAGAGGCCCGATGCTGCGCGATCACAAACTAACAACGGTTTAAGATGTGATGTCCTAAAGGGTCTGTGATGGTCTTGCGAGGTTTTTCAAAATGGTGCCCAGGAGAGGACTTGAACCTCCACGGGGTTGCCCCCACTAGCACCTGAAGCTAGCGTGTATACCAATTTCACCACCTGGGCTAACATCGTCCTGCGCTTGGCGGGAACGGAAGCGCAAGATACTGGCCTTGGAGCCTGGTGTCAACCATATTTTTGTGCGCGCGGCGCCGCGTTGGCGGGGGCCGGCGGCGAAGGGGGGTGTCTGGACAGTCTGGGCGCGGTCGAGTGCGTGGTGGTGGGCGCCGGTGTCGTGGGCCTGGCCTGCGCCAGGGCGCTCGCCGACAGTGGCCGCGAAGTGCTGGTGCTCGAGGCCGAGCGGCGCATCGGGGAGCACGGCAGCGCGCGCAACTCGGAGGTCATCCACGCCGGCATGCTCTATCCGCCGGGTTCGTTGAAAGCACGCCTCTGCGTCGAGGGCCGCGCGCTGCTGTATGATTACCTTGGTCGCCGCGGCATCGCCCATCGGCGTCCGGGCAAACTCATCGTGGCCACCTCGCCGGCGCAGTTGCCGGCGCTGCGGCGTCTGCAGGCGTGGGGGCGGGCCAGTGGTGTGGATGATCTGCAGCTGCTGGAGGCGGCCGAGCTGGCGCGGCTGGAGCCGTCAGTGCGGGGAGTGGGCGCCCTGCTGTCGCCCGCCACCGGTATTTTCGACAGCCACGCCTATCTGCTGGCGTTGCGGGCCGATGTGGAGTCGGCGGGCGGCACGCTGGCATTCGGCGCGCGCGCCGTCGGGGGGCGCTTGAGCGCCGCGGGCTTCGAGCTGGATGTCGCGCAGCAGGGCCGGCGCTTTCAGCTGGGCTGCCGGTGGCTGGTCAATGCGGCGGGGCTCGGCGCGCAGCGGCTGGCGCGTGCGATCAGCGGCTTTCCTGGCCACAATATTCCCCCCGCCTATTATGCTCGGGGCCGCTATATGACATACTCCGCATCAGTGCCATTCAAACGCTTGATCTATCCCATGCCGCAGGCTGCGGGGCTGGGTATTCACCTGACCCTGGATATGGCCGGCCAAGCGCGCTTCGGCCCCGATGTGCAATGGGTCGACGCACCTGCCTATGATTTCCCCAAAGGCTTGCGGTCAGGGTTTGCCCGGGCCATCCGCGACTATTGGCCAGAGGTCGATGCGCTGCGCCTGCAGCCTGGCTACGTCGGTGTCCGGCCCAAGCTGGCTGGCCCCGGCGAGGCCGCGGCCGACTTTGACATTCAGGGCCCCACGCAGCACGGCATCGCCGGGCTGGTACATTTTTTCGGGATTGAAAGCCCGGGGTTGACGGCCTCCCTGGCCCTGGGAGCCTACGCCCGCAACTGTCTGGAAACTACCCATGCCAACAAGTAACAAACCCCTCGACCCCTTTGCCCAGCGGGAGGCCGAGCGCTACGCCAACCCCATCGCCAGCCGCGAGATGATTCTCGACATGCTGGCGGTGGTCGGCCGGCCGCTGAGCCGAAGCGAGCTCGCCAAGCGCCTCAAGCTGCACAGCGAGGACGAAGAGGAAGCCCTGCGGCGGCGCCTGCGCGCCATGGAAAGGGATGGTCAGGTCATGTGCACCCGCAAGGGGCTCTATGGCCTGGTCAGCAATATGGATCTGATCAAGGGCCGGGTGCTGGCGCACCGGGACGGCTTCGGCTTCGTCCGGCGCGAGGGTGGCGGGGGCGACGACATCTATCTGTCCAGCCGCCAGATGGTCCGGGTATTCGACGGCGACGAAGTGCTGGTGCGCGTCGACTCGATAGACTTCAAGGGCCGCGCCGAGGGCGTCATCGTCGAGGTGCTGGCGCGCAACACCAGTCAGGTGGTGGGTCGGCTGGCCCGGCAGGGCGGCATCCAGTTTGTCGTCCCGGAAAACCCCCGCATCAACCACGACGTGCAGCTGCCGCAGGGTGCCGAGGGGAGTGCGCAGCCGGGTCAGATCGTGGTGGTCGAGATTACCGAGCAGCCGGAGCGGCGCCGCAAGCCCGTGGGGCGCGTCATCGAGACGCTGGGCGACGCCATGGATCCCGGTCTGGAGATCGAAATCGCGCTGCGCTCGCACGACCTGCCCTGGCAGTGGCCGCAGGACGCGCTGGATGAGGCCGCCCAGCTCGGCGAGCAGGTGCGCCCGGCCGATAAATCGCACCGCGTCGACCTGCGCGATCTCGATCTGGTCACCATCGACGGCGAGGACGCCCGCGACTTCGACGACGCGGTCTACTGCATGCCGCTGAGGACCGGCGGCTGGCGGCTGTGGGTGGCCATCGCCGATGTCTCGAGCTACGTGCAGGTCGGCTCGGCCCTGGATAGCGAAGCGCAGCTGCGGGGCACCTCGGTGTATTTTCCTGAGCGGGTCATCCCCATGCTGCCGGAGGCGCTGTCGAACGGCCTGTGTTCCCTCAACCCCGAGGTGGACCGGTTGTGCATGGTGTGCGAAATGCGCGTCGGCCGCAAGGGCAAGGTCGGCAGTTACCGCTTTTTCGAGGGGGTGATGCGCTCCAAGGCGCGCCTGACCTATAACGAGGTCGGCCGCTTCCTGCAGGGGGACGAAGCCGAGGCCGTGCCGGCCCCGGTGCGCAAGCCGCTGAAAAACCTGTACAAGCTCTACCAGGCGCTGCGCAAGGCGCGCGATGCGCGGGGCGCGATCGATTTCGACACCGAGGAGACCCGCATCGTCTTCGGCGACAACCGCAAGATCGAGAAGATCGTGCCGGTCTACCGCGGCGATGCCCATAAGCTCATCGAGGAGTGCATGCTGGCGGCCAACGTGTGCGCCGCGGATTTTCTGGCAGAGCTCAAGCTGCCGGCCCTGTACCGCGTGCACGAGGGGCCGCGGGCGGAGAAGCTCGAAAACCTGCGCCGCTACCTGGGCGAGCTGGGCTTGTCGCTGGGAGGGGGCGACGATCCCGAGCCCGGCAATTATCAGGTGCTGCTTGAGCAGATTGCCGGCCGCCCCGATGCGCACATCATCCAGACCATGATGCTGCGCTCGATGAATCAGGCGGTCTATCAGCCGCAGAACCTCGGCCACTTCGGCCTGCACTACGAGGCCTACGCGCACTTTACCTCGCCGATCCGCCGCTATCCGGACCTGCTGGTGCACCGCGCCATTCGCAGTGTGATCCATTCGAACGCCAAGACCGCGCGCGTCGAGCGCGTGGCGGGCGCCGAGAAGATGGATGCCGGGGGGATCTATCCCTATGACCTGAAGCGCATGGTGGCGCTGGGCGAGCACTGCTCGATGACGGAGCGCCGCGCCGACGACGCCACCCGCGACGTGGTGGCCTGGCTCAAGTGCGAATACCTGCACGAGCGCATCGGCGAGGAGTTCGACGCGGTGGTGGCCTCCGTCACCTCCTTTGGTCTGTTCGTCGAGCTGGTCGATGTCTACATCGAGGGACTGGTGCACGTCACCTCGCTGCCGCGGGATTACTATCACTTCGACATCGCGCGCCAGCGGCTGGTGGGCGAGCGCACCGGCGCGAGCTGGCAGCTGGGCGGGCGCCTGCGCGTGCGGCTGGTGCGGGTCGACCTGGACGACCGCAAGATCGATCTCGAACCGGTGAGCGCCGGTGCGGTCGACGATGCCCCGCGCATACCGCGCAAGCGCAAGAAAAAGCGGGTCCGCAGCAACGATGGCTAACACCGAGCGCGTCTTCGGCTGGCATGCCGTACTGGCCACCCTGCGCTCACATCCCGAGCGCGTGGTGGGCTTGTGGCTGGCGCCGGGGGACGACGGCGACCGCCAGCGCGAGCTGCGCGGACTCGCCGAGGCCGCCGGCATCACGGTGCAGCCCTGCGCCAGGCGGCAGCTCGATGAGTGGGTGCCCGGCAGGCACCAGGGCGTCGTGGCGCAGTGCCGGGTCGCGCCGCCGCCGGGTGAGCAGGCGTTGTCCGCTCATCTGGCGGGCCTGGCGCGGCCGTTGCTGCTGGTATTGGATGGCGTGACCGATCCTCACAACCTCGGCGCCTGTCTGCGCAGCGCCGATGCGGCCGGCGTCGATGCCGTCATCGTGCCCAGGGACAGGTCGGCGGGCTTGACGCCGGTGGTGCGCAAGGTGGCCAGCGGCGCCGCCGAGAGCGTGCCGCTGTATGTGGTGACCAACCTCGCGCGCACGCTCGACGAGCTCAAGCAGGCCGGCGTGTGGCTGGTGGGGGCGGCCGGCGAGGCCGCTCAGAGCCTCTACGAGGTGGACCTCGCCGGGCCCCTTGCCCTGCTGCTGGGCGCCGAGGGCAGGGGTCTGCGCCGGCTGACCCGCGAGCGCTGTGATTTTCTGGTGAAGATTCCCATGGCAGGCGCCGTGGAGAGCCTCAACGTGTCCGTCGCGGCCGGCGTGTGTCTGTTCGAGGCGAGGCGCCAGCGGCTCATCGCGGAGAAAACCTCCGCTGCACCTTGATCCCGGGGCCCGCCCTCTATAAAATGCCGGGTCCCCTTTTTGGGGTTCCGAATACATCTCCTTGCCTCACCGCTGACAGCGGGAGGCTGCCCAATCCGAGAGGAGTACTCCATTGCGTCATTACGAGATCGTATTTCTGGTTCATCCGGACCAGAGTGAACAGGTTCCCGCCATGATCGAGCGGTATACCAAGCTCATCCAGGACGACGGCGGCAAAGTGCATCGCCTGGAAGACTGGGGGCGCCGCCAGCTGGCTTATCCCATCGAGAAGATCCACAAGGCGCACTATGTGCTGATGAACGTCGAGACCTCCGATGCGGTCATGGACGAGCTGACCACCAATTTCCGCTATAACGACGCGGTGTTGCGCAATCTGGTCATGCGTCGCGAAGATGCCGTCACCGAGGAATCGCCCATCCTCAAGGTCGAGCGCGAAGGCCGCGATCGCCGTCCCCCGCGCCCGCCCCGCGGTGATTCCGGCAGGCACGGCGGCGCGCCCGTCGCAGCCGGCGGTGACGACACCGATGATTCCGAAGCTAGCGAATAATTTCTGAGGGTTTTCTCCATGGCACGTTTTTTTCGTCGTCGCAAGTTCTGCCGCTTCACCGCCGAGGGCGTGAAGGAAATCGATTACAAGGATCTGGAAACGCTCAAGGCCTATGTTTCCGAGAACGGCAAGATCGTCCCCAGCCGCATTACCGGCACCAAGGCCAAGTATCAGCGCCAGCTTTCCACCGCGATCAAGCGGGCGCGCTACCTGGCACTGCTGCCCTACACGGACGGACACCAGTAGCATTCCGGGGTAACCAGTGATGCAGGGCTTGGCGCAGTTTGTCATGCGGGGCCGCCTGCAGGCCCTGATAGTCGCCTGCGTCAGCGCCGGGACGGTGCTGTTCTTCTGGGTGGGTGCCGCCGCGCTGGCCCTGGTGACGCTCCGCAAGGGGTGGGTCGAGGGTCTGATACTGCTGTTGTGGGCACTGCTGCCCGCCGGTCTGGCGCTGTACCTGGCCCGTGAGTTCGCACCGCTGGCCGCGTTCCTGGGCAGCTTTGCGACGGCGCTGGTGCTGCGCGCCACGGTTTCCTGGCCGGCGACGCTGGTGGTGGCCGCGCTCTGCGGCGCGGCCACGGGGCTGGTCATGCTGGGCTTCGCCGGGGCCTACGTCGGCGAGATCAAGGCGATGGTGGATCAGTTTATCCAGCAGTACCAGAGCACGCTCGCCGAGCAGGGCCAGACCCTGCAGCTGTCAGCGCCGTCGGCCGGGTTTATCGTCGGCATATTTGCACTGGTCGATGGCCTGACCGTGACGCTGTGCGTGATACTGGGCCGCTACTGGCAGGCGGCGCTCTACAACCCCGGCGGTTTCGGCGCCGAGTTCCGGCAGTTGCGGCTGCCGCCGGCGCTGGCGCTGGCCCTGCTGGCGGTGGCCGTGGGCTGCCTGCTCGCGGGTGGTGCGGCGCTGCCCTGGGGCTATCTGGCGACCCTGCCGTGTTTGTTCGCGGGGATTGGTCTGGTGCATGGCATGGCAGGATTGAGGCAGCTTCGGCGTGGTTGGCTGGTGCTGTTCTACCTGCTGCTGGTGCTGATCAACCCCATGAAAGAATTGGTCATTCTGGCTGCCGTTGCCGACAGCTGGTTCGATTTCAGGCGCCGCGCTGCGGGCGGCGCGTAATAGATTTTCAGGCGCGGCAGCGGCTGCGCCAGTCAGACAAGTCATGAGGTGAGCTGCAATGGAAGTCATTTTGCTCGAAAAGATCGTCAATCTGGGTGAGCTGGGAGACCAGGTCAGGGTAAAGGCGGGCTACGGACGCAACTATCTGATACCTTTCGGAAAGGCCGTGCCTGCGACGCAGGACAACGTGGCGCAGTTTGAAGTGCGCCGCGCCGAGCTCGAAAAAGTGGCCGCGCAAAGGCTGGCCGATGCGCAGGCCCGCGCGGCGCAACTGGCCGAGCTGATGGTCACCATCACGGCCCATGCCGGCGATGAAGGCAAGCTGTTCGGTTCGGTGGGCGCGCGTGACGTCGCCGACGCCATCGTTGCTGCCGGGGTCACCGTCGGCAAGCACGAGGTCAAGATGCCCGGCGGGCCGATCCGCGAAGTGGGCGAGTACGAGGTCGATCTGCGCCTGCATACGGACGTGATGTCCGTGGTTCAGCTGGTCGTCGTCGCCGGCTGAGGCCGATCCGCCGCACGCGCAAAGCACTGCCGGCTTCGCTGTCGCCAGTGCTTTTTTTGTCCCTGGCGATCGCCGGCGGTCGCCGCGATCGCGCGCCGGGCGCTGAGACCGACAGGGCCGGGTCCGTGTCGGCCGCTCCGGCGCCGGGCTTTACGCCGCTGCGACCCGACCGCCTCAGGGTTGCTCGGCACGGCAGCTAACGCGTCAACAGTTCAGCAGCAGGCAGTGTGACATGGTCGACCACGCAACAGCCGATCGGCGCGATGCCGAGATCGAGCGCCTGAAGAGTCCCCCTCAGTCCTTCGAGGCCGAGCAATCGGTGATCGGCGGCCTGATGATTGCCCCGGACAGCTGGGACAAGGTCGCCGACCGCGTCATGGCGGATGACTTTTACCGCCCGGATCATCGCCTCATCTTTGCCACCCTGCGCGAACTGGTCGAGGCCAGGCAGCCGCTGGACGTGATCACGCTGTCCGAGGCGCTCGACAGCAAGGGCGAACTGGAGCGCATCGGCGGGCTGGTGTACCTGGGCGAACTGGTCAAGAACACGCCCAGTGCCGCCAATATCGAGACCTACGCCGACATCATCCGGGAGCGCGCCCTGCTGCGCCAGCTCATCGCGGTGTCGCGCGAGTCAATGGACGCGGCGTTTCAGCCCGAGGGCCGCAGCTCGGCGCAACTGCTGGCCGAGGCCGAAAACCGCCTGGCCGCCATCGCGGAGGGGCGCCCCAAGGACGGCGGACCGCAGCACATCACCCCGCTGCTGCGCGAGGCGGTCGACAAGATCGACGAGTTGTTCCGCTCCGAGGGCTCCATCACCGGCCTCAGTACCGGCTTCGAAGCGCTCGACAACATGACCTCCGGCCTGCAGAAGTCCGATCTGATCGTGCTCGCGGCGCGGCCGTCGATGGGCAAGACCACCCTCGCCATGAACCTGGTCGAGCACGCCGTGATGAGCAGCGACCAGGCCGTCGTGGTGTTCAGCCTGGAGATGCCCGCCAGCTCCCTGATCATGCGGATGCTCTCCTCACTGGGGCGCATCAACCAGACCCGCGTGCGCACCGGCGCGCTGGAAGAGGACGACTGGCCCAAGCTCACCCAGGCCATCAACAAGCTCAAGGACCGGCAGCTTTTTATCGACGATACGCCGGCGCTGTCGCCCATGGAGATGCGGGCCCGCTGCAAGCGGATCAAGCGGGAACAAGGCGATATCGGCCTGATCATGGTGGACTATCTGCAGCTGATGCAGGTCCCCGGGCGGGGCGACAACCGGGTCGCGGAGATCTCCGAGATCTCCCGTAGCCTCAAGACCATCGCCAAGGAGTTCAACTGCCCGATGGTGGCGCTGTCCCAGCTCAACCGCGGGCTCGAGCAGCGGCCCAACAAGCGGCCGGTCAATTCCGACCTGCGCGACTCGGGTGCCATCGAGCAGGACGCCGACGTCATCGCCTTCATCTATCGGGACGAGGTCTACAACGAGGACAGTCCCGACAAGGGCGTCGCGGAGATCATCATCGGCAAGCAGCGCAACGGCCCCATCGGCACCTGTCGCCTCACCTTTATCGGCGAGTGCACCCGCTTCGAGAACATGGCCAGCCGCAGCTACGACTACGAGCAATAAGACTGCGGCCTGCAAGGTGCGGCCTGCAAGGTGCGGCTGCCGGTCGGGCATTAGCCCGCGAATGGGCATATACTGGCCCGGTCGGACTCATCCTTTGAGCGCAGGAGCGATGCGATATGGCGCAGGAGATCGAGCGGAAATACCTGGTGACCGATGCGGTGCTGCCGCTGCTGCAGGCGGGCACGGCGTACGTCCAGGGCTACCTGGCCCGCAGCGATCGCCTGGCGGTGCGGGCGCGCATCGCGGGCGAGCGCGCCTGGCTCACCATCAAGAGTGCCGGCAGCGGCGGGGCCGTGCCGGTGCGCCTGGAATTCGAATACGCCATCCCGGCGGCGGATGCCCGCAGCATGCTGGCCGATCTGGTGGAGGGCCCGGTCATCCGCAAGACGCGCTACTGTATTCGCCATGCCGGCAGCCTCTGGGAGGTGGACGTGTTCGACGGCGACAATCGCGGTCTGATCGTGGCCGAGATCGAGCTCGACAGCCCCGACCAGGAGTTTGAGCGGCCGCCGTGGCTGGCGCAGGAAGTGACCGCCGATCCGCGCTACCTCAACGCCAATCTAGCCCTGCACCCCTACCGCCAATGGTAGCCCCGGCCGAACCAAAGCCAGCGGTGGCCTTTGTGGGTCTGGGCGTCATGGGTTATCCCATGGCGGGGCATCTGGCACGCGCGGGCTACCCGGTCAGCGTCTACAATCGCAACCCGTCCAGGGCGCTGGCCTGGTGTGAGGCGTTTTCCGGTCGCCGGGCCGCTACCCCGGCCGAGGCGGCAGCGGGTGCGGACTTCGTGATGAGCTGTGTGGGCAACGACGACGATGTCCGGGCGGTGCTGGAGGGTCCGCAGGGCGTGCTGGCGGGCATCGGCGCCGGCGCGGTGGTCATCGACCACACCACCACCTCTGCCAGCCTGGCGGAGGAGCTGGCGGACGCCTGCGGGCGCCGGGGCGTGGGCTTTCTCGATGCGCCGGTTTCCGGCGGTGAGGCGGGCGCTCAGCGCGGCCAGCTCAGCATCATGGTCGGTGGTCCCGCCGCGCTGGTCGAGCGGGCCAGGCCGGTGCTGAGCAGCTATGGCCGGACCGTCACCCGCGTCGGTGAAGCGGGTTTTGGTCAGCGCTGCAAGATGGTCAACCAGATCTGCATAGCAGGCATTCTGCAGGGTCTTGCCGAGGGCCTGCAGCTGGCCCTGGCGTCCGGGCTGGACATCGATGCCGTGGTGGAAGTCGTCGGCGGTGGCGCAGCGCAATCGTGGCAGCTCGACAACCGGGCGCGCACCATGGCCCGTGGCGAGTTCGACTTCGGCTTCGCCATCGACTGGATGATCAAGGACCTCGGCATCTGCCTGGCTGAGGCCGCACGCTTGCACATCGACCTGCCGCTGACGCGGCTGGTGGAGTCGTACTACGAGGAGCTGCAGACCCGCGGTCTGGGCCGCTGCGACACCTCCGCGCTGATTCGCCGGCTGAGGGGCTGACGGCCGCCCGGCGCCAGCCTCAGATGCCGGTCTGCTTGCGCAGCTCGCGCAGGCGGCGCTGGTTTTCCCCTTTGGCCAGCGGCTTGGGCGCCGGCTTTGCCAGCGCGTGCGGCGACGGCATGGGCAGCGGTTCGCCGCGGGCGAGCTGCTCGCACAGGTCCCGGTAGTGGCGGGCGAACACGGGGAAGGCCTGGCGTTCGCCGGTGGTGGCGAGAAAATACCAGTCGCTGGCGGCCCCGGCGCAATACACCAGCGGATGTGACCAGCCATACTCCGCCTTGGGCTGCGGCGCATTGCACGCCTCCCGGTAGGCGCTGTAGGCGTCCGGCACACCCTGCAGGCCGCCGGCGCCGCCGCAATACTTGAGCAGGCTGGCGATGGTCGGCAGGTACTCCGACTCGCGCACGGCCTGTGAGGCGGCGGCGACGATGGCCTCCGGGCGGTAGTCCTGCAGGTATTCGAACCAGAGCTTCTTGGCGTAGATGAGCTTTTCCGGCGTCGGGTAGGCCTTCTGGTACTGGTTGTGAAACACCAGCTCGAACTCGGCGAAGAGGCGGTCGATCGCGTCCATGACCGCCTCGCGGCGCTCGCGCCGTCCGGCCCGCTGATCAGAGTCCTTTGCGCCAGCTCTGGTCGGTGTGTTTTTCGACAAAGCCGCGGCGGTCCGGCTCAGCTGCTGTTTGAAGGTGTCGCCCATAGCCCTGCCCTGCTGCCTGTTGCCAGTGGTGGCGCCGTGCCCACTGGGTTTTCACGTATTGCAGAAAGCGCGTGTTCCACGAACTGTACGCCTGCCGGGTGTCGCGCCAGTACACCACGAATTCTGCCACGAGCGCGCGCGCGAAGTCGTCGTCGATGTTGGCCATCTGCAGGATATCGAACACGTCGGCACAGGGCTCCCAGTCGGCATCGATGGGGCGAGGCTCGGTGTCGTACTTCAGGCTGCTCTCATAGCGGCCCCACTGCCGGCGGATGTGCGCGATAAAGCGCGTATCCCAGGTATTGCAGACATCGCCCCGGTCGCGCCAGTAGAGAATAAACTCGGGCACGGCCTCGAAGATGAAGTCTTCGTCGATGTCGCTGCGCACGAGAATGGTGACGGCGTCCTCCCCCGGCTGCCATTGGTCGTGCATCGCGATTTCCGGTCTGCCCGCGCTGATCAGGGCGTCCGCTTCGCGCTGCGGAGGCTGGGCCTGCTGCTGCTGCCAGGCGCGCAGCGCGTGGCTCATGAAGCGCGCGTCCCAGGAGAACGTCGACCCGCCACGCTGCGCCCAGTAGGTGACGAATTCGGGTACCAGCTCAGCGGCGAAGTCGGCTGGAATGCCGTGAAATTCGCTCAGCTTGCGCAACAGCTCGGCGCCTGGCTGCCAGTCTCTGGCGATCGTGCTGGAGCCCTTGCTGCGGGCCGGCGGCGCCACGGCCGGTCGCGGCGTGCTGACCACCGGCGCCGGGCGCGCTGGCGCCTCGCTGACCTCGTCGAGGGCAAAGCGCAGGGTGTCGGACAGCATGAAGGTGGGGTTGTCCAGGCGGATCACGCCCAGGCTCTGCAGCTTCCGGCTGACGCGGTCGATGTCCTGGTCGCTCCAGAACGGCATCAGCCTGAGCGCATCGTCGCGCGGCAGCTCCACCCAGACGTAGCCGCCCTGCCAGTCGCTGCGCCGGTGGGTCAGGCAGTCGCCCAGGATCCTCAGCATGACGGCCTCTTCCAGGCCGATGGTGGCCGCAAGCGACGCTGAGACGACGATGTGCTGTTCTTGGAAGAGCGGGGAGGACATGGGGATTGCCGGGTCTGCTGTGGTGGAATTTTAAAGGCTCGGCCCGATTTCTGCCAGCGTTTCGGTTAGAATCGCCGTCACTCAGCGAGGCGGACGGAATCATGGTCAAAAAGCGCGGCAGCGCCTACGTCTGCAATGACTGCGGCGCGGACTACCCCAAATGGCAGGGCCAGTGCAGCGATTGCGGGGCCTGGAACAGCCTCTCCGAAGTGCGCATGGCGGCGGCGGCGGTCCGCGGCGGCTATGCCGGCAGCCGCAGCACGGTGCGCCTGCTCAAGGACATCGATCTGGCGGAACTGCCGCGCATCCCCAGCGGGATGGCCGAGCTGGATCGCGTGCTCGGCGGCGGCCTGGTGCCGGGCTCGGCCATTCTGGTGGGCGGCAGCCCCGGGGCCGGCAAGAGTACCCTGCTGCTGCAGACGCTGTGCCAGCTGGCCGAGGCGCTGCCGGCGCTGTACGTGACCGGAGAGGAGTCGCTCGAGCAGGTGGCCATGCGGGCGCAGCGCCTTGGCCTGCCGGCCGGCAAGCTGCACATGCTGGCGGAGACCGACATCGACGCCATCATCGGCGCCGCCACCGCGCTCCAGCCACGGGTCATGGTGGTCGATTCGATCCAGGTGACGCATCAGGCCGACATTCAGTCGGCGCCGGGCAGCGTGTCTCAGGTCAGGGAGTGCGCCGCGCTGCTGACCCGCTACGCCAAGCGCAGCGGCACCATTCTCATCCTGGTGGGACACGTCACCAAGGACGGCGCCATCGCCGGCCCCAAGGTGCTGGAGCACATGATCGACTGCTCGCTGATGCTCGAGAGCAGCGGCGACACCCGCTTCCGCACCCTGCGGGGCCACAAGAACCGCTTCGGCGCGGTCAATGAGCTCGGCATCTTCGCCATGGGCGAGCAGGGGCTGCGGGAGGTCAGGAACCCGTCGGCCATCTTTCTCACCCGCGGCAGCGAGGTCAGTTCCGGCTCGGTGGTGATGGTGGTATGGGAGGGCACCCGGCCGCTGCTGGTCGAGCTGCAGGCCCTGGTCGACGGCTCCCAGTTCGGCAATCCGC
>Ga0316188_10001062_pt1 | contig 12828 bp, 10 predicted proteins | sample Phiworburrow1_MG_FD_204933 | JGI IMG/M metagenome (GOLD analysis project Ga0316188, IMG submission 204933) | Coastal sediment microbial communities from Maine, United States - Phippsburg worm burrow 1 | ecosystem: Environmental > Aquatic > Marine > Coastal > Sediment | place: USA: Maine...
CGCCAATTATATGTGACCATTCTGAGCGCAGAATACTTAAAATGGAAAGGCTTCAAAAAGTTGTTCAGTCGGCCATGAAACAATCACTTCGGACATACCTTCCTAAAGTAAATAATCCTGTTCCATACGAAGAATTTATTGCTCAGGACCATCAAGAACTTTTGTTCATTGCACATTGCGAAGAGGAAGAGAAATTGGATCTAAAAAGGTGCATCGCCGCTGATAAAGATGTGACAATATTAATTGGCCCCGAAGGGGATTTTTCTCATAAGGAGATAAAGGAGGCTTATGAAAAAGGCTTCCTGCCAATTTCACTTGGTGAAGCCAGGCTTAGAACAGAAACGGCTGCCTTAGTTGCGTGTACTGCTGTTACTTTAATAAACAGTGGATCATAAACATCATTAGGTCCTTTTTGAAAATCATCATTTGAAAACTCATAAGGGGGATTTAAAGTCGAAAAAATGAACTGTTCGAAAGGCGAATAATTTAGCGGCTGGGATTATTTTTAGTGTGATTATAGTATCTTTAGAAATGTGATATGTGACCTTTTTTATGAAATTACTCAGCTTATTTTTTGCGACTTTTTGGATTCTGAATATAAATTCACAGGAAATCGCAATTCTAAAGTACAACGGAGGCGGGGATTGGTATGCCAATCCAACGGCCCTGCCCAATCTTATCAGGTTTTGCAACCAAAATATTGAAACGGCTATTGAGCCTAAACCCCAAACCGTGGAAGTGGGCAGTTCAACAATTTTTCAGTACCCCTTTATCCATATGACAGGTCATGGCAATGTTTTCTTTACACAGGAAGAAGCAGATAATTTGAGAACCTACCTGCTTTCGGGTGGATTTGTCCATATAGACGATAATTATGGAATGGAACCCTATTTAAGAAAAGAGCTTAACAAAGTTTTTCCGGATAAAGAATTGGTCGAGATTAGCAAAGATCATGTCTTATTTAAAACCCAATATGAATTTCCCGAAGGTTTGCCTAAAATTCATGAACATGACGGCAAAAGACCACAGGCCTTCGGAATTTTTCATGAAAACAGGTTGATCCTATTGTTTACCTATGAGTCCGACCTTGGGGATGGCTGGGAAGATCCGGAAGTACATAACGATTCTGAACCAGTGCGCCTCAAAGCGCTTCAGATGGGAGCCAATATAATTCAATATGCATTTAAAAATTAATATATGAATTCAAAGATGATTGCCGATGGAATATTAAGGGCTGTGGCTACTATTGCGCTGGTTCTTTTTGTTTGTTATTTCTTTTTTAAAATAAATACGGTATTGATCTATATCGCCATAGCAGTTGTTATCTCACTCATTGGAAGACCTTTGGTAGTATTCCTTAAAACCCGCCTGAAGATGAGTAACTCCCTTGCCGTGATTTTAACTATGGCTTCATTTTTGGGGATAATAATCGGAATAGTTTTAATGTTTATACCCTTGTTGATCAAACAGGGGCAGAACCTCTCCCTACTCAATATTGATGCGTTACAACAGAATTTGGAAAACCTTTACAACGAGGTTACCAATTATTTTGGGATAACCACCGTGGATATTAAGATGCGGTTACGAGAATCAAAAATATTTTCTAAAATAAATTTCGGTGTTATCCCGGAGTTTTTAAATTCAATAGTTAGCCTGCTGGGCAGTTTAAGCATTGGCCTTTTCTCCGTTTTGTTTATTGCTTTCTTTTACCTTAAAGACAGTAAATTATTACAGGAAAACCTAATGGTATTGGTTCCTGACGACAAGGAGCCCAGGTTAAAAAAATCAATGCACAAAATTAAAGTCCTTTTGTCCCGATATTTCGTCGGATTAGTGCTGCAAATCACCATACTTTTTGTTATCTACACAGCTGTTCTTTTAATATTTGGAATTGAAAACGCGGTGGTTATCGCCTTTCTCTGCGCCCTTTTGAACCTTATCCCCTATATTGGACCAGTAATCAGTGGTTTTTTAATGGCACTGTTGACCATGACCAGTAATTTAGGTGCAGATTTCAGTGCTGTGATTTTGCCAAAAACCATCTATGTTTTGATTGGTTTTGCCATAGGGCAATTAGTAGATAATTTTTTCTCACAACCTTTTATTTTTTCCAACAGCGTAAAATCTCATCCACTGGAAATATTCCTTGTCATCATCATTGGAGGACTTCTATTTGGAATAACCGGAATGATCATTGCGGTACCCGGTTACACCGTAATTAAAGTAATTTTAAAGGAGTTTTTTAATGAAAACAAGATCGTGAAATCTTTGACAAGAAATTTATAGTTTTACTTTGAATAAAGATATCTTAAAAGCTGGTGTACAAGACTATATAAATAATAATTTAGATACTGACATCATGTCAGTATTGCTCCGGAAGAGTGATTTTGACACAATTTCATCTAAAGAACTTGCACAGCAGATAGAAGGTAAAAAAAAATGCGCTGTTAAACTCCCGACCTGGTTCCGGACCACAGAAATTTACTATCCACCAAAGCTACATATTGAACAATCATCCTCCGAAAAAACAGCATTGTACAAAGCAGGTTTACTCCATGGAAAATCCCTCCTGGATGTCACCGGTGGCTTTGGTGTGGACAGCTATTTTTTTAGTCAGAGAATAGATGAAATTATTCTTTGTGAAATTAATAGCACCTTGTCCGAAATAACCGCGCATAATTTGACTGTACTGGGTGCACATAATATTAAAATTCAAAATGTTGATGGCATTGAATATTTAAAAAAATCTGACAAAACATTTGATTGGATTTTTATTGATCCCTCCAGAAGAGATAAAACCAGGGGCAAAGTATTTATGCTATCAGAATGCACACCTGACATCTCCGAACATTTAGATCTGTTACTGGATAAATCAAAAGGAATCCTCCTTAAAACCTCGCCCCTGTTAGATATCAAAATGGGGCTTAAAGAATTAAAATATGTTGAGGAAATACATATAGTGGCCGTGAATAATGAGGTTAAGGAATTACTTTGGGTTATTAAGGGTCAAAATCAGAACGACCCTTTTATAAAAACCGTCAATATCAAAAGTTCAGAAGATGAGGTTTTGGCATTTAAGCTTTCCGATGAAAATACCGCTAAATCTCTTTACTCAAGGCCTCTGGACTTCCTTTATGAACCGAATGCTGCTATTCTGAAGGCCGGGGCATTTAAAACCATAGGTAACCAATTCCATTTAAAAAAGTTGCACGAACACACACATTTGTATACCTCTGAAAAGGAAGTGAGATTTCCAGGAAGGGTTTTTAAAATCCTTTCAGTATGTCCCTACAATAAAAAGTCAATAAGACAACTGGGCGTTGCCAAAGCAAATATTACTATTCGCAACTTCCCCATACAAGTGGCTGATATAAGGAAGAAACATAAAATTTTGGAGGGTGGGGAACTCTATTTGTTTTTTGTAAAGGATTTCCAAAATAAACTCCAAATAATCAAATGTTCAAAAATGGAGCAAAAATATTTTTAGGTATCTTTAAATAATTTAGCCAACTAAGTATAACCTTTGATCATAAACATATGGATTCCAAAACTTTCAACATTAACAGGAGAAACTTTCTTAAAGGTGCTACGGCGGCGGCCGTGTTATCGTCATTCGGAACCTACGGATTTGAACTCATGTACAGAGATAAACCGTGGCGCGTAGGACTTATAGGAGCCGGCTGGTACGGTAGCAGTGACCTTTTTAAGCTTATCCAGGTTGCTAATGTTGAAGTTATATCAATATGTGATGTAGACAGTAATTTTGTGGCCGATACGGCTAACCTGGTAGCACAGCGACAGAGATCCGGTAAGCGGCCAAAAACATATTCAGATTACCGCAAAATGCTCGCGGAAGAAGGGCTGGAAATTGTACTTATTGGCTCCCCGGACCATTGGCATGCCCTCCAGTGTATTGACGCCTTAAAGGCCGGGGCTCACGTTTACGTACAAAAACCCATTAGTGTTGATGTTATAGAAGGTGAGGCAATGGTAGCTGCCGCACGGAAATACAATAAAGTTGTGCAGGTAGGAACCCAGCGAAAAAGCACTCCTCACCTCATCCATGCCAAAAAAAATATTGTGGACACCGGGATGCTAGGAAAAATATCTCATGTAGAGATGTGCTGCTATTTTCATATGCGTGCCAATGGAAATCCGGCTTTACAGGAAGTACCGGATTTTCTGGATTATGAAATGTGGACAGGACCTGCACCTCTAAGACCCTATGACGGTTTACCGCATAAAAGATGGTGGCGGACTTTTATGGAATACGGAAATGGAATCATGGGTGATATGTGTGTTCATATGTTGGATACGGTTAGATGGATGTTAGAATTGGATTGGCCTAACCGCATAAGTTCTACAGGAGGTATTTATGTTCAAAAGGATGGTAAATCCAATATTTCAGACACTCAATCGGCTATTTTTGAGTATGATGATCTCAACTGCATCTGGCAGCACAGAAGCTGGGGGACACCTGCTGATCCGGATTATCCGTGGTCATTTAAATTATTTGGAGAAAAAGGAACACTTTCCGGAAGTACCATGCAATATGATTTTGTTCCTTACGGGGATGGCAAGCCCATGCATATGGATGTGGTATATGAAAAAGAGAAATACCCGGAGGATTTGACAGAAAAAAATATTGAGTTAAATGCCGCACCGGCCACAAGATTACATATGCTTGATTTTCTGGCGGCCATAGATAAAGGCACTAAACCGGTTGCAGACATCTTGGATGGTCATATTTCTACCGCAAGTTGTATTCTGGCTAATATGTCGATGGAAGTAAAAAGACCTTTAATTTATGATCCTAAAAATTTGGTAGTGGTAAATGATCCGGAGGCGACCAAACTATTGCAACGGCCTTATCGAAGTCCATACGAGCATCCCCATCCAAATCAGTTCAGTTAAAAAACAACTTATCTAAAAGCCGAGTGTCCATTCATAAAGATGTTGGGTCCATCTGCCAAGGCTTTGGTTTTTTGTAGCTAAAGAGAACCCATGTCCGCCTTCAGGATATATATGTAGTTCTGCCGGTACTCCGTTTTGGTTTAAAGCTTCAAAAAACAGCAGGCTGTTTTCCGGTGGCACGCCCTTATCATCCGCAGCATGGAAAAGAATAGTTGGAGGGGTATTCTCAGAAACCTGAAGTTCATTTGAAAAATACTTTATGCTTTCACTGTCCGTTTTATCTCCCAACAGAGCTTTTTTTGATCCGCTGTGTACTGAAGGAGCGGAAAAGGAAATAACCGGGTAAACCAATGCCATAAAATCGGGGCGAGCACTTAATAAATCGGTGCTATCCACCTTTATGTATGCCTCATCATCAAAATGAGTCCCGAGAGTAGAGGCAAGATGTCCGCCTGCAGAAAACCCTATAACTCCAATCCTATCGTTGTCAAAATTCCAAATGTTTGCCATTTTACGTACGAGCCTGATTGCCCGTTGTGCATCCTGCAAAGGAACCATTTTATTGTTTACCAGAGATTTTGAAACGGGCAGCCTATACTTAACCACAATCCCTGCAATTCCTTTTGAATTCAAAAATTTAGCGATGTCACTACCCTCCCAATCATAAGCAAGTATCTGATACCCTCCTCCCGGGAAAATAAGCATAGCCTTACCCGTACTATTAGCTTCGGAAGGCAAATACACCTCTATCTGAGGATATTGGACATAACTAATTATTTCAATAGCCCCGATCTCCCTTATCTCCTTTTCATCCGTTTCAATACGGTTGGGAACAGCATCTTTTGGCCATAATGGCAATATGGTATCCTGTGTATACACATTATACCCAAGAATAAAAGCAATTAAAGAGGTGTAAATCGTCTTTATTCTTTGATTGGTTTCTAGTTGTTTTGTCACTATTAGAATTGGTCTAATTACATTCCCACTTAAAATTCGCAATGCGGTCATTGGAAGCATTGGAAAAGTTATAGTGCCACCATTCCGTCCTTACTGACCAAAAACCATGTCTTTCCATAGTTTCTTTTAAAGTCTTCCTGTTATTCAGGATTTCTTCTGGCAAATCCAAATTATCATGATATGCCCTTTTACCAAAAAAATCAAAATCAGTCCCCATGTCCAAATCATCTCCACTTAATGTTACCAGAGTGATGTCCACAGCACCTCCTTTATTATGGATAGAACCTTTTACCGGATTTGCCACATACTGGGGATTGGGTACTATCTCCCACATTTTATATTGCACAGAATTAGGCCTGTAGCAGTCGAAAAATTTAATTTTATACCCCTGCATCATAAACTCATCGTTTGCCTTAATTAAAGCCTTGGCCGTCTTCACCAGTGTATAGCACTCTGCACAGTCGTATACTTTGGTCTTTAAAAAGTTGTTTTCTGTGGCATACCTTAGATCATATTCAAAATTATCGCTGTAGTCCGCCAAACGAATGAAAGTTGTGTCTTCCAGATCAATCAGAGATTTGGGCATTCTCTCCTCCGACGGAATTCCAACTTTATCCAAAGTATCCAGGATACTGATTGAATCTGTTATGGCTTGTATAGGTTTTTCTTTTTTCTGCTTTTTCCAGCACCCGGAAAATAAAAGGATCAAACAAATAAATATTATTTTTTTCAAAAGTGATTCTGGTGATTGTTTGTTTTACAGACGAAGTTAGAGAAAAATTAAAAAAACCCACCCCTGCCCTAACTCATTTCTTTCTCAATCAACCTTATTGCCCATATTTTTGAGCGTTTAAATGAAATTGACATAAAACGTACTTGAAATAAAAATCAGATCGAATTATGATTCAATTTAGTCAGATACTCTTTCAATTTTTATGGAACTTTATGGAGGAATACATAATTATGATTCAAAAAGCGAGATATTGGACAAAAATCATTCTTTTATTGGTTTTCCTTCAATCATGTAAATCGACAACCAATTTGATGAAAGAGGAAGCTCTACTGGCAGACAAGATGGGAACGGGGCAAACCGAATACCTGTATAACAGAATAAAAGAAATTCCAAAAGTTGGGTATGCATTTGGACATCAGGATGCCACCGCCTATGGCATGGGCTGGAAAAACAATGGCGACCTGAAAAGAAGTGATGTTCATGATGTTACGGGAGAATACCCTGCGGTGTATGGCTTTGAGTTAGGGCATATAGAATTGGGGCATTCGATGAATCTTGATTCTGTTGATTTTAAATTAATGCAAAAACTCATTCAAAGAGCTTACAGGGCCGGTGGCATTATAACATTAAGCTGGCATCCTGATAATCCTGTTTCAAAAAAAAGTGCATGGGACACCACAGTGGCTGTTCCTCAAATCCTAAATGGAGGAGAATTACACAAAGAATATAAAGAATGGCTTTCCAAAGTAGCTCGCTTTTTGAACGGGCTTGAAGATGAATCGGGCAATACCATACCAGTTGTTTTCAGGCCATTTCATGAAATGAACGGGGACTGGTTCTGGTGGGGTAAAGGCCATTGTTCTCCCGATGAATATATTCGCCTCTGGAGAGAATGTTTCGATATTTTAACAAAGGAGTACAACGTCCATAGCCTGCTTTATGCCTACTCTCCCAATACATTAGAAAAAAAAGAGGATTATCTTAAATACTACCCGGGTGATTCATATGTGGATATCCTAGGAATAGATATCTATCAGCACGGCACCTCAGAAGAGTTTATTGATGCCCTAACGAACGATATTGGCCTGTTGCAAAAAATCGCGGTTGATAAAAATAAACCATATGCCCTTTCTGAAGCAGGCTTAAATGAAATCCCGATAGCGAACTGGTGGACCGAAGTACTGGATCAACATATATCCCACAGTGGTATTTCGTGGGCGTTGTTTTGGCGAAATGCCTGGCCCAATCATTATTTTGTTCCATTTACCGGGCAGAGCAGCGCATCAGATTTTATAATATTTAAAAATTTATCCCATGTTTTATTTTTAAACGATGTGAAAAAAATAAGGTGACAGAGCTGATAACTCTATAAAAAAATGGATAAAAAATATCTCAAATTCATTGAGGAATCGAATCAGGAACTTGCGAATATCTTGCATTTTTGGCAATTGAATACCATCGATAATTCCTTTGGAGGCTTTTTAGGAAGGCGGGATCATTATAACCAGCCCATCCCAAATGCCCCCAAGGGAGTAATTCTAAATACCCGAATTCTCTGGTCATTCTCCGCTGCAGGAATTTTTTATGGCGATAACAAATATCTGGAAGTCTGTGAAAGGGCTTTTCATTATCTGAAAGATCATTTTAAAGATGATCTATATGGTGGGGTATTCTGGATGCTGGATGTTACCGGAAATCCAACTATTACGAGAAAACAAACTTATGCCCAGGCATTTACCATTTATTCTCTTTCTGAATATTTTAAATATACCGGAAACCGCCATGCCCTGAATTGGGCCATGGAAATTTTTGATCAACTGGAAAGCATTGCCCTGGACACCGATTCAGGAGGATATATTGAAGCCTTTACACGCGATTGGCTTCCCATTGCGGATATGCGACTCAGTGAGAAAGACCTCAACGCAAGCAAAACCATGAATACCCATCTGCATATACTTGAAGCCTACACCACCCTATTTGAAGTAAGCAGGAATACAAAAGTAAAAAACGCACTCGAGTATTTAATCAGCCTGATTTTAAGCAATTTCTTAACGGAAGATCACCACTTTAAATTATTTTTCACTCGCGACTGGAAGTCCTTATCAACAGAAGCCTCTTTTGGGCACAATATAGAAGCAGCATGGCTATTGGTTAATGCCGCCCGCGAATTGGGAGACAAAGGGCTAATTAGCGCTACAAAATCCAAAGCAATTGCTATTACCGACACATTTCTTGCAGAGGCCCTGGATAGTGATTTTGGTGTTTACAACCATATGGATTTGAAGTCGATGAAGGTAGATACCGACAAACACTGGTGGCCACAGGCTGAAGCTGTTGTAGGTTTGCTTTATGTCTGGCAAATTACAGGCGAAATCAAATATTTTAATATTGCCGGAAAGATCTGGACTTTTATTGGAGAAACAATACTGGACAAAGTAAATGGGGAGTGGTTTTTTAGAGTTAATAAAGAAGGTGTACCTTATACGAACGAAAATAAGGTGGGACCCTGGAAATGTCCTTATCACAACAGCAGGGCATGCCTGCAAATTATCTGGCTTTTAAAGGGCAATTCTGTCCACTCCGGGTAAGTTTAAAATAAATCTTTCATTATGAAAAGTTATGTAGTTTTTCTATGTTTCGCACTAACGCCTCTGGTAAATCTTTTCGGGCAATCAGAATGGCTAACAGGTTTTGAGAAACCTGCCCATAATCCTATAATGATAGCAGATTCTGCTTTTTCGTTTAGTTGTCCTATGGAAAAAAAGATGGTTCAATGGCAAAAGGCCGATGTTTTTAATCCCGGGGCAGTCGTGAGAAATGATACGGTTTTTATGCTCTTTAGGGCGGAAGATAATCCGGACGCCATATTAGGGGGCAGAACTTCGCGAATTGGCCTTGCTTATAGCACCGATGGACTTAATTTTACAAAATACCCTGAACCTGTTCTATATCCTCAGGAAGACGGGTTTCAGGAGTGGGACTACCCCGGTGGCGTGGAAGATCCAAGAGTGGTTGAAATGCCCGATGGCACTTATATCATGATGTACACCAGCTGGAACAAAGACGTGGCCAGACTATCCAGTGCCTCTTCCAAAGACCTTAGGAACTGGACCAAACACGGTCCTGTTTTTGAAAGTTTTCAAAATGGAAAATTCTTAAATATCTGGAGTAAATCCGGTTCTATGGTAACCGAACTCAGGAATAATCGCTTAATAGCCAAAAAAGTCAATGGAAAGTTTTTGATGTATTGGGGAGAATTATTTGTCAATTTAGCACAATCAGATGATGGTATTGATTGGGAACCCTATGTAGATAATACTGGAGAATTATTGCATGTATTCACACCTACAACCGGTGAATTTGATAGCCATTTAACCGAACCCGGACCACCGGCCTTATACACAAAGCAAGGAATACTCCTGCTTTACAACGGGAAAAATCTAAGTGGCGAAGGAGCCAGTACAAAAGTTGCCGAAGGGACGTATTGCGGGGGCCAGGTGCTGTTTGACAAGAAAGATCCTTCAAAGCTTATAAAAAGACTTCCGGAACCATTTATCTGCCCAAGCCTTCCGCATGAAAAAAGTGGCCAATATGAAGCGGGAACAACTTTTATTGAAGGTTTGGTTTATTTTAAAAAGAAATGGATCCTTTACTATGGTACAGCAGATTCCATGGTAGGTGTAGCCGTAAAACCGGAATAAATGAAGCTTTGCTTAAATATCCTTATAGTCCTGTTTCTCGTGGGTTGTAACCCCAAAAAAGACCCTATAAAAAATGAGGCAAAGCCAAATATTATTCTCATTGTAACAGACGATCAGGGTTGGGGGGATTTAAGTTTCAATGGCAATTCAAATTTAGAAACCCCAAATCTTGATCACCTTGCAAGAACCGGCGCTTATTTCGAAAATTTCTATGTTCAGCCTGTATGCTCACCAACAAGAGCGGAGATTCTGTGCGGGAGGCAATTTCAGAGGCTGGGAGTAACTGCTACTTCTGGCGGAGGTGAAAGGTTAAATCTCGATGAAACCACCCTTGCCGAAGTATTTAAAAAGGCAGGTTACCAAACTGCAGCGTATGGCAAATGGCACAGCGGCACACAACCGCCCTACCATCCTAATGCGCGGGGGTTTGATGATTTTTATGGTTTTACTTCAGGCCATTGGGGTGATTACTTCAATCCAGTGCTAGAGCGCAATGGTAAACTGGTTGAAGGAAAGGGGTTTTTGACCGATGACCTTACCGATAAAGGACTAGAGTTCATCAGCAAAAACAAGGAAAAACCCTTTTTGCTCTATTTACCCTACAATACGCCTCATAGTCCGATGCAGGTTCCGGACCGCTATTGGAGCAGGTTTAAGGATAAAGAATTAACCCAAAAACATAAGGATACTGCTCTTGAAGACATCAGCTTCACTAAGGCCGCTCTTGCCATGGTTGAGAATATAGATGATAATGTTGGCCGGATACTAAATAAACTTCAGGAACTAAATTTGCAGGAGAATACCATTATCGTCTATCTATCAGACAACGGTCCTAATGGATGGCGATGGAATGCCGGGATGCGGGGTAAAAAAGGTTCTACCGATGAAGGTGGTGTGCGCAGTCCATTATTTATCAGTTGGAAAAAGTCTATCCCGGCTTCTAAGCATGTCACACAGATAGCCAGTGCCATTGACATCCTGCCCACCCTGGCGGGATTGGCAGGGATTGAGTTAAAAACTCAAAAACCCCTTGACGGAATAAATCTGGAACCGCTGCTTGTTGAAGAAAACCCTACCTGGGAATCCCGTTTTATATATAACCATTGGAATAAAAAAACAAGTGTTAGATCACAGGAATTTCGTCTGGATGATGAAAACAGATTGTATCATATCCCAACAGATTTAGGGCAATCACAAGATGTTTCCAAAGATTATCCTGAGGTTTATACTACTCTTCTCAGAGCAAAAGTGAAATGGTTAGATGAACTGCCGGAATCATCAATGGAAAGCAGGCCATTTACATTAGGGCACCCGGCATTGGAGACTACTTTTCTACCCGCTCGTGACGGAATTGCCCGGGGTGGAATTAAACGAAGTAACCAATATCCGAATTGTTCATTTTATACAAATTGGAAGAATCCTGAGGATTCCATTAGCTGGGATGTAGAAGTTTTATCAGGGGGTGATTATGAAGTTGTCCTTTACTATACCTGCCCTGAGAAAAACATCGGATCTACCTTGCTGCTTGAATTAGATTCCAGCAGTCTAAGCAAAACGATAACAGAACCGCATGATCCACCTCTTAAGGGCATGGAAAACGACAGGGTTCCTAGAATAGAATCCTATGTTAAGGATTTCAAGCCCGTTTCCATGGGCATAATGAATTTAAAAAAAGGAAAAGGGCAACTTGTGCTTAGGGCATCAGAAATAATCGGTGAAGAAGTCATAGACTTTCAATTGCTGATGTTTACGAAGCTGAATTAGAAATTAATCTGAACTATACAGCAGTTCATCACTGTCTGTGTAGCCAATCCTGACCGCTTTTGCAACAAATGATATTTTACGACCCAATGGCTCGCTAAAAATCTTCCAACTCACATCTCCAGGTTTTTTCCAAATAATTGTTGCATCTGATTTATCTGCAATCAGGTTTATTTTACCCCCTTTTTCATCCAATTGAAGAGGTTTCAATTTAGGTTGCACACCATCTGATAACCACATTTCAATCAGTTCTTTTTCAGGATACCTGCCCAGGTCGTTGGTTTCTTCAATCCAATTGTCCAGCGCCTTTCGTAAATGTATTAAAGTATCCTGCATTTGTATTTTATCTGAAAGGTTGACCAGTTCCATGGGATCATTTTCAATATCATATAATTCTTCCTCCGCTTTGGGGATCCTAAACCACAAAGAAGGAATAGAATCCAGTTTTCCCATGGCCTTCAAAGCCATCATATTTTGCATCATGGGCATTTGTTCCCTGTACTTAACCGCCAGGGCGTTGGAAATGTTAGTGTTGTAATTCCTGATGTACTTGTACCGCTTACTGCGAACGGCACGCAGTTTATCATACATTTCATCAAACCTGTCTGATGATGCAAAAATATAATTGCTTTCAATACTGTCTTTGTAAACCCCAAATCGGGCTTTGCCCTGCATCACCTTAGGAGGGCTTATTCCGACCCATGAAAGAAGGGTTGGGGCGAAATCTATAAAACTAAAAAGACGGTCATCAACAGTACCCTT
>Ga0316188_10001065_pt1 | contig 12810 bp, 11 predicted proteins | sample Phiworburrow1_MG_FD_204933 | JGI IMG/M metagenome (GOLD analysis project Ga0316188, IMG submission 204933) | Coastal sediment microbial communities from Maine, United States - Phippsburg worm burrow 1 | ecosystem: Environmental > Aquatic > Marine > Coastal > Sediment | place: USA: Maine...
AGGTCGGATTGCGCGCTGTCGTACTGCCGTGACAGCAGGCCGAGCCGGGCATTCAGTAGACGCAGCTTCAGGTTCTCGCGCAGAAAGTAGGCCTGCTCCGGAGTCACCAGCATGGCTTCGGGCTGCTCGATCGAGGTGACGCGCACGAGAGATCGCACCTCCGTCCACACCACGGTACCGAATTGGCGCCAGCGATCCGCCCAGTCGGCCGACGCAGCGGACGCAGCGGACGCAGCGGGCGCGGCCGCAGCCGGCACCGACGTCCGCCTGTCCACGGCCCGAGGCCGGGTCAACAGGGGCAGCTCATCGACCTGATGCAGCACGTCGTCCAGCCGCGCCGTCAGCACCCCGACGTCGCTCACGGCCGCGTCCTTGACGTGCTCCAGGTCGTTGCCGACGGCGCGCCGCACGACGTCGAGCTGGGGTTGGCTCAGGCGCGCCAGCCGCTCCTCGGCCTGCTTCAGCGTCAGCAGCAGGGGCTCCACGCTGCCGGTTATTTCACTTTGCTGCATCGCCACGCGCAATGCGGATTCGATCTCTGACAGCACGTTCTGATCGCGAGTACGCGCCACGGCCTGCATCAGCTCTTCGATCTGCGTGCGCTGGGCCGACGATTCGGCCACGCGCGCATCCAGCAGTGCCAGCTTGGCGGCCGTTTCGCGCGCGAGGTCCTGTGCCTGGCGTGCGTTGAAGCGCGCCTCGGCAGCCACGTCACTGCTGGACTGCTGGCGCTTGACGAGTTCGGTCTCCAGCTCGCGCACGCGCGCCTGGGTCTGCCAGGCAGACCAGGCGGACACCGCGGCCGCTGCCAGCGCCAGCACGAGCAGGATCCAGCCGGCCGCCCCCAGGCCCTTCGACGCGGCGGCCTGCGGAACGGCGGAGGTGGGCGGCGACGCGGCGGCAGAGCCGGCCGGCAGCGGGTCGGGAGTGGAATTCACGGGCCGCCGGATTGTATCGGCCGCCCACCCGCCGGCGCCGGCGGCTGCAACTGCCGAAGCGCCTGCACGAGCGCCGCTTCGCCGGGCACCCCTTCCCGCACGTCGGCAAAGCCAGCGTCGCGGGCGGCCCGGGCGATGCGCGGGTGCGTCGCCAGTGCCAGCGCTCCGGCCGGCGCCGGGCCCCAGAGGTCTTTCAGGTGGCGCACCGCCTCACTGCTGCTGAACCACCACAGATGCTCGCCCGGCAACGCCCGCGCCTGGCGCAGGACTTGGCGCGCAGCGTCGTCCAGGTCCGGCGCACAACGCGCATAGGCCGCCAGGTAGACCACCTCGGCGCCCGCCGCGCGAAACTGTTCGGCCAGCCAGTCGCGCCCGTGCTCGCCGCGCACCACCAGCACACGCTGGCCCGCCCAGTTACGTTTGCTCAGCGACTGCCAGAGCGATTCGGAGTCGAATTGCGTCGTACCCGGCGGCGGGCCGACGCGGTCGGCGTCGGCCACGCCGGCCGCACGCAACGCAGCGTCGGTGCCTGGGCCGGGCGCCGCCGCCAGCGTACCGGCAGGCCAAGCCATCGCGGCGGGCCGAGCCGCGAAGAACTGCTGCACCGCGTTGGTGCTGACGAAGAACACCAGCGCATTCGACGCCAACGACTGCCAGGCCCGATGCAGCGGGGCCGGGTCGGCCACCGGCACGATCTGCAACAGCGGCACGGCGACGGCGGACACGCCTAGGGCCTTCAGCGATGCCACCGCGGCCCTGGCTTGGGCCGCCGGCCGGGTCACGATGATGCGCACGGGTGCGCCCGCAGCGGCGACTCAGGCCGCCGGCAAGTAGCCGGCCGCGCCCTGGGCGCGCAGGGCGGCCACGGCCTGGGTACCCAACGCCCGCGCCGCCGCGGCATCGGTCACGCGGGCCTGCGAAGCGGCGCGCAGCAAAGGCCGCAGCGGGTCCACGCCGTCGCCCAGCGCCGCTTCCAGGCACAGGGTGTCGCCCTGCCAGACCGCATGGGCGGCGAGCGGCATGCTGCAGCTCCCCCCAAGGCCGCGCGACACTTCGCGCTCGGCTTCCACCGCCAGCCAGGTCGGCGCATGCGCCAGTTGGGCCAGGCGTTCGCGCAGCGGGCCGGCATCGGTGCGCACCTCGATGCCCAATGCACCCTGGCCCGCGGCGGGCAGCATCTCGTTCGGCTCGAAGCAGGTGCGGATGCGTGCGTGCAAGCCCAGCCGCCGCAGACCGGCTGCCGCCAGCACGATGGCGTCGTACTGCCCTTCGTCGAGCTTGCGCAGCCGGGTGTCCAGGTTGCCACGCAACGGGTCGATCTGCAGGTCCGGTCGGCGTGCCAGCAACTGCACCACCCGGCGCAGGCTGGACGTGCCCACGCGAGAGCCCGGCGGCAGCGCCTCCAGCGACGCATGGTGGTTGGACACAAAGGCATCGCGAGGGTCCTCGCGTTCCATCACTGCGGCCAGTTCGAAACCGTCCGGCAGCTCCATCGGCACGTCCTTCAGCGAATGCACCGCAAGGTGGGCGCGCCCGTCCGCCAATGCAGTTTCCAACTCCTTGACGAACAGGCCCTTGCCGCCGATCTTGGACAGCGCCTGGTCGAGGATCTGGTCTCCCTTGGTGGTCATGCCCAGCAGCTCCACCGGCATGCCGAAACGCTGGCGCAGCAGCGCCTGTACATGTTCGGCCTGCCACAGGGCAAGCCGGCTTTCGCGCGTGGCGATGATCGAGACGTCACTCATGCGCCGATTATCGCCAGCCGCATCGCGCCGGTGCGGCACGTGACTTGCATGCAGAATTGGTAACTTGGTTACCTGCCGTGAGCCCACCCATGCCCCCAGCCGCCACTCCCGCTCGGCCGTCGAAAACCCGCCGCGCGGCACCAAGTTCCAAGCCCGAGTCCGACGCCGCCGCGCGCAACCGCCCGCTGGTGGAGGACATTCGGTTACTCGGTCGGATCCTGGGCGACGTGATCCGCGAACAGGAGGGCAAGCCCGCCTTCGAGCTTGTCGAGCGGGTGCGGCAGCTGTCCGTGGCGTACCGGCTGAAGGCCGACGCCAGCGCCGGCCGCGTGCTCGATCGCTTGCTGAAGAACCTGTCGGTCGACCAGACGGTGAGCGTCATCCGCGCTTTCAGCTACTTCTCGCATCTGGCCAACATTGCCGAGGACCGGCATCACGTGCGCCGGCGCCGCGTGCACGACCAGGCCGGGCACCTGCACGAAGGCTCGCTGGCGCTCGCCTTCGAGCGACTGCACCGCGCCGGCCACCGGTCGGCCGACATCGCGCAGATGCTGCAGCACGCCTACATCTCGCCAGTGCTGACGGCGCACCCGACCGAGGTCCAGCGCAAGAGCATCCTGGACGCCGAGCGCGCGATCGCGGAGCTGGTCGGCACCCGTGACGACCTGCACGGCGAGCGTGAACTGGCGGAGAACGAAGCGCTCATCCGGGCCCGCATCACGCAGCTGTGGCAGACACGCATGCTGCGCACGACGCGACTCACGGTGGCCGACGAGATCGAGAACGCGCTCAGCTTCTATCCGGCCACGTTCCTGCGCGAGATACCGCGGCTGTATCGAGAGCTCGAGCATGCGCTGCCGGGCCACGCGGTCGCGCCCTTCTTGCGCATGGGCCACTGGATCGGCGGCGACCGCGATGGCAACCCCTTCGTCAGCGCCGACACGCTGCGGCTGGCACTGTCGCGCCAATGCGAGGTCGCGCTGCGGCACTACCTGACCGAGGTGCATCTGCTGGGCTCCGAGATGTCCATGTCGGGCATGCTGGCGCCCGTGACGGCGGAGATGAAGGCCCTGGCCGAGCGCTCGCCGGACCGCAACCCGCACCGCGAGGACGAACCCTACCGACGCGCGCTGGTGGGCATGTATGCACGGCTGGCCGCCACCTTGCACGCGCTGACCGGCACCGAGGCGCTGCGCCATGCGGTGGCACCGCAAGACCCCTACGCCGACGCGCAGGCCTTTGCCGACGACCTGGCGATCATCGAGCGCAGCCTGCGCTCGCATCACGCGCAGGCGCTGATCGCGCCGCGGCTGGAACCGCTGCAGCGGGCGGTACAGGTGTTCGGTTTCCACCTTGCGACGCTGGACCTGCGCCAGAGTTCGGACAAGCACGAAGCGGTGGTGGCGGAGCTGCTGCGCAACGCACGGCTGGAGCCCGACTACAGCGCCCTGCCCGAAGCCGACAAGCGCGCGCGGCTGCTGGCGCTGCTGAACGACGCACGAGGGCTGCGCGTGTACGGCGCCGATTACTCGGCGCTGTTGCGCAGCGAGCTGGACATCTTCGAGACCGCGCGCGACGCACTCGTGCGCTACGGCAGGCAGGCGATCCGCCACTGCATCATCAGCCACACGGAATCGGTCAGCGACCTGCTGGAGGTGTTGCTGCTGCTGAAGGAAGCCGGCCTCATGCAGGGCTTGCTGGGGGACAACGCCAGGAGCGCGCTGATCGTCGTGCCGCTCTTCGAGACCATCGCCGACCTGCGCCAGGCCGCCACCATCATGCGCGAGTTCTACGCGCTGCCCGGGGTGCTGGACCTGGTGATTCGCAGTGGCGGCGAGCAGGACATCATGCTGGGTTACAGCGACAGCAACAAGGACGGCGGCTTCTTCACCAGCAACTGGGAGCTGTACCAGGCGGAGATCGCGCTGGTGGGGATGTTCGAACCGCTGCGCGTGTCGCGCGGCGTCAGGCTGCGCCTCTTCCACGGCCGCGGCGGCACGGTCGGCCGCGGCGGCGGCCCCAGCTACCAGGCCATCCTGGCGCAGCCGCCGGGCACCGTGAACGGCCAGATTCGCCTGACCGAGCAGGGCGAGGTCATCGGCGCCAAGTACGCCAACCCCGAGATCGGCCGCCGCAACCTGGAAACCCTGGTCGCCGCCACCGTCGAGGCCACGCTGCTGCACCCGACGAAGAACGCGCCCAAGGCGTTCATGGACACGGCCCAGGCGCTCAGCGAGGCCAGCATGGCGGCCTACCGACGGCTGGTCTACGAAACCGACGGCTTCACCGAGTACTTCTTCTCGGCCACCCCAATCCGCGAAATCTCCGAACTGAACATCGGGTCGCGGCCTGCATCCCGAAAGGCGACGCAGGCGATCGAGGACCTGCGCGCGATCCCCTGGAGCTTTTCCTGGGGCCAGTGCCGGGTGGCCCTGCCCGGCTGGTGCGGCTTCGGCTCGGCAGTGTCACAGTGGCTGGACGGCGGCGGTGCCGCCGAGCGGCTGGCACTGCTGCAGCGCATGCATCGCCAGTGGCCCTTCTTCCGCACCCTGCTTTCGAACCTGGACATGGTGCTGGCCAAGAGCGACCTGCGCATTGCCGCGCGCTACCTGGAACTGGTGGACGACAAGCGCCAGGCCAAGCGCATCTTCAACGCCATTCGCGCCGAGTGGGGCCGCACGCAGGAGATGCTGTCACTGGTGACTGGCGAGCAGGGCCACCTGAAGTCGAACCCGGCCCTGGCGCGGTCGATCGAGCACCGGTTCCCCTACCTGGACCCGCTGAACCACCTGCAGGTCGAGCTGCTGCGGCGCTACCGCCAGCACCCGAAGACGGCGTCCACGGCCGACCCACAATTCGAGCGCCTGCAGCGCGGCATCCACATCTCGATCAACGGCATCGCCGCCGGACTGCGCAACACAGGTTGAGGCGGCGGCGGCCGGTCAGCGCCCGGCCAGCGCCTGGCGCACCGCCGGCAGCTGGCGGCGCGACACCGCCAGCCACTCGTCGGTGGGCGCCACGCGCACGGCCCAGCCCTCGGCCGCCGCGTCGTCGGCCTCACCGTCGTCCGCGCCCAGCCGCTTGAGCTCGCGCACCGCGTGACGCGCCACCAGCGCATTGCGGTGCACGCGCACGAAGTCGTCGCCCAGCCGCTGCGCCAGGTCGACCAGCGCGTCGTCCAGCACATAGGCGCGCGAGGCCGTGCGCAGCGTCACGTACTTCAGCTCGGCCTTCAGGTACAGGATGTCGGCCAGCGGCAGTCGCAGCAGGCGGCCGCGGTCGCTGACCACCATCGTTGCGCCCGGCGGCGCCGGTCGGGAGTGTGAACGCCGATGCGCCACCCGCTGCAACGCGGCCTGCAGACGCTCCCGTCGCACGGGCTTGGTCAGGTAGTCGGCGGCGTCCAGCTCGAAGGCCTTCAAGGCGTGGTCGGCGTGCGCGGTGACGAACACGACCGCTGGTGTGCCCGGCGTTGCGGCCATGCGGGCCGCCATCTGCAGGCCACTCTCGCCAGGCATGGCGATGTCCAGCAACACGAGGTCGACCGTGACGCCGGCCAGTTGCTGCAGCGCCTGCGCCGCGTGGTCCGCTTCACCGACGACCTCGGTCGGCGGGTCGACGATCTCGCCCAGCAGCGCCTTCAGGCGCAGCCGGGCCAGTGGTTCGTCATCGACCAGCAGCAGCTTCAGCATCACAGCGGCAGCATGATGCGCGCACGGTAGACCTCGCCGTCGAAACGGCAGTCCAGCTGCGCCGACACGTCGTGCAGCAGGCGCAACCGTTCGCGCACGTTGTGCAATGCCATGCCGTGGCCACCCTGCGACCCGGCCGAGGGCACGGTATTGCGGACCTCGATCGCTGCCTGGCCGCCGGTCACCCTGGCCTGTACCCAGACATCGGCGCCGTCGGCCGAAGGCTCCACGCCGTGGCGCACCGCGTTCTCCACCAGCGGCTGCAGCATCAACGGCGGCACGCGCGCCGCGCCGACAGCGGGGTCGATGTCCCAGTGCACGCGCAGCCGGCGCCCGAAGCGCACCTGCTCGATCGCCAGGTAGCGGCGTGCCAGCTCGATCTCCTCGTCCAGCGACACCGACACGCCGGCGTCGGTCAGCGCCACGCGAAACAGCTGGGCCAGGTCCTCCAGCACGCCTTCGGCGCGTGCCGGGTCCACGCGCACGAGGGCCAGCGCCGTGTTCAGGGCATTGAACAGGAAGTGGGGGCGAATGCGCGACTGCAGCTCGGCCAGGCGCACCCTGGCGTCCACCGGCTGCCAGATGCGCGCACGCAGGTCCAGCCAGGCCCACAGCAGCGCGGCCATGCCGCAACCCGCCAGCGCCAGCCCCAGGCCCTTGAGCAACGTCGGCGGAGCCATCAGTCCCAGCGCCCACAACGGCACGCTGCCCAGGCAGGCCGCCAGCGCGCCCAGCGCCAGGGCCAGGCTGGTGCGGGCAGCCGCGCCGGCGACGCGCAGCACTGGCCGCAGCGCGCACACCGTCACCAGCCATCCGAGCGCGCCCGTCAGCCCGGCGAAGGCGGCCGAGGCCGCCATGGCCGGCCAGGCACCGGGATCGGGGGCCGCCACCAGGGTCGCCGCCAGCAGCACGCCCTGCACCAGCATGACCGCACGCAGGGCCAGGCCGGGATGGCAGACGTCGAAGGCGGCTGCGGCGTGGGCGTCGGCCCGTGCGCGCTCTTCGGCGAGCGGATCGAAACGCGAGACGGCGAAGGTGCTGGTGCGGCCACCCGGCGCCGACGTGCTCGGCCACACGCTGTTCGAATCGGCACCGGGCGAGTCGAGCGCGGAACCGAAGTCGGAGGCGGGCGGCGGCAGGTCGGGCATCACAAGGCAGCGGTGGGGTGCCATCGATAATACGAACAACCCTTCGCCTGCCCCCACACCATGTCATCCAACCCGCTCGCCAACAAGTCCCAGGCCTGGTCGGCCCTGTTTTCGGAACCCATGAGCGAGCTGGTGCAGCGTTACACCGCCAGCGTCGGCTTCGACCAACGCCTGTGGCGGGCCGACATCGACGGCAGCCTGGCGCACGCCGACATGCTGGCCGCGCAGGGGATCATCGGCGCCGACGACGCCGCCGCCATCCGCGACGGCCTGCATCAGATCGCGGCCGAGATCGAAACCGGCTCCTTCGAGTGGAAGCTCGAGCTCGAGGACGTGCACCTCAACATCGAGGCCCGCCTGACGCAGCTGGTCGGCGACGCCGGCAAGCGGCTGCACACCGGCCGCAGCCGCAACGACCAGGTCGCCACCGACGTGCGCCTGTGGCTGCGCGGCGAGATCGACGGCCTGGATGAGCTGCTGAGCGACATGCAGCGCGCGCTGGTCGAACTGGCGGCACAGCACGCCGACACCGTGATGCCCGGCTTCACGCACATGCAGGTGGCGCAGCCGGTGAGCTTTGCGCATCACCTGCTGGCGTACGTGGAGATGTTCGCCCGCGACGCCGAACGCCTGGCCGACCTGCGTCGCCGCGTCAACCGCCTGCCGCTGGGCGCTGCGGCGCTGGCCGGCACGAGCTATCCGCTGGACCGCGACCGCGTCGCTCGCACGCTGGGCTTCGACGGTCTGTGCGCAAACAGCCTGGACGCGGTGAGCGACCGCGACTTCGCGCTCGAGTTCGCGGCCTTTGCGTCGATCTGCATGGTGCACGTCTCCCGGCTGTCCGAAGAGATCGTGCTGTGGATGAGCCAGAACTTCGGCTTCATCGACCTCGCCGACCGTTACTGCACCGGCAGCTCGATCATGCCGCAGAAGCGCAACCCCGACGTTGCCGAGCTGGCGCGTGGCAAGACCGGGCGCGTGGTCGGCCACCTGATGGCGCTGCTGACCCTGATGAAGGGCCAGCCGATGACCTACAACAAGGACAACCAGGAGGACAAGGAGCCGCTGTTCGACACCGTCGACACCCTGCGCGACACGCTGCGCATCATGGCCGAAATGACGGGCGGCATCGTGGTCAAGGCCGACGCGATGGAGCGCGCGGCGCGCAAGGGCTACGCCACCGCCACCGACCTGGCCGACTACCTGGTCAAGAAGGGCCTGCCCTTCCGCGACGCGCACGAGGTGGTCGCGCACGCCGTCAAGGTGGCATTGCAGCGCGGCGTCGACCTGGCCGAACTGCCGCCCGAGGTGCTGCGCAGTTTCGACGCCCGCATCGGCGACGACGTGCTGGACGTGCTGACGCTGCGTGGCTCACTGGCAGCGCGCAACGTGTCCGGCGGCACTGCACCGGCCCAGGTGCGCGCCCAGGTCGAGCGCCACCGTCAGCGGCTGCGCTGACGCCGGGGCCCGGGGAGCACACCGCTGGCCACGTAGGCACCTTCCATGTAGGTCGGCTCCACGCGCATCGGGCCGATCCGGGCCTCCAGCAGGCTCCAGGGCGCCTCGAGGCCGTCGAGCAGGGTGACGGAGTGCAGCGCCGCGGCGAGCACCAGGAAGTTCACCGGCCACAGCGGCCCCGGCGGCGCCCACTTCAGGCCCGATGCCACCACGACGGCACCAGGCCTCAGGTGCCGCAGCACGTTGTCGACCGCGTCCGGCCGTCGCAGCACGTCATGCGTGAAGTGGAACAGCGCGGCATCGGCGCGCGTTTCGAACCGGGCGGACTCCACCGGCGAGCAAATCAGTGTCACATCGGCCCCCTGCGCCGCCGGGATGCGTTCGCGCGCACGCTCGATCATCTCGGGCGATTGCTCGATGCCGACGATGCGGCCGGTCCTGCCTACCGCGCGCCCGATCAGCGGCAGGCTCAGGCCGGTGCCGCAGGCGACGTCCAGGACGGCGTCCCCGCGGCGCAGCGCCAGGCGGTCGATGGCCAGGCACCGCAGCGCCTCGAACGGCGCCAGCTGCCAGTCGTAGATGCCGGCCCGCAAGCGGTACAGATCCAGCGCGGCGCCTCGGTCGGGCGCCGGTCCGGGACCGGTGTCTGGGCGGCGCGTCATGCAGCCCGATCATCGCGCTTTCGTCGCCGCTGGGGAACCCCGGTGACGAGACTGCTCGGTCAGGGCCGGCGCCGCCGCGCGGTCGCGCGGGGTCAGTCCGGCGCCAGCGGGCTGCCCTTGTCGAAGACGACCCGCCATACACCGGGTGCTTCCTGCCGCCAGATCGAGTTGAAGCGGGCGATCGGCTTGCCGGTGGCGTCGCGCACCGGCCCGGTGGACAGCGCCAGCGTGCCGTCGTCCAGCACCTCGACCCGGTCCGGCTCCCAGGAGAATGGCGCCTGGGCGCCGTCGAAGTAGGGGCGCCAGGCGGCAGCCACCGCCGCCTTGCCGCGCACCACCTCGCCGCCGCCGAAGAACACCGCCTGCTCTGACAACAGCGCCGAGAACGCCCCATGGTCGCGCCGCGCCATGCTGAGCGCGAAGGCGCGCTCGGTGGCCTCCACCTGGGCCGCGAGCTCGGCTCGGGAAGTCTCGGCCAAGGCACCGCCCAGGGTCAGGAGCGTCAGGAAGAGCCCAGCCGCCGCGCGCGCCGGCCTCATGTCCCGGATGCAGGCGCAGGCGTCGCGCGCTTCGCGTCAGCACCGAAGCAGCCCCAGAGCAGCAACAGCGCGGCGACGCCGCCGATCGGGAAGAGGAAGAAGGCCAGCGCGACCCACCCGGGCACCGAGCGATGCAGCCGGCCGGCGCCCATACCGAGCCACACCCAGTGCAGCAGCGCGCCAGCCGTCAGGGCCAGTCCCAGCAATGCCGTGCGCGGCAGCGATCCCAGCGTCTCGGCGAGCATCGGCGGCAGAAAACTGGCACCCGCCGCGCAGGCCACCACCAGCGCCAGTGCGGAGGCGGTCAAAGCTCGCTGGGCGTTTGCGTCCCTCATTGCAGGCTCCATTTCCTTGCTTCGCCGGATGCTACGCCGGCTGGCGACAATGTGTGCCAAATCCGACCCCTGCCATGACACAGCGCAAGCGCTGGATCGCCCACCTCGACATGGACGCGTTCTACGCGTCAGTGGAACTGCTGCGTTACCCCGAGCTTGCCGGCCAGGCGGTCGTGATCGGCGGTGGCAGGCGCCACCAGCCGGAGACGCGGCCGGACGGCAGCCGGCGTTTCGTGCGGCTGCACGACTACGCCGGCCGCGGCGTGGTCACCACCGCCACCTATGCGGCACGCGAACACGGTGTGCACTCGGGCATGGGGCTGATGAAGGCCGCGCAGCGCGCCCCCGACGCCGTGCTGCTGCCGACCGACTTCGACCGCTACCGCCAGTTCTCGCGCCGCTTCAAGGCCGCGGTGGCCGAGGTGGCCCCGGTGATCGAGGACCGCGGCATCGACGAGATCTACATTGACCTGACCGACCTGCCGGGTGCGCAGGACACGCTGGGCCTGGATCCGCAGGGCGGCGTGCGGGCCCTGGCGCAGGAGATCCGCAACAACGTGCGGCGCAGCACGGGCTTGACCTGCTCCATCGGCGTCACGCCCAACAAGCTGCTGTCCAAGCTGGCGTCCGAGCTGGACAAGCCCGACGGTCTGACGGTGCTGACCGCGGCCGACGTGCCGGCGCGCATCTGGCCGCTGCCGGTGCGCCGGCTGAACGGCATCGGCCCGAAAGCGGGGGCGAGGCTGGCCGAGCTCGGCATCGCCACCCTCGGCGCGCTGGCTGCCTGCGAGCGCGACTGGCTGGTCGAGCAGTTCGGTCGCAGCTATGGTCGCTGGCTGCACGACGCCGCCCATGGTGTGGACGACCGGCCCGTGGTCACGCACAGCGAACCCGTGTCCATGAGCCGGGAGACCACCTTCGAGCGCGACCTGCACGCGGTGCGTGACCGCGACGAGCTGGGCGCCATTTTCACCCGCCTGTGCGAGCAGGTGGCGGCCGACCTGCGGCGCAAGGGCTTCGCCGGCCGCACGATCGGCATCAAGCTGCGCTTCGACGACTTCCGCACCGTCACACGGGACCTCACGTTGCCGCAGGCCACCGCCGAGGCGCAGGCGATTCGCCACGCCGCCGGGCTGTGCCTGAAGCGGGTGGTGCTGGAGCGGCCGCTGCGGCTGCTGGGGGTGCGCGCCGCCTCCCTTTGCCGCTTGGGCACGGCGGCCCGCGCTTGAGCCTGCTCCTGAGTGCCGGCTGTCAGCGGCGCGTCGGCAGGCGCGCCATCCACGCGCCGACGAGCAGGCAGATCCCGGCCGGCAGCCAGCGCCAGGGCACCGGCAGCACCACGAAGGCCCACACCGAGCCCAGCGTCATCATCCCCCAGGCCAGCAGCTTGGCGCGCCAGGGGACGGCGCGCGTGGCGCGCCAGTCGCGTACGATGGGGCCGAGCCGCGGGTGGCCCAGCAGCCAGGCCTCGCAGCGCGGGCTGCCGCGCGTGAAGCAGAACGCCGCCAGCAGCACGAAGGGTGTCGTCGGCAGCAGGGGCAGGAAGATGCCGATCACGCCCAGCACCAGCGCGGCGGCGCCGGCCAGCAGCCAGAACCAGCGCAGCCAGGCGGGGAGAGCGGCGACGGAAGTCGACATGCGCCGATGCTAGCGCCGGTGCCCGGGGCATGATGTGCAGGTGAGCAAGGCCATGCCCCACCCATGACGTCCAGGGACGCGCTGCGTTTCCCGTCGCTGGACGGCCTGCGCGCCTTTGAAGCGGCCGCACGCCTGGGCAGCTACGAGCAGGCGGCCGACGAACTGGCCGTGGGCGCCAGTGCGGTGGGAAAACGCATCGCGGCGCTGGAATCGTTGATCGGCGCCGAACTGCTGCAGCGCGGCGGCAAGGCGCTGACGCTGACCGCCGCCGGGCGCGACTACCTGGCGCAGGTGCGCCCGGCACTGACGCTGCTGGCCGCGGTGCCGCAGCACCGGCGCCCCGACGCGCGCGGCCCCCGGCTGCGCGTCAGCGCACCGCCCACCTTCGCGCGCCAGTTGCTGGTGCCCGAACTGGGCGCCTATGCCGCGCTGCAGCCGGCGGTGCAGTTGGAGCTGGTGCTGTCGATCCCCTTCCTGGACGTGCGCCCGGGCGACGCCGACGTCGAGATCCTGCACGGCGACGTCGCCCGACTGGGTCTGCGCGAACTGATGCACGAGCGCGTCTGGCCCCTGGCCGCGCCGGCGCTGCGCGCGCGGCTGCCTGCCTTGCCCTGCCCGGCCGACCTGGCGGCGCTGCCACTGCTGCGCACGCCGA